>Ga0058701_10001416_pt1 | contig 16939 bp, 10 predicted proteins | sample AgamicOrMae_FD_97039 | JGI IMG/M metagenome (GOLD analysis project Ga0058701, IMG submission 97039) | Agave microbial communities from Guanajuato, Mexico - Or.Ma.e | ecosystem: Host-associated > Plants > Phyllosphere > Phylloplane/Leaf | place: Guanajuato, Mexico | collected 2012-06-04
CCAAAGCAGAGCCACTCCCCCCCTCCTGGGAAGGACCAGCCCCTCCTCCGGACCCCGATTCCACCCCAGAAAGTTCGACAGTTGACCCTACAAGGCAGGGCGTGTGGGATTGCTTTCTGTGATCAATCGCCGATCAATCCGCTCATGATTGCCGATTCTGATTTAGAAGGCAATTCCGAGTGATGTCGCCAATCGACCTGTCCCGAACACCTTTTATCTTATCCGAAGATTACAAACTCACAGCCCTATTGACACTTCCTGCAGAAGACACATGTCATGTTCTCATATCTTTTTGTAGGTTAATCCACAGTTTCAGGCGAGTATCCATCTGAAATCTTCTTTTGAGACACCGCCTCGTTCACATCCGGCGATATCCCTTTCCGCTCATCAAGAATTCATATTTCTTTTGGTCAAGGATATAAAATATTAGTTATACTTTTAACAATGTATGATAAGATTGTCATAAATAACATTTATCATGAGAAAAAAGCTATTGCGAAAACGCCACAATACAAAATGGTTTGTTTCAGACTTTGAATAGTAAAACTTCACATTCAATTTAAAAAAAAAATAACGTTTGAGTACCTACTCAGGACCTGTTGTTTCAGATCCCCTTTCAGCGACACAACCTTCACATTCAAAAGGTCTTCTGATTTGTTCCTATTTTTCGGTTATGAAGATTCAAGAATATGACATTCAAAACAAATCACTCTTTGCACACTCCCAATAGTTGTTTAAATGTCAAAATATTAGAAAACACTTGTTTATAATTTTAAAAAATCATTTCTTGTCACCCCCAAAAACAAAACAAAACATCAATATTTTTTTAAATAAAAGAACGTCAAAATACTCGAAAATAAATGATAACCCATTTTGTTTTTCTGTTTTGTGACGGATTTGTAAAAAGGGTATTGCTATTGACCCGACTTCAATTATTATAGGGCGGCTTGAGCTCACGTGGTTAAGCTAATGCATGTTAAATGGGAGGTATTACTTGAGCGCGCCGAACCCAACCTAATACATTTTTGTCGTCGGGCAATAGACATTCCCTTTATTAAGAAAAATATTAAAAAAAATAAATCTCTCAAGACAGGCAGTCGAGTCAATAGACCCCCTTAAAAAATACCTTTTAAGATTTCTTTGTAAATGGCCTCGTCAGCGGGAGTGAGTGAAAGTTTTAGTTTTAAATACTGACTATGAAATAAGACTACCAGTAACGTAGTAATGATTCATTAAAAAATGTTTCGCTTCTACCTAGTCTCATTTTATCACCTTTTCATACAGAGGATTTGTTTTTGCATTTTTCTCATTGGCAGAAAAAGTGTCAAAGAAATGTCTTACTTTAAGAGCTGTCCCTTTTTTGGGACGCATCCCTTTGCAATCGGCGCGTGCCCGACGCGTCACTGGATGCACAGCTCAGCACAGGTGATGCGGCTCTGCCTGGCGAGGTAAGCAGCAGGGCAGCCCCGCCAGTGGGCCCACGGAGGCAAACAGCTTCATTACTTTGTCACATGTGATTAGACAATGTCGGGGCGCTCTGCCGAATAACCAGCGAAAATTGATCCATGCAGCCAAGCAAGAGGATTTTGAACTTAAGCAGCTGTCGGCCGGCGGCCATCCGGGCGGCCGTCCGGGCGGCCGTGCGGGCAACCGTCCGGTCGATCGGACCCACCGATCGACTTTTATTTGGATATTAGTCGCGTGCGGATGAGGACGAGTGGGAGAACAGTATTGGTTTTCACGGTGGTCGTCGCGAAGAACTTACAAGAGGAGTGCCTTGGCTTGCCGCCTCCGATTTTATTGAAACTTTCAGGACTTCAAGATAGCGGTGTCAAACAAAACCAAAGTCCAAAACTTGCTGACAAGATTTATTTTCAAAACGTCAAAATTAACGTCCAAAAAGGAGGTAAAAACTTAGCAACGTCTGCTAAAATGATTTGTACCTGCTATATCAATTACCGCGTTAGCTCCCACTGCTAATTATTCCCCGTGTGTAAAATGCAGTGATCAGTCGGCTGAACTCTGCTAATAAGTAGAGCTGCAACGCCGTCCCCAAAAATCCTGACACAGATCTTCAAATTAGCGAATAAACGAGTCTCAAAACGAGCGATTACCGGTACCAGTATGGCGCTTGGGAAGTCTCAATATGACATCGGATGTGGTTTGTACCGGAGTAGAGTATCGAATCACTTTCGCCGATCTAGCTACCCTATGAAAAACGACGACGTCTCTTCTTTTACCACTAAGCATTTCCGTATAAAAGACTATCACGGTTATGTTCTTCAAACTTTGATTAAATAAAGCTTTAGCAAAGCCAACAGCTGAGTCCCAATCTTATGATTGATCCACAACAGACTAATGAAAAAAAAAAAACGTGATTTAGTTACATGATTACCACTGCCGTGTTAAAGAGATAAAGTCCTCGTTGATTCACCGTATAGCATCGTTGATTGTAAGCTAGTTCTGGTCTTTCCTCAATTGTGAAAACAGAAATATGGACATTATGATACATCAACAGGATCTTTTGACCAGCTCCGGAGGAGTACTCAATAAAAAATTATTCCTGTTTTGGGTTGTCTCAAACCTGTTTTGGGTATGAAAATAAAACAGAGGAAGGGCGTAATTAGGTTATTTTTCATGATAAACCTATGAATACCACAATAAATGAGAGCTCTCGACGAGACCTCTTCATTGATATAGTTGTTCAAAAGTTTATCTTCAAAAATGAACAAAAACGCTCTTGCCCCGTTTCACCTTCATACGAAGAACAGGTACAGGACTACCCAAAACAGGAATTATTTTTTACTGTGTAGCTTTCTTACATTTAAAACCCGATGTTCTACATTCGGCGTCAAGGCTTGCGTTCATGTCGGAGTAATACCTACTGGAGATTTTCAAAACATTAATTAATTGGTTTATATAAACAGCGGAAAAAATGTGTTAAAATATTTGAAACATCTTGCCACGAAATATCGATGGCCAATTTACTCAAATCAAATCGAGGGTACTCGAAACAGGGGTTAGATTTTACCGCGAATATCCACGGTATCAGCAGAACTCTTCTAATGTAAAATTGGGTGTTGCTATTGACCCAACATGCATCAATACAGGGAGACTTGAGCGCACGTAACCAATCTAATGCATTTTATATGTAAGGTGATTGGAACGCACGGAACCTACCTAACCTAATAAATTTTGAATGGGGCAGTCGGGTCAATAATAGATACTCCTTTTAAAAATACTTTACCAGTAAAGCTTTAAAAGAGGGATGTTGCTATTGACCCGACATGCAATAAGATACTTCAACGAACGGAAACCAACCCAATATATTTCCAATGGGAGGTGATTTGAACGTACGGAACTCGACGTAATACATTTTAAATGGGGCTGACGGGTCAATAGACACTCCCCTTAAAAGAATTCTCTTAAATCAAGAATATCTGATCCAAAATGACGTTAAAACCAGTGCACCATTACCACGGCTGGTGCTAAAAACAAATTATATCCTACTAAAACCGTCTCGCCATCAGGCGACTCATTTTCAGTAATTCTAATGAATTCTTATCAAATCAAAAAATCTCCAGATGAAACCTCTTTTTTTTAAGCGGGCGCGTCTTCATCAACGAAATGTTTGTGCTTATTCGGTTTACCACCCACGCCACGAAAGCCATCATAGAGAAAAAGAAAAGTGGCCATTGTGAGGCAACGTTCCGCCAGCCAGCCTCAAAAGACGGACGCAAAACATGACAAATTTGGAGGAGCGTCTCAGATTCTCACGGCGGCGCGGCGCAGCACTCAGCGGCGGCCCTCAGTAACTCGGCGGACGGCCACGGGGCCGCACCAGCCGCGAATCACTCGAGCGAACACACACGGCGACTCGTAGGCCGCTCCCGGCCCAGCCGCTCTTCGTGGCCAACGTATTAACCCTTAAAGTACACTCCATTACCTGCACCCAATGTGTTGACCAGTCATTACTTATTACTGAGTTAAGACATTCCCACGTCGCACCTTGTCACGACTGTCGTTTCCACGCTAGGAAGATTTGATGCTCTATATTAAACTGCACAACTTGGAAACGGTCACAGGTTCCGCGTCGGCGGAGTGATCCTCAACGGAGATGGACAACTTGCGCGAGTTTAGGCGGAACACGAAGAATCCTATCCCTCCCCTCTTTGCGAGGAGGGGAAGAATATGGCTTGTCGTAATCCGCCATGTTCCGCCCAACGCGAATCGCCCTTTGAGTGGATTCGACGACTCGGCAAAATGGGGCATGTATCGGGTAAAACGAAAAATTGCGATTAGAAAGTGACATGCGCCTCTGCAAGATCAAAACTTTGTGACCATTTTTTGGAGTCCAAATCTTGCTGAGTGAAACGTTTGGTCGTATTTACAGATCATGCCGAAGTCCGAGGGGATTCTTGGTCTCTTTCAACGAAGGCAAAAAAAAAAGCATGTGAAAATGTAAGTGTAGTAGTGAATGAATTAAACAGACTGGGTATTAATAAAGTTTCAAAGCAGGAAAATACAATACGAACTCAGAAATAATTACGCAATATGGCTCCAAAATATTTGCTCAGCTACTAGAAAACTGATTGAGTGTATAAATTAAAGCCCGGACTGTAACTGAATTCAAAGAGAATCATGTTCTATCAGGCCCTCCAAGGAGTTTTTGCTACTGTCAATAAGACTTTGAATTTTTGAAATCAAAATTTGCAGTAAAATCGCAATTTTTAGGAGATTGAAAGTTCATTCTTTTCCCATAAACAAGCATTTCCCTTTTCCAGAATACGTTACACTAAGTGATTACACCAAAGCATAAATCACGAAGAGATACTGATGATTACTATCTCGTGCGTCAGCCCTCCAGATGCTACATTTTGCAGTGTAATACCACAAAACACTCACGCGCGGTCTACCAGATGAACTATCGCCTCTTATTTTTAATCAATATTAGAAAAACATACAAAGGTAAAAAAACTCGGCAGGCGGGTTCATGGTAGGGCAGGTAAAGCCCATAAGGGGCGAAGAGGCCGGGGGCCAAAGGGCTACCATGTGGCGGGCGACCCGGCTGCCAACGTGGTTCTCAAAACAACCGAACCGACGCAATAGGAATCCAATTCACGGGCGGCGCCGACAAGTCGCCTTAATTTCAGCCTTACAAGTAATTTAAGTCCCGAAAGGGTATCAATAACTAAATTACTGCCGCAGCAAATGATAAAGAAGGCAGGTCCTTTGAGTAGAGGTTTTAAGGGTTGTTACATTAAAGGAAATCTCCGATACGGAACCGTCCGTACGAACGAAGCTTTCAGACTACTGGTGATTTCTAAACGTAACCAGGTTACCTCACCTTCCCGCCAAACCCTGCACTCAAAGCGAGGTCGCGTTAGGTGGTTGTATCACTTCTTTGCAACCGAACAAATGACCGAGTCTAGAGACAAATCCGTGCTTTTTGTTTGAAAATAAACGATGGCTTCGTCGTGTTTTCTTAAAACGACACTCAAGTAAACGTGTCCGCACCCAAAATAAGCAAGGCATTTTCAAGTCACAAGGAATCAGAGGACGCAGTAAATGACGAGCCATCATTTCAGGGGTGCCGAGCCTCAACGACAAGAGAAAAAGACTTAAAAAGCTGTCATCCTGACAAGAGCAAGTATATTGAGTAGATTACCGTTAAATGGTGTGGGTGAAGACGGCATCGGGCGCCGCATCGGGTCGGGCCCTACAGTGTCCTACCCCCTGCGATTGCTTCCCCAAAGGAGACAGGAAGCTATGGAGCAGCTGCATACTCAAGACGGCCAAGGGAAAAAAGTGCCGAAAAAAAAGGAATGTACCCCAAATTGAAGTTTCCGAAATAGCGAAAAGTTCACATCTGTGGAGCGGAGGTGAGCGTCTAATAACAAGATGTTTTGACTGAGCCCTTGCCGCGGGGAGAAGAAACAGAGTCTGGTGGCACGCCATTGCGGCATGCGGCATGCGCCATACGCATTCCGAAGGCAAACTGATTCCTGGTGTTAGGACACGTCACATTGATTTGGAGGCGCGACACAACTTGGTGTCACTGTCTTCCCCACGTGTTAACACAAAAAAAGATGATCTCCACGACTACAAAGATTAATTAACAATCTCATGTCTACAACAAATCTTTGCTGTTCCTTGCCACTTTTCTTCTGACCTTTTTGCTGAAGTACTGGAAAACAACGTTCGGACCCATGTGAAGCAAACTAACAGATTAGAATTCAACAAAGTGGACCATTACTTCATAAAATTGTCAGATTTTAATCAGCAACTTTAAGTTTTTAATAAAAGTCGGAAGGACCCGAAGTTGCTCATGAAGATGTGATCACAACAAACTAGAGCCTAGACGATACGACGCAAATCATGTTCGTATACATGAAAATGGGTGCTGATCTGAATCTGGACAACTTCTGATCAGGATCTGGTGAATCTCATTACCAGGACCGAAGGAAATCAGTCACATTCTCTTCAGTTTCTAATGAGTTTGTATTCAAGAGGTGGAGTTCTTTGGATACGACCCGAACTTTAATATTGAGATGAAGGCATCAAAGCACTGTAGCAGGAAGAATGTTGGTTTCCCAAAGGCTTTTAGAGCCTTTTGTAAGTCACGAGGAGCAGTACTAATAATGCACGCAAACTTGGACAAGAGACAATCGTCGCGCAGAGAGGTTTCACTGTAATCAGTTTGCAATTAGGAGAGGTTGATCATTTGCCAACAATTCACCGGACCTGGAAACGTGAGTGGGGTTTTATTATTTTCCATTACTTTTCCACGCACAGGCATACTTGGTTGTTTGAAGGCATTTTAAAAAGAAAGCGAGTTACAACGGGCCCAAAATTTATTTTAAAATATTAACTTTTCGTAGAACAACTCCAACCACCATTACCACGTCCATAGCACTCCATCCTCACTGAAGACAATCATAAACTCAGTGATTTTATCCCCCATACACGTCCATAAGTAAAATGCATGAAAATCTCTCCCTTGAGTTGGTTCCTTGAAATATTGTGGACTTGTCAACTTTCCGCTGTATATAAAATCCACCATGTCAACAACGTCTAAGAATAAAGTGCACGAAGATACTCATGCTGTCTTTTACAATCATTTCCTCCCTTCAAAAATAGAGCCTTACAAACAGAATCGCTCACCGAACTGATCAATATGGCCCTCAATCCTCTACGGATGATTTATTTTCGCGTGGCAGCAACTCTAATTCGTAACTAGCAAACGAGGGTGAAATATCGTATTACTCCACCAAAGAATGACAATCGGTCAGGTAAGCAAATCACGACGACGGTGGGTTCCGAAGCGCGCTTGCCGCCGAGCCGAACTCGCCGGCCCAACACACGGTCACCACCAGTCCAACTCATCTCTCTCCATCGCACAATTGGAAACAGATCAACACGAAGATTACGGGATTTAGTCCAGGTGCTCTTGTTGAAATGGGGCGACCGATTACTAGCGAATTTTACGCCTCGTAGAGCTTTCCTCTCGTCAATGCCAAAATTTCAGTCGTAAATAAGGGGGATCCTCCCAGCCAAGAGAATTCGGCGTCAAACCCTTTGACAATTAAGGTCGTTGAAGATTACAAAACTGGACGTCCATAGCGCTACAGAAAAGCAGAAGGTTGCTAAATTTTACTATGGAATGAAACCCAAACACTAGATTTACTTACAGCTACAGGACAAGATGCTCTCTAAGTAGTTTGGTCACATTCTGTGTTGCTGTAATTCAGTGTTTCAAACATGGAAGATGCCGTAAGTGATGATCTGTTTGTGCATTGACATTCAGTAGAAAAATGGAAAGGTGGTATTCATCGCTTTTCCAGTAAGTTCCTGTTTCAAGCATTCGTTTCCAATGAAACATCGAACATTTCCTCTGGAAAATAGTAGGTTTCCACTGCTCTAAAGTTAAAGGGGGCAAAATATTGACGCTTGGCAGGGATCACCCTCAAATATGGTGCACAGCCGAGCACAGCTATTGGAACCTATTAGAAGTTGTCGACAAACAGATAACACACAATGTTGGTCTTCAGAACGTTGATCATCAGGTCCGTTCATATGGTGGTCCGAACAATATCAACCGTTCTGGTCATCGATGTGTAGAGTTCGCCCAGATCCGATTTCCGGAATGGTAGCGTTCGTTTTACTTTCCGTTTTGTTCGCTGAAACCCGAAGGTTCACGGACCTCTCTCATTTCTCCATCCTAAAAATTTACTCGCAAAAGAATGGTATATCCGCTTTATATTCTTGTTATATTACATCTACACAATAAAGCTCCTGGTTTTTTCCCCCGTTGCGGAGTCTGGCACGCATCATTGAATTCTCCCGAAAAAGTAGTGGAGGAATCATAAGTCGCTACCGATGGCTACCGGTGAGTCATTTCCCCAGACTTTTGTTTCGGTCGCATGGTTGAAGAGTGGCACGGCGCAGCGTTGTTATGAGGATTCCCCACCCCCACTCAAATAATTCCTCACAAAAGACAGTTAAATGAGGCGATTAGGGGTCGAATGCCATTCTGAGTTGATTTCGGCGATGAATTTAGGGGTGGCAAGAAAGTCCGGCTGGCCATTCATATTGTTGGCCAAGTCTGCCTGTCACATTCGATACCGTCAACAAACCAATTGAGTTTGCCGCTTTTGTAGTTCTGCGGTTTCAAACGTACACTTTCCAGACCAGCGGCCCCATACTTGTTAGAAGCGGCGTTTGTTCACAAAGAAGGAAATTTTGTCTTTTGCTGTAATGAACCACACCTTTTATCCTTCTGATGGAAAAGGCCCATTGTCCGGTAGCAATGGACTGTGCTTATACTCGCAGTATCATCCAGTTCCTAGATGACTCACCCACCCGCTTATCCACGTCTCATCCATTAACGACTCATTTTAGTCAAAACTCCAGAATCTCCTAATCCTTATGGTACACAAATAGCTAAGATTATTACACCACCAGGGTTAGCTGTAAAAAGAGCCGAAAAGTTACTCCCGCTACCACCAAATCATGGTCAGTGACCAGGCACAGATTTTTTTTTATTTTTTTTAAACAGAGGGGAGGAAAATTCAACCGACTCACTAAACGTCAGATAGGAATGGCTGACTTGTGGTTCCCCCAGGGAATTATTTTACCATTGAGATCCAAAAAATTACAAAATAGGAAATGGTAGAGATTGAGACATCCTTTAGGCCTACTTGTTGAGAAAAGAGAAAACTTCTTATTCGCAACTTGCTGAAAAAATGGTTCAACTATCATTATAACTTCTTACGTAGAGAATATTCATATCTGCAACTTTCAAACGATTTTGTTGGAGATAGTTCTGATCCTTTTTCATGAATAACATTGGAGCGCATTTAACGATTTTTGGGAACTTACATGATAATAATTGTTGGATGAACACATGGCACCGATGTCGTATTTACCATTTTATTAATGTAAAAACCTATTTCCCTGCTCTTTTTTAATTAATCAATTGAAATCAGTTGTGCAAACTACGCATATGCTGTTGTGTTAATCTGCACGTGTACAACAATTTTACCAGAAATCAATGAGTTTTGTTACTTTGAGTACAAAACTAAACTGCGTAAATAATGATCAAAATTCATCAACTCAAAAGAAAGCACCCACCCCCTTTCTAAAAAAGGGATTTAAAAAACGGAGAGTTGCCCATGTTTAGTGTTACGAAATAAAGTAAAAATACGCGCATTTCTGCGTCTTCAACCGCAAACAGAAAAAAAACCAGTTGACGTTTGTGAGAAAAATGATTTTGAAATACACCGTGACGAGCAGGCGCAGGCGGTGAGCGTTAATGGAAGCACTTTTTTCTTCGAATCGTTCGAACAAAGTTCGTTTCCGAAAAACCAATAAAAACAAAACCGCCCTCAAAAAAGGAGGAGCTCGGCTCGTGCGGGGCACACGCTGCCGGCTCTACAATTTGTCGTCTCAGCTTTCAGTGAAGCCAGCAGACCTCCGTTCCATAATACAGCAGGTGGTGAGATCACCCCCCTCCCCTGGAGCCCCCTAAGCCCCCACCCACAGCGGCACCCCCTACAGCACCCCCTACTCCAGTTCGCTATCAGATGAGCGGTTATCCAGTCCGCAATGTAACACTGTGCCATCTAGCGGACGCCGAGCCACCTCACGCCGGGCCGTTGTAGCTGGTTGCCGAACAGACGGCAAGCAGGAGCTTCCCCCCCCTCTGGACGGAGTGTGCCAAACCAAATTCATTTCACAGACGGGATTACAATCAGCAGTGTGTGCCGGAGACCACCCGGTTCCTCCGTGGCTTCGCACTTGTTAATTTGACAGAGTTATTCTCGATGGTTTCGGTTTGACACTTAGTCTATTAGCGGCTGCTTTAACACGTTGCGCCTTTGATGACTGCTAATTACACTGCCGGAACAACAACAAAGACCTCATCGTCAGGTCCCGTAAAAATTGACGTTATGGTGGCAACATGCCTCTATATTAATCACACGGTTTAGACGAGGTCGAAACCAGTTGGCACTTGCCAGTTTGGATTGTTTGCACATCGGAGCGTTCATTGCAAGTAATTTTTTTGTTACAAATTAATGTTCATTGATTGATTTTATTGTTTAAGTAGTAGATTAGTTACGGGTAGGTTTTCTGCAAAGATGCCAGGGATGGAGGTTTTCGTAACATTTTATCCGTTAGAAAGCGATTTGTATAAATTACTCGTACCAAAAAGAACTGGGTTGATCAAAGAAAATATCAATGATCGTCTTCAGCAAGAATCTGAGATGCACTGGGTTGCAGGAAGAATCTCTCTCTCAGACTACTATTTCACAGTTATCGGACTCCTTGTGACGAATCTTTGTTCTCTCTCGCAATTATGATCTCGCAGAAATAACGCAGATAAATAGTGCCAGAATATGGAAGAGTTTCCAGATGTGTCAGAATCTCATAATCTGTAGATGTCACACTGGATTAGACCACCGTGGGCAAGTCTCTCTGTATTTTAGATGATGATTTAACGAGTCTGTTAGACCTCAAGATGACATGTTCCATGAAGAACGACCTGCACTGTCTAAAACAAAATCGTTTGAAAATTGCAGGTTTTAATGGTCTCTACGTAAGAAGTTATAAGATCGGTTGAAACATTTTCCTGTTTCTCCAGGAAGTTGAAAATAAGAGTAATACGGAATGATTGATCAGGTTTAAGCTCTTAAAAAGTCGAAAAATAATAATATCAGTACCATTAAGCTGTAATGCATACGATTTAGTTCAATGCGGAGGTTGGGGAGGAACAAATCGAAACCAATATTTTGACCATACTTGATCGTCAAAAGGTACGAAATACGCGAGTTTATAAATTATAGGCATGTCGAGATACGGATACAGCCCAAGTTTTGATATGCGTGTAAACTAAGACCATGCTGATATTCTCGTTTATACCTGTAGTTATTCCGGTGAACACATTCTCGCCTTTTTATCGTCGAAAAAAATAAAAAAATAAGCATACGCTCTTGAAATTAAACAATATTTTACAAATTTTAACGAACGGAAGCAATCTGATTCGACATCTTGGACAAAAGAACGGTTCTAAATTGCACGAATAACTTTCCCTTGCACGATGCGAAGTGTAAATTAGCGTGTAGGGTAAATATTTGATTAAAAAGCCAAAAATGGTTGTCCGTTGATCACGCCGACTGAAGGGAGTTGAGCAGAGCGTCTGACCCCGACGCCCGACGGCGGCAGCGGCGGCGGCAAGCGAGCCGAGGAGAATTGAGTGAATCCTAACGCTTTAATTGCAGCAAGGCAGTTCCAGTGGCGTTCCAGCGGCCCCGATGACAGTGGTCATGGTTCGCCGACGCCGTGGACGACGCTCAACGGTGCGTCCACTTTGGCCTTGGAGCAGGACCTCCGACTCCCGTTCACTGTCCTCCTCGAAATTGGTGCACTTGACTCCAATGCAAATCTCCCCTCAAAAAATTAAGAGTCCTCTGATAACCTGAAAATCGTTGGAGAAAAGGGAGAGCGAGCTTTAACGGCGCAAGAGGAGCTGATAAACCCAAGACCAATCACAACCTTGCACTCTATCTTCAGCTACCCATTCCGTATACTATTTACATACGTCGTTCTGGATAATAGAAATTCGTCGGTGGGAACACCAGGCTCTCTTCAAAACACCTAATTAACCGACTTGTGCCCAGAGATTGCTTTACGAAACTGTACATAAAAATGAATAGCCTGGAAAAAAAATCTGGAAAAAGTAGACGAACGAACACGCAAATTCGAACACGACATGCAGTCGCCATAAATAGTACTGTAAGTCCAAAAGGTATTGTCCAGTTCAGATCGTACAACAAGGCGGTGGCCAATGTATTTTCCCATGAAGCGGAGCCTTCTTGTGCGACCAGGACTGGACAATACCTTTTGGACTGATATAACATCCGATGTCCCCCTAAAGTCAAAAGTTCCTCGAGCAATACCGTATTTTCGTCACGAGATATTCACATGAACTCGATTGGTCGAGTGGTCATGGCGAATATTTTAAGAATAGCCGAAAAACAACACGGATTCGTTCCGAAACATTAGAATCACTAGATTTAAGAATACACCAGATTTTGGGGGCATGACAAGCCAAAAGTCATCTTGGTTCTCCCTCTAGCCAAATACCTCATCTAAACTTCCCGACTGTTTCAGAAGAATTTAATTCTTGCCCATCGCAAAGTTGAAGTCATCTTTTCGTTTAAAGTTTACAGATGAAGTACCGGGAGATATTTTGTTGTTGAGTTAATGTTTTGAGAGCCATGAACAGCCCACTTGGATGAGTTGAATAGAGAGACCTAATAATCTAAACATCTTACCTGTCGTTACAAAGTGCTTCCTTCTACAACATCATGATGCTTTTGCAGTTTTTCATCAAACTTCCTTTACACTATGAACACTAGGTACATACTTCTTCCAGACTTTACGTTATGCCAGATACTACTGTGGTTGAACACAAACTGCGTAAGTGACCCCCGATTCCTACCGGAGCCTGTTTTTCATAAAAAAGAAAGGGGAGGGGAAAAAAGACGTCTGACCGTTTTGTGAGGCCACGGCTACGACTAGTGAGGCCGTGGCAGGTGTTTGAATGTTGGCACAAGTGAGACACAAGAGAGGTACTTTGAAAGTTGGTAGACTATCCACCTGAACCAACTATCAAGACAAATGTGATGGAGCAAGTGCTAGGGCAACGTGGGGGCTTCTTTAATGAGCCTTTCACGCATGCATTTCCATAAAAGACATTCTCATTTCAGTATCTCGACCCTCAAACATCACGCAACAAATCAAAGGGGAAAACAAAACCCGAAACAGCGACAGAGAAAGCCTCCAGAAAAAATCTGCTTTTGAGGATTGACATCACCCACGTTTCTTAGACAGAAGCTGTTTTAAAAGTACTACATCAGCTAAGAATTCACTCTTGATTCCTCTCGAACAACTACTTTTGAATCTTATATATGAAAATACCTAAAATAGAAACTGAATTTTAGAAAACTCTCAGCTGCTTTTTTTTTAAGAGAGATAATTTTGGACTCAAAAGCACGATAACTAAAGTACAACACGTTGCTTTTTCTTGGGTAGAATCTACTTATACTGACATTCAGACAGTATATTTTTGTTTCAAAAATTTTGCTAGCTTAGGAAAAGCAGTCAAAACCAAAGAAATGCGTACAAGCATAACTACTTTTGAAAACACGGGTTTTGTGTAATATGGGTTATGAATAAACCTTTGGGTATCGTAAACCATACCTCTTGGACTTTTGGCAGGGTTTGAGGTTCGTCCTGTCCGTTTAGCATAAAACCCGTGGGTGGCGATGATGGGTGTAAGTGAAACTTGCCTCTTTGTGAGTCGAACGTTACGCGAAGTCCGAAGTGGCCAGGTCGAGTGAAATATGACACCACTTCATGTGCGCGAAGTTTAAAATACTTTACAGGTGAGAATAATTCCACTTATGTTCAGTCCTTAAATCATAAGACATTAATGATTTTAACTTTTTTTAAAATTACCATATCCTGAAATCGATGGTTGGCGCATTGTTCGAAAATGAGATTCCTAGTAAACATATCGTTTCACAGACAGAAAACTACCTAATGACTGTTTGCTTTTCCTTAATTTTCTTGGCAAAAATTTCAGTATTTGCTATGTTTTTAGGTATCGGCAACGTCATTAATCGCAATGATACACAAAAATAAAATATCATTTTCAGGTCGTTTGTGCTTTTCGTGGATCTACAAATTACACTTATGTTGTAGTAAAAGAAAAGAAAAAAATAATATAAATACAATAAAAAATAAAAATAAATAGTTCACCAAATGAATAAATACATAAAAAGCAATGGGGGAAGCGAAACAAAAACTCAGCTTTCTTTTCACTAACATATGCTTGTCCGGTTTTCGGGTTCTTTCGTTCAGTCAATTGAATTTAAAGAAACAAGCGTCACACAATAAATCGTCAAGATGATAGAGTGTGTGCAATAAGGCGGAAACTATTAGGGATCCCGCCTCGGAACAGTGAAAATCTGAAATTGTGCGTAAATAGAGGAAATTATCAGCAGGAAAACACGGAATAGCCGAACACATCAAACCAACGGACGACAGAGAATATTGAGTTGGCATGTAGTGATCGATCACACGAGGGACTCCTGTCTTCTTGAAATTGCCTTTTTTCCCAGACAGATTTTATGGGACTCAGCGCGGAATCCCATTTTGAAATAGCACACTGATCAACGATTTTTAGCTGGTGGAATGTATAAAAAAAGCCAAAATTTAGGAATTCAATGTATGTATTTTTTGGTAAGATTTGGGACTTGATGGACTATAAATATATAAGTGGCATTTAAATGTCAACAAAATAGAAACGTCAATCTCAATACTTCTGTTACTTATTGAAAAATTGCACCAATGCAAACCTTTGCTTTTCATTTTTTTTTAGTTTTTGAATAATGCAAACAATAAATGGCGATGCAATACCGAAGACTCTAAAGATTAATGACTCAAGATGATGTGGGTTTTCCCTTCAATCCTATTGAAGCTTTGTATCTTTGTGGGTTGTTTCAGTTTCAACAACGATCTGGATAAAAGTACTTTATTTCCGCCACCTTGTGCCTGGGAAGGCTCGACTAGCTAAATGTTCTGTTTTTTTTTCTTTTTTTTATATTTATTTATTTTTTTAAAAAAATTGACTGTAGGAGAATGTCACACAGGAATAAAATATGATCCGCATGTTTGAGACAACAAATATTCTGTACCAAAAAGATAATAATAAAAAAATAAATATAGTAAACTAAGGAGCTAAACCTAACCCAACAGAGGAAATGTAGCTCTTTGAACCATAGGATGGGTAGTCATCATGGCACAGCTAATAAATTGTCGTAGGGAGGAAGTAGCGTCATCATTACATGAAAATCACAAAAGTGTGACCACTGCCACCCACGATTCCACCCTTGAAGATGGAACTGGGGAGCGTGGCGCTCCGCGACGCGGTGACAAGGCTGCAGGTGGCGAAGATTCCTCCACCGCCCCCTGCACTGCACCAGAAGCAAAGCCTCCCCGACCCCACGTAGCCGCTCCAGTTTTGTGCTCCGTTGGAGCGCGTTAGCATTCACTACGCCAGCTAGCACCGCTGGACAAGAAATAAAAGAAGGCCGCCACTGCTGCCACAACTACGAAAGTAAATGGCCAACTGCCTAATAGGATAAGGCGGCGGAGCCTCTTGCGTTTAAGTCACCGTGTGGCAAATTTCTCTTCCACCCAATTGACACCTGGTTGTGGCGTTCAAGTCCCCTCGCATCACATCTTCTTTTGTCCACCTCGCGGAAATGGCGGGCGAATAAGTGATTTGACTCTGCCGTTGCACAAGAAGCTAACAAGGTTTCGCTAATTGCGTAACAGGTGTACAATGCAAAATGAGTGATACGAGAAGCGATAAAAAAAAAAGATTTTAGAAGTTTACAGTCGTTGTAGTCACCATGAGAGGAATGTCTTTTCCTCCCAACAAACACACGGACAAGACCTGCGTTCAACTTTCAGTACTTAAAGGTTACCTTCGCTTCCTCGACAAAATTCAGGGAGGTGACATGAATCATTTGAACCTGCCTATTTACCATCTTGGTTGTACTTAGAATATGATTTTGACTCTAATTATGAAATCCTGGTGGGCTAGGCGAATTCTAATGTAACCAAAACTTCTTCGAAATATTTTTTAATAGATTTGGCCAAAAAAAAAATCTCATGCTTACACAATAAAAGACTTCTTTCAGAAAAGAATTTAAATGCGTTTCACCGGGATCAAAAATACCGTATTCACTAAGCTCTTTAGAATGAATCCATATTTAACATTTCATCATGCAAATACTTTTTTCTATGCAAATCCCTTGTTCTGGTTTTTGGAATGATCGAGTCCAAAGAACGAATCCCCCATTTAAGAATAAGAAGCATGCGTTGCATAAATTTTTTCAATAAAGCCCAAGATTTTCAAAAGCGCACTCCCGGATTCGAAGCCGTCTCCCTTCTTACTTAAGCGATCCCATGCATACATTACACCACAACTCCTTGGAGGAAAGCTGTACGGAGATGTAACTGTGGTTGCGTTGGTTCATGCTCTGCGGAAAAGGTACCTCCGACTAACCAATGTATTTTTTTTCGAAAATACGAATATTAACCCATAACAGCCAAAAGTATATGAGAGAAATTTACCTTAAGAGAAATTGGACGGATTTCTCGAAGGATTCTCTCTATCACAATACGCCATTTTCAGTTTTGGAAAATGCTGAAATTATTAAATTTCAGGTTTCCAGAGGGGTGATATTTTTTAAATTGTAAAAATTCTGAACTGAAAAGATCCTTTAAAATATTTTTTTCTGTTTCCGAACGGTATCGCTGGGCGGTTGTGGGTTATAAGACAAACAATGCCAAAACGTCATTC
>Ga0058701_10001417_pt1 | contig 16937 bp, 13 predicted proteins | sample AgamicOrMae_FD_97039 | JGI IMG/M metagenome (GOLD analysis project Ga0058701, IMG submission 97039) | Agave microbial communities from Guanajuato, Mexico - Or.Ma.e | ecosystem: Host-associated > Plants > Phyllosphere > Phylloplane/Leaf | place: Guanajuato, Mexico | collected 2012-06-04
ATATATGGAACATATATTGATTCAATATATGTTCCATATATAATTCATATATGTCCCATATATAATCAATATATGTTCCTTATTTATGTTGCATATATGAAATATATAAGGAACATATATGTTTCCAGTTTCATGGGACAAGACTCGAGAAATCTAGACTATTTCGTACCGGTACTCCTACGCTTCATCGATCAATGTGGTGTTAATAAAATCCAAATATATCCAACGATAGGGGTATCCGATAAACCTTTTTCACACAGATAAAAATAAACACCTGGCTTAGGACGCATCGTCCTAAAAATAAGAGCCTAGTCTGTACACACAAATGGAACAGGAGGCGATAATCGGAAACGAGTATTTTCTTACGAATTTGAGAAAAGCGCAACTTCTTCTATACTATGCCCTAAAGGTTGCATTTTTCTTCCTCCTTGGCTTCTTTGCTGAGATTAAGTTCTCCGCTGTTTTATGGTGGTTTAACTTTCCATCGCATTAAGAAAATTAACGAAATGCAACCGTGGAATTAGGTTAAGTTTCGTTAGGTATCCTGTGCTTCACTTTGGTGTCGCTCCGCTCACCTTTCGCCAAGTTTCATGCCGCTTACCTCGACGACAAGCCGCTGCCTTCGATAAGTTAGCGGCATCAGGATTTGCGACAAATTCTGGTTACATTTTGAGATGAAGCGCATTGGGTTTTTCCTCCTTAGCTCCGCTCGACTTGAGGACTAACAAGATGGAGCACAAAAAAAGAAAATATAACCTGTAAAGTTAACGGATTAATAGCGGAGTGTGGTCAAACTAGTCACGTGACTATTGTTCCTAGCCAATCAGCTACGCGTACGGAATTTATGGAGCCCTTGCGGATTTGAAGTCACGTGGTACTACCAGACTCCGGTGTCTCTTTCAGGCTCTTGTATTCCAGCATTTTCGAGTAAGAAAATGAAAGTTTTTGTTATTTTGACAGGGTCCGAGCGAGCCGATTCAGCATTGCAAACAGCCTGGAGAAACCATCTATCGACACTGGTTCCCTGCAAAAAATGCGGCCGGACTTTTAACCCAGACCGAGTCACTGTCCACGAACGTTGCTGTCATGGCTAACAACTTTGATCACCCCAGAATCCTTGTCCCATGAGTTGGTACAGCTTTTGAGGTTGAGATATGGGCCATGTCAATCCTCGACGATTTTTCCCAGTTGATATCATACCTGTACATACCGTCTAAATAAAATGTTTTATGAGCAGTTGTGTATGTTGGATACCTTCCAGTTGTATATTCCTTCTTCAGTTTTATCAGTATTCAAGGTTGGTAGTGCCTTTGAAATTGAGAAATTTTGAATCCGAATAGAAAGGAAAGTCACGTCGTTACGAGCAATTAATCGTATATACACCCTCCAGATCGAATTTGCTTGTGTTGGAGTTAACGTGCCGGTACCCAGGAAAAATGCCGGAGAGGGGAGCGGTACTTTTTGGGACCGTAATGTAAATATGAAAATTACATTTTGAAATATATTACACAAATTATCTACAAATATATTTCAAACGGCGTTATTTTCCTGTCCAATAAATAGTTTTATGAAATATACCGGTATTTCAAAAAAATAATTACCATTGCGTCGCAAATGCAGTCTAAATGTATTTCAAATACATTTTAAAATACCTTATACGTATGGATACATTTTGAAAATATACTTGTTGCTCGAGAACGGAAGTATTGCTTTCCCTCTTAGCCTCGAAGACAATCAGTGTGAAGTGTCATTCAGAAATCGGCGTCAAATCAATATTTCTTCTATCTCTGAGCTTAAACTTTCTATTTGGCGGACTTCGGAATGCCGCAGATCTGTCAGCTGACGTGAGAACGGAGGCACTTATGAGTATGAAGGTAGACAGCACACCGAATAATGGCCATTGTATAACCATGCAAGGAATCGTAATACTGTGAATGCGGTAAGTTTGTGGGCTAGTTATTAGCTTTATTATAAAATACTGCTCTTCCAAACCGATCTTTTTTTTCTTTCAAATTTTAGCAATTTTATGGTTATGAACTACAAAAGGTATTGCTCATTTTCAATCGCTGGATTATGCAGACAACGGGTCAATTATGAAGAAATTGATGTCATAAGGACAGGATCTTTTAGGTACTGGTAACCACAAACCTATGATATATTAAACGACGGTTCTTCTTATTACGCCTCTTTTGAAACGAGAGATTAGGAATACAACGATACAAGTAAAAATGTAAAATTTGAAAAAAAAATGGTTTAACCGTGAGGCATTTTCCGACCTTTTTGCTAGCGATATTTAGGGAGGGGGTGACACTTATCTTGTTTTTGTTGTGAGTCAACTAAGTCAACTAGCTACTTATTGTCAGCTAATAGAAAAATGTTTGGAACAAATGATTCTACAAATGTATTATTATTCGCAATCCATTTTTTCTCCGTACTGTTAATATTTTACTTGTAAATGTATTGCGAATGAATGACCCATCTGTGCGCATAAGAAATACACAATGACTTACCGTGTCGAACCCAGCCGAAAATCCTTTTTTTTTTCAAGTTTTTGGAAAACTTTTGGAAATTTTCCGAAAATTTCCGAATTTTATGTAGAGTGTTCTTATTGGTGGCTTCTTTTTCCACTTTGTTTTTCAGATCATAAACTTTATTTTTTACAAATATTAAAACATTACGAACCTTCTTCAGGCTACCATTCAAATTTGCCGCCGCAAATTTGGAGCCCAAATCAGTACTTCCGCTTTACTTGGGTTAAAACTCGTAATTAAGTTTTAACAAATTTTAGAGAAAAAAATAGTGAAATTTATATTTTTTTAAATAATTTATGAAAATATTTTTAGCTTTTAAATAAAAGGGAAACGAAATAAAAAGAATTTTGAGTTGCTCAAGCAAACATGGCGGAAAACAAATCTCCTTTAGCAGCAGTCTAGCAGTCTCTTCGCGCGTTCGTCTGGATAAATCTACATCACCGGTGTGTTAGAAATACACCAATTCATAAAAATAAGTAAAACGTGTGTTTTTTTAAGGATTTCGCTTTTTATTTTCGCGTAAAAACCCTAGATCAAATATTTTGGAGCGGTGCAGGAACGGCGGGAAAAGTCCACCGGATGTGGCTCAGGATGGTTGTGATTGGCTAAATACACCACCGAGACCCTGCGTCGTGCAGCTAATAGAAGTCAGGTCTTCGTATGACATTTCTCTTTTCATCGAGAGGGTTGCACGGTGCACTTCCTCGGAGAGTCTGGCGTGGCAGTTCCTTTTCTAGGGAGTCCGCCATTGTTGGCGTAGTGTTGATTTACTTAGAGAGAAATCCAAGAACATCCACAATGGTAAGTTATGAATTGACTTAATTAATTTTTTAATGAAAATTTTAATAACTCCAGATATCGTGAAATTCTAGCTGATGCCGTTCACTCTTTAAAAATTTCTGAAAAAGTTGTTTGAAGTGGTTGCACAATGGCCTGCAACATGTGAATTTAACGGCACCTCTGAGAGATGTTTTGGCCCCAAGTATCATCTACCGGTCACTCGTGCCCATATATTCCAGTAGCATATATTCCAACTAGTTTTATTTCGCAAGCAAATTACTAGTGTTATGTGTTGAAACGGTACTTACAGTTAAAAGACGGTTGTAACCTGTTAGGCCCACGTTTCCTTACTCGTGGTTCTTTAATTTATTCTTTCTCGCAGTTTATTTGTTGCGAATCTTTTCTCTCCGTCATTTTTGAAATTGAATTGTATTCGTAATCGGTCTCAATATGCTTAGCATAAGTTATGTTTATATCTTTCTGTCTACGTTGCACTCTTTCTAAACCCAGTTCAAGTGCTAATTTTAGTCGGCTTATCAGTGTTTTGTCCCGATTAGCAATATTACAGTGTTTACTTGATGATTCACACCGGTTCGATTTACATTTTTAGAATTCATGGAACTCTCGGCTGTGTATTCGCTAACTGCCTACAATATATTAGCAACATGCCGAAATGGCTCGATAGGGTTATGAATCCATATTGTTCGTTTCATTTGGTAGGTTTTCGGTCCTGACTGTCGTTTTCTGGGTATCCATATGTAAGTGGGATGTATGCAACGTCTTGTTTGTTAGGTTATCCCTCTAACCTCAATATTGCTTTATAGGTTAACTTCACAGTAGACGAAATCCGTGCCATGATGGACAAGAAGCGGAATATCCGTAATATGTCCGTCATTGCGCACGTCGACCACGGAAAGTCAACACTGACAGACTCTCTCGTCTCCAAAGCTGGTATCATCGCCGGTGCCAAGGCTGGTGAGACACGTTTCACTGATACACGCAAAGATGAGCAGGATCGCTGTATTACCATCAAATCAACGTAAGTATTCCTCAATTATATCTTTATAACATGATTTAGTGGATGGAGCTTGATCGGTTGTTTATGCACAGGGCCATCTCTATGTTCTTCGAGCTCAACGAGAAAGATTTGGTGTTCATCACCCACCCTGATCAGCGTGAGAAGAATGAGAAGGGTTTCCTTATTAACTTGATTGACTCCCCTGGTCACGTTGATTTCTCCAGTGAAGTCACAGCTGCTCTGCGTGTAACAGATGGTGCTCTTGTGGTCGTTGATTGTGTGTCTGGTAAGTAAAGTTTTGTTTCATGTTTATGTGACTTAATCTTCAATGATGATAATTCACAGACCTGTACCAAACCTATATGCGGATACATAGTCGAACTGATGAAGATTAAGTTACTTTTCTCTACATTGTGTACACCAGTATTTTTTACCCTCAAGCCATGTCTTCAATCTTTCATGAAAGTCAAGTATGGTTTGGTTACACCCATTCATACAGAATTTGTGGATCATTGACCTTGCTTAAATAATCACATAACCTCCATTTGAAAAACGGACAATTTTCCCCTATTTCACTGCTAACATTGCAACTGAATAAAACATTTTCTTAGTCAAGTTCCTATCCACAGCTGAAATATATTGGTGACTTGATCTGGAATGATGAAAATTCACAGACCTGTTCCAAACCTACTTGCGGACTTTGTTTGCTGATCAGGGTTAAGTCACTCAATAATTTGTAATTGATTGTAATTTTTTCACCCTTAATCCTCAGTAGTGTACTTCCTATCCTGTATGTACAATCCTATGCATGTATTTAATTTCCCTGATTATCAACCTTTCATATTTTAATCCTCCAAACCCTGGTTGGTTGGACACAAACGTTACTTTATTTCATGAAAAGTTTTTGCACTCTTAGCTCTGTCCTCCTGCAGCAAGTGTATGAGAATTATTCTTAAGTGCATGCCCACTTGTTTACTGTATTTGTCTTTACTCCTGATGGCTAACCAAACATTTACTGATACATTTCATTGAAACATGTTACTGATATATTTTACTCGTATGCTATGTACTTAGCCCTGAATGATGTTATTGTACAGTCCAAGTCTGACTCATTTGATGTCAAACTATCTAAGCACTGACAAGGGCTATTTGTGATTTTAAATTCTTGTTGTCTAACAATGTTTTCTTGACAGGTGTGTGTGTTCAGACTGAGACTGTGCTTCGTCAGGCTATTGCTGAGCGTATCAAGCCTGTTGTGTTCATGAACAAGATGGACCGTGCTCTTCTTGAACTTCAGTTGGAAGCTGAGGACTTGTACCAAACCTTCCAGCGTATTGTAGAAAACGTCAACGTCATCATTGCCACGTACAATGACGACTCTGGCCCCATGGGTGAAGTGAGAGTAAGTATTTTTGTCCATCTGGTCTTTTTTGAAAATGTTCAAGCATTGACAGGAGTTAGCTTGTACACTCTTGCCATATGGATTTTGGAAGGTTATTTGTTGTTTCCCTTTTTTTTTTTTGAATACTTGCCACTAACCATCACTGTTTGGTGATATTTCTTGTTGAAATATCATTTTAAGTGACTGGGAAATTAACTGTTCTGAAGTTTGGTTGTTTGGCGTTTGGCCCTGCAGCTGAAAAAGGATTCGTACAATATCTTCAAAATTTGCTATCTGGGTGCCTATCAATTAGGAATTGATTTAACAGAAAGCAACATGGTAGTTGTCTTTCCAGCAAACCGGGATTATTAAATGTTTTTGAGTACAACTTATTTGGATTCCTCATCATGGAAAGTCTAAGAAATGAAAAATGTCCTAGTAGGCTTCCAATACAAATCCGAAATCTTTCGCGCGCGTTACTACCGGTTTATCTCCCGTCATTTTGGATGCCTAGAATGCCTGGATTTAAGGGTTTCTCTTTCCAGGATTTTTATTTCAACTTCTGTATATTTAAATCTTACGGGGGCTTATCCCCCTATTCGTAGTCTGTCAGCGAGAAAAAAAGGTTTTTCCTTTAAAATTTTCCTAGTTTTGTTTTCCTTATTTTTGTAACAGTAATTATCGGCATTGGTAATCGACGCAGTCAACTTTTTTTTTCTACGCTCTCGAATCTGAAGTGTTCCCATCATGAAAGTAACCTAGCTCTGTGCTTTTTTATCCATATTACCTGTCCTTTCTTCTGGGTAGTAGTCCTTAAATTATTGGAACTGAAAATGTATTCGTATCAAGTGATTAGTGGTATGTTGGAAAGCCTGATTATGCAACAACCCTGAATTTTAGCTGCATACCCTTTGGTTTGAAACGGCGGGAAACCGATTTTGTTCAATCTAATCATGAGTTAATATTTTTGCTTTGGGTTCCAATTTTGTGTCCAATAATCCATTGCAATTTTAGGCACACTTTGATAGGTCATGTGATGTCGGAACACATTCGTAGGAAGACCATACTCGTCTCTTCCTCCTGAAACTTTTTGAAGTTAGCGACATTTTAATCAACGTAAACTGGGAAAAATGGCTCAGCTATATCATCAGGAATCGTCCAGAAGTTAGCCCAGTATATGTACTCGATATAATCTGATGAAACTATTGGGAGCCAGAAAACAAAAACAAACACGTGAAAAGCGGATTACTTTTCCGGAAGATCGCTTGACACCGCGATTTACTCCGCAGTTTTACACAACCCACCATTCCACGAAGTTTTTCTTCGGTTCCGGCAAAAACTTGCTGTATTGCGAACCTCGGTTACTAGCAGTCTCAAATGTATTGACCGCTCTAATTTTTTCAATCTCTCGTAACTTTGAAACGGAGGGAGATACGACAAGAAAGCTCAAACCAAATTGATAGATCTCTATAGGATGTAGCGATTTTATTCCGTGCTTCTGTGTCGTATCACCCTCCGTTTCAAAGTTACGAGAGTTTGAAAAAATTGGAGCAGTCAATACATTTGAGACTGCTAGTACAAGACGTTCCTTGTCGGTTCCTAGTCGTATAAAAGAGGTTCCACTGTACTCAATGGGTTAGGTCTAAAATGAATGCTCCTTTTTTGTGTTAGGTTGACCCCAGCAAGGGAAGTGTGGGTTTCGGATCTGGTCTGCACGGATGGGCCTTCACTCTCAAACAGTTCGCTGAAATGTACTCCGAAAAGTTCAAGATCGACGTAGTTAAGCTAATGAACAGGTGAGTAGAGATGATCCATCTGGGAATGTGCGAGACCAAAGTCCCTGGCTGATAATTGTCTTCCAGTGCTAAGTGCTCTCGTAGATTGAACTCTCTACTTTTAGGTCTGGATGTTTTCGTATCGTCCGGGACAGAAGTATTGAAACAAGAGCTTCACACTTGCATAATAGGTTCTAGTCTTTGAGGAAACTTGCTCTTAAATTTGATTGAATTGCAGTTGATTAGCATCGTCCTGAACGTATTGGCGATATGCACGAGAAACCACGTATTCCGTCTACATTACCCTACAACTTCTTACAAACTATATTAAGCTACAATGTGCATTTCACGTAATTTTCACCTCTAAACTCTTGCAATTTTTTCCAGCTAATTTCGTCGAGCATTTCGTGGTTTAGAATTGAAGTATATTCTTCCATCCAGGCTCTTGTATAAATTTATAAAAGTGGTTTCTTGGTTTTCCTTACGTCAAGATGCGTTGGAAACGCTTTTTAAAAAAACGTGTACCCGATCTATTTTTGAATAAAAATGGTCAGGGAAAGTTAACAAAATACACATGCTCTTTTGGTGGAGCGGAATTATAGATCATATTGTTTTTCTCTTTTGAGGAGGGCCAAATAAACTTTCCATCACAAACTGCATTTAGGTATATCACTTTTGAGTGAAGCACTACAGACGGAATAATGTATGAGTCACCACGAAATAAGAGGAATCGGGAGGTTTTAGCCTGAATCTTGTTCAAATTTTGCCAAAGTAGCGTTTGAAGCTATTAATCCTCCATGGAACCACTATGATTCGACTAATAAAGTCAAAATAAGAAAAATATAGATTTACCCCAAGACTCCCAACAATTTACGCGGGATTTGTAGCAACTTTTTTTCACCCGTCCCGCGGATCGGGCCGGCCGCAGAAGAGAATCCTTAACCCATTACCGCCCAGCGATGCCGTTCGGATACAGAAAAAAATATTTTAGAGGATCTTTTCAGTGCAGAATTCTTACAATTTAATAAATATCACCCCTCTGGAAACCTGGAATTCAATAATTAGGGCATTGTTCAAAGCTTAAAATTTATTTTAATGGAAAAAATCCCTCCAATTTCTCGTAAGGTAAATTTCACTTGAAATACTTTGGGCTGTTGTGGGTTAAAGGAGCGAGAGGTAATGAAAGCTGAAATTGAAGATCCTCGAGCCACTTAAGGTGGTAGGAGAGACCTTGGTCTAGTGATCAGAATCGCATAATATTTCTGTGGCAAGCTCTTTAGGACACGCCGAATCCATTTTTCACTGGAAAACGCACTGTCACCGAACTCAATTTTGAAATTAACACGATTGCATTATACATTGTTCTTATGGGGAAACGCACATTCTGGCTTTTGTTTTTGTGATATTTTAGGTTTGCGCTACGTTTGAGTGATCAGAATTTCCTTAAAAACAAATCCTAAGCTCATTTTAAGGAGGGAAACAAATAGAACAAATAAAATGTGAGGGTCACCGATCAAATAACAATAACTAGCTTCAAAAAGCTTGTTTTAGCCATATTTTGGTAAAATTTGCGTTATGCGTGTTTTTGGAGATCGAGGACTCGTCCGCAAGAAAGACAAGGTGAATTTTTATGACATAATATAGACCCTTCGTAACACACACAAAAATTTTCAAGGGTTTTGAAGCAACATTTTTTTTAGCCGTCCCGCGGATCGGGCCGGACGCGAGTCTACTACCTTAAGAATTTCATGTGGAAACGTTTTGGAGGATTGTGGGTCTTAACGTGAAGTATTTTTGTAGGCTATGGGGAGAGAACTTTTTCAACCCCAAGACCAAGAAGTGGGCTAAGCAGAAGGAAGAGGACAACAAGCGCTCGTTCTGTATGTACATCCTGGACCCGATCTACAAGATCTTCGACTCCATCATGAACTACAAGAAGGAGGAGACGGCCGATCTGCTGAAGAAGATGGGCATCGAGCTGAAGCACGAGGACGCCGACAAGGACGGCAAGCAGCTGCTCAAGGTCGTGATGCGCACTTGGCTGCCCGCCGGAGAGGCGCTGCTTCAGATGATTGCCATCCACCTGCCCTCCCCCGTCGTTGCTCAGAAGTACCGTGTGGAGATGCTGTACGAAGGACCCCAGGACGACGAAGCCGCCGTCGGTGTCAGGGTCAGTATTCCACTAATCTCATTAGGGCATAATCCCCCTAAAGGGACAAGTTTGTTGATGATCCGTTTTCATTTGAATGGTATAAGGTGCCTTTTTGGTATCCATTTTGTGCGATCTTCACTTTGTCTTCTTTTTCCACGAATCTCTTGTTTGGCACATTATGATGACTCCAATGATAAGAATCTATCTCAATCGGAGATGTATTGCCGGTATTTTGCCTTTCGAAACGAGGATCATCTTCATTTTGCCGACATCTCTTTGGTCGCTTCTGGAATAGAGATCTAAAGTACAGCGCCATTTAGAGAGCGTGCTAACAAACCAAGCTTTTGATTTTTAAACCAAAGGTGAAATTACGCAATGAAGGAGGCCTAAAAATTAGTGCAAGCTTCCTGTTATCAATTTTGGGTAGCACTTCCATAACAACTTTCAATTTTGAAAGAGATCTGTTTGAAAATCCGAGGTGAGCATCAGACGACCACCTCCTTGAGTTTGTCGTCCTGATGTTATTTGCTACTCGAATTTTCAAATCGAGATTTTTTTTTAAAAATCGGAAGGTTTTGTGTAAGAAATACCCAAAGGAAATCAAAAGAAGCTAGCACATATTGTAAGACTTCCCTTGTGGCATGAACTAGCCACTGCTTTGGTTCGGAGATTAAAAATTGATTTGTACTTAGTTTGTTTACACGCACACCACGCTCTTTAAAAGGCTCTTTACACAATACTCTATTCCATATCGTAAAATATAAACATGATTCGGCCGCTACGGGATGCTGTTCAGAAATATTCTACTTTTGACATATCTGCCTTCTCGTAAAGATTTTAAATTAAGATTGCTCTGTCAGTAAGTCATCTGAAAGTCGTATGATTTTACCACTGTGAAGGTCCTTGCATAAGACGAAGGTAAATTTGACTGCTAAGGTTTAGGCATTACAGGGTTGAGAAGCCCGCTGGCCTCGAATATCCACCCTCGCCGTTGTAGCTTGCACCTACAGGTATTTTTCGATTTTTCAGAACTGCGACCCCAACGCCCCCCTCATGATGTACGTGTCGAAAATGGTGCCCACCTCGGACAAGGGTCGTTTCTACGCGTTCGGCCGAGTGTTCTCCGGCAAGGTCGCGACGGGAATGAAGGCCCGCATCATGGGCCCCAACTACACCCCCGGCAAGAAGGAGGACTTGTACGAGAAGGCCATTCAGCGTACCATCCTGATGATGGGCCGTTACGTGGAGGCCATCGAAGACGTGCCCTCCGGCAACATTTGCGGGCTGGTCGGCGTGGACCAGTTCCTCGTCAAGACCGGCACCATCACCACCTTCAAGGACGCCCACAACATGAAGGTCATGAAGTTCAGTGTGTCCCCTGTCGTGCGTGTCGCCGTCGAACCCAAGAACCCCGCCGATCTGCCCAAGCTCGTCGAAGGTCTTAAGCGTCTTGCCAAGTCAGACCCTATGGTAAGTTCACTCTTAGGACCAAAGTTAGGTTGGTTCCAGCGTGGTAGGCTAACATGAGCTGAAAAACAGAAATTTAAAGGGAAGGTTTAGTAGTGTATCTATTGAATGGCAAAATGAGAAAACAATTGACCGTTCCGTTTTTATGGTATTTAATCGCAAAGTTGGGGAAAAATGCATCGGTTCTTGTTGGAGTTAGAAAAAATGGCCGAAAATCTGTTGAATTTTGATGTTTTACGTCTGACTTACAAGGGGAGTACTAAAACTGTCCGCCCTAGATTTTCTTGAAATTTTTAGGACTGCAAGATAGCGGTATGGAAAGATACTCAAGCCATGAACTTGCTGCCGAAATTCATGTTTACTACCTTAAAAGTAGCGTTCAATTTTTAACAAAGAAATTTTTTTCGTTAGAATTGAAATAATAGTTATTCCTTGTAGAACACCTCTAAGTAGGGCCTTAGGCTGAAATTTTGAGGATTTTGCGATATTTTGAGCTGTTTCCAAGATATTGGCAATTTTTCGTGTTTTAACATTTTTGTTCAATTTCAACGCTGTTTTCAAGGTGTAAACAATGCATTCTGGCAGCAAATTTTGGGCGTGGGTATCTTTTCATTTAACTTTCTTAAAGCTCTGGAAGTTTCAAGAAAATCGGAGGCGGCAAATCAAGGTAATCCCCTTGTTAGGTGGAAGGAGGTAAAAAGTATTTCACGAGAAGATAAGAATATTTGTAAAAATCTGGTTTGATTTTGCCGATAATCTACCGTTCAGTTTTAAAGCACCTCAAAAAAAAAGTGATCTGATGGAAAATAAGTCAAATCATCAACTGGACGAAAATAATTCGAAACGCACCTGTCTGTCAATGCTGAAGACTTATGAAGAACATCTGAAGTGACTGCTCGCCAAACGTGACTATTTCCCCAAACTTAGGGATTTTTAATACGGTTTTTCGATTTCTTTCATGAATTTTTGCATGCATCGCTGGAACCTCCGTAATAAGATCTAACATTCTAAACTTAGGTCTTTGTTTAGAAAGGAAGGTTTAATACTTTTCTTTTCAGGTCCAATGTATCATCGAAGAATCCGGTGAACACATCATCGCCGGTGCCGGAGAACTCCACTTGGAAATCTGTCTGAAGGATCTGGAAGAGGATCACGCTTGCATTCCCATCAAGAAGTCTGACCCCGTCGTGTCGTACCGTGAGACCGTCTCGGAGGAATCGGACCAGATGTGTCTGTCTAAGTCGCCCAACAAGCACAACCGTCTGTTCATGAAGGCCGTGCCCATGCCCGACGGCCTCGCCGAGGACATCGACAAGGGAGACGTGAACCCCCGCGACGACTTCAAGATCCGCGCGCGTTACCTCAGCGACAAGTACGACTACGACGTGACCGAAGCCCGGAAGATCTGGTGCTTCGGCCCCGACAGCACGGGCCCCAACATGCTGTTGGATTGCACCAAGGGAGTACAGTACCTGAACGAAATTAAGGACTCAGTCGTTGCCGGATTCCAGTGGGCAACCAAAGAAGTGAGTTGCCCTTTAGCTTATCTTCTCTTGAGCCCGGTTCTCTGCTACTTGAGGCCTGGATCTATGCCATACCGCCCAGCGATGCCGTTCGGAAACATTTATTTTAGAGGATCTTTCAGTTCAGTATTGTCACAATTCAAAAAAATCACCCCTCTGGAAACCTGGAATTCAATAATTTAGGCATTTTCTAAAGCTTAGAATTGCGTATTTTAGTGGGGAAAAATACTTCCAATTTCTCTAAAGCTGAATTTCACTCCAAATACTCTGGGCTGTTATGGGTTTATGTAGGAACAGTGAGACTAATTTCTTTAGTTTAAGGCCTTGTGCGCCTGTTCTTACTGCTAGTTAATTTATCCTCTTCAGTTTGCTCCCGAGGTCAAGTTTTTCGACTTGAAGATGAGTGATTTTGTTAGCTCTTCATTATTTACGCCTTGAATTTTTTATTGAGAAATGTTTTATTGTTTAGAAGTCCAGTGCTTGCTGTTTGTACTATTGTTTGCACGATCTCCCCTCTCTCTCCCCCAAACTCCGTTTTTTTCGCTCGTTAAGGTCCGCCATCTGTAATCCGGAGCGTTCTTATTGGATGGGGTTGCTACGGATTACAAATGGTGGACATGAGCGAGCGAGAAATTTGAGTTTGGGGAAGAGAGACGGGAGATTGTGCACACGCAGAATTAACAGCCTCTTTTCCCAACTTTTTTTTTTGTAAATCTGAGCTGAAGTTGTTAACTTGTGTTTTGTTTTCAGGGTGTCTTGTCTGAAGAAAACATGCGTGGAGTCCGCTTCAACATTTACGATGTAACTCTTCACACTGACGCTATCCACAGAGGAGGTGGTCAAATTATTCCAACCACAAGGAGGTGTCTATACGCCTCTCAACTTACAGCTCAACCCCGTGTTATGGAACCCGTGTACCTCTGTGAAATTCAGGTCAGTACCTCCCTCTTACCGCCCTTGGGGCTCGTTTTTCCTATGATGATTTTCTTCTGCATATCATCTTTGATGATACAACAGAACGGCCATCTGACGGATCTTCGCCCCCGAACCTATATTTCGCGCAGTCTTTTTAGCTCCCGGATTTCTTTAACTCTCCTCTTATTTTGTGATGAAATCCTCTGTTTGGTTTTTATTTCGATGTTTATAATTTTTCTTGATTTGACGTGCTCTTTATTCTTCGCTTTTGTCATATTTTGCTTTATTAATGGAGCAACTTCCTCTTATTTTCCTCGAAAATTGTTTCAATCATCGCTTTAAACTAGAAGCCATTTCGATTTACCTTACCTCGAACAAATCAGGAATTTTCCGAACGTCTATCTTCCGATGATGATTTTCTTCTGCATATCATCCTTGATGATACAACAGAACGGCCATCTGAGGACTTAGTAACTTACCCCAAAACCTTACTGATGCAATGCAGCAAGCCTTACATGAAGACAAGATTGTGTTCGGAGCTTCTGGTTTCTTATCGGTTAGGTATTCGATTCGATGGAGGTTTTTGTGATTTACCCAGAGCCTTGTCCTCCGTGACAAAAACCTTCTGTTTTCCTCAGTATTACTCCGAGACCGGGAATTGACTCACGTCCGGAATTGGTTTATTTTGGACTCTCTTTGTCTCGCCTGTTCGGGGAAATAGTTGCTCATGTTCGTTTTGTTTCAGTGTCCCGAGGTTGCCGTTGGTGGCATCTACGGTGTGCTGAACCGTAGGCGTGGTCACGTATTCGAGGAAATGCAGGTGGCGGGTACACCTATGTTCGTCGTGAAAGCCTACTTGCCCGTCAACGAGTCGTTCGGGTTCACCGCCGACCTCCGCAGTAATACCGGTGGCCAGGCCTTCCCTCAGTGCGTCTTCGACCACTGGCAGGTCCTTCCCGGTGACCCACTGGACGCTGGCACCAAGCCTTACACCGTCATTCAAGTAAGTAGCCTAACAGGAGAAGCTTGAACACTTCTTTCCTAATTCGTACCTTGTGGCTAGGCTAAGGAGCCAAAAGATAAGCTATATCTTCACCTGCACTCCATACCGTGACCGACCCTTTCTTGAGCCTATAGAAGTCAGTGTTACTTGATGTAAATTCGCAGGCTGAAAAGTGCGAATAATTGTAATCGATAAAACGAAGGGTCCTTCTTTCCACGGCGGTTTAATAAACCACTGTGATAAAGCTGGATGGGATTCTTATCGGAAGAGAACTATTGCTTGCAGATAAGAATTCTTGTCCCGTATTTCTGTATGTGGGACGTCTGTGGATCAATCCCGTTTCGAATCCCGAAGCATGCCTACCTTTAAAACTTCAGACGAATTATTTTGGTGGATGGGCCCTAATTTATTTTTTTCTCTTCCAGGAAATCCGAAAGAGGAAAGGGTTGAAGGAAGGTCTCCCAGACCTTACGCAGTTCCTCGACAAGCTGTAACTGTTGGGTTATTTAGGGGTGTACAAAGTAATTCAGTTCATGATGCATTAACTTTTTTTTTTATTTTTAAATGATATTTTACAGTTGTGATACGAAGTGGTTGGTTTAATCTATTACGGTTTTATTTGTTAACTTGTTTATACATTGTAAAAGTGGATGCCATGCCGAAGAACGAGTCCACAGGGTTGCTATACTGTAAAGTTATCGTACAAGGTTCTGGAACAGTAAATAAATTAAAACCACCTTTAAATAAAACAGGCTTGTTTGGAACTCGGAAACAACTCTTCTGCTTTTCGCCTTGTACCATTATCTATCCAAGCTTTGTTTGTCCTCGTCATAGCTTGAACTGTATTGCCGTAGAATACGAACAACTTGCCGCTCATAATTTTGAACTATCAATTTGATTCATACAATGAGAGTATAACGAAGACTCATCAATATGCAACGTTCCTTCGCAAAACACTTTTTCATTCCGGTTTCAACTCTCCAAATTAACGCGATTCCGCGAGTTTATTGATATATTCGTAGACGTTTCGTAGTACTTTGAAAGTATCCGTCGACCAATTCTGAGGCAATGCCTAAAACTCAATCTTTCGGATTTCCGGTGAGCAAGGAACATCCTGTAAACGCAGGATTTTGAGCAAATGTCGACCGAGGGATCAATCGGGGTAAGCTGGAAGACATGCGAAAAGATGAGACGGGGTTTTTAATGATAACCTTAAATTCTGCGTATCGTTCCGTTACTCCATCGTGAAGTTTTCTGACAATAAGGACGGCTTCTGCCTCATAAATATTGTGTATGTACCATCAGTGGCAAAGGTATTGCTCCCTCTCGTTTTTCCAAACCGTCATAGCTTGGGAACAAAAAGAGATGCTACAGAGCACTGAATGAATTCGATAGACATTTGCTCTACCTATCGACTTGATTAAGTACTCCTTTGTCGTATCTTACTATTTTCAAGTAAAAGGGGTTTGAAACATATGAGAGGGAGCAATACTCTGCCCCTGATAGTACATAATGACTAATTTGACTAGTCAGTGCGGTTGTACTACAGTCGAGGTCATTAGGAGCCGACAGCGAGCTTTTTTTTTGTACTCGGAATTTTGTCGGTAGCACTAGTTTGAAACTAAAACTGTATGATTTTGGTTACTTTACTTCCCTTTCTGGTCGTTGGCATACTCGAATGAAGACAAAGCAATTCCATCGTTAAAAGTCTGTGAATAATTTCCCGTTGTTAGCCATTCATGCCCTCGACTGTAGATGTCTTCGAGCGAGTTTTCTGTTGAAGTTGTGTTTGACATGCCACTAGCAGTAAGATGTGGGAAGGGGGAAAAAGAGAGCATTGTCAAAGTCACCAGTTGAAGAGAGTTAACGCCGTTTAGTCGCAGTTTTTCTGCCGTTGCTGATCCAACCAGCCAATCCAAAGATTACGATGCAAACTTGTGTGGCTCTGATTCTTTGCAATAAAAATCTGCGTTCACGCTTCCCATTCCAGCGGTGTCTCTCTCATAACAGTGAGTCTTGCGAGCAGAACCCTTCCCTATAATGAACGAGTTTAAGAGAGCTGCGATATAAATGACTGAGAACAAAACTTATGGGAGTGATATTAAATTAAGCTTATGATAAAGAGTAGCTATCGATGAGTTAATCATAGAGTGCTTTAACACTATGCTTTGGATTATCGTTCACCGTTGGCCGTGATACCGTAGTTATAATAGGGCTTTGGTACGTTGGGGATATATTAAGGGCACCTTATTGCTGAGCCAACACCAATAGTGTCAATGACTACGTCTCTAAGAACTCTGCGAAGCATAAGTTTGGTTTTCGCACCCATCTCCTGTGCCGCCCCGCCGCCGTAGCGGCTGCCGAATCGCTTCACGCGGACGAGCCGAGCACA
>Ga0058701_10001418_pt1 | contig 16933 bp, 10 predicted proteins | sample AgamicOrMae_FD_97039 | JGI IMG/M metagenome (GOLD analysis project Ga0058701, IMG submission 97039) | Agave microbial communities from Guanajuato, Mexico - Or.Ma.e | ecosystem: Host-associated > Plants > Phyllosphere > Phylloplane/Leaf | place: Guanajuato, Mexico | collected 2012-06-04
AGCAGCCCCCCCTCAGCGCACCAACGACGCCAGTCGCCCCCTCAGTTCCCAGACTCGCCAGTCCCACACCGCTATTTTCGAAAACACCCACTTCAGGGGCCGAGTAGGCAAACTTTTAAAAAAGTTTTACATGTGGTTTGAGATTCGATATCATAGACTAAAAGTGCGGCTGGGCTTTGTTAAAGTGATTACTCCGAAACCAGCGTTGCTTTTCACAAACCGTGCTTATTTTTTTGTTGTTCCTCTTGGCCAATGATTTCCGCAGTCATCAGACTGTGTTTTTTCTAGTCATTACTAATCTTCGAGGCAAGTCGTTGGTTGAGCTAAGGAAACCAAAAATTTCACTGATGAATGAAGTAATATGCAATTTCCACCATTCATCTTTTAAACGTAAGTTTTTCTGATTCGAATCAAATGCCGTATTGTTTTTATCAGTCTTTCGAACCCAAGTATTTATATCTCTATAACGAATTTACTCACGACGTTTACAAACTCGCAAGTATATTAAAATCTCACGTTATTCTGGCGAAAAGAAAACATTTGAAATCTAATAAACTGAGGTAAATTAACAAAGAGACGTATGAAAACATGGGTTCCTCTTGTTTAAGAAACTATCTGTTATGTTACCCGGCTAGTGCAATATACTAAGATTATTGTAAATATACATTGTACATGAAATTAAGCGCACATTCTAAAGTTAATTCTACAAATGTGTATAAATGTAAGGTGTATATGTCATTGTAACTAAATGCTTTATTATTGTGTTAACGCATGTGAATTATGTAGTTACTCGTCTGCTCTATCGTTACCAGTATTCTTTAATGTTTGTATTATATCATATGTTAATGCGCATTTTGTTTTAATTCAGAAATACACTAAATAATTGGAATATGATATTGTATTATTCGGTGTCGTAGTCGTGGAAGAACCGAGTAACAGGGTTCACAACTTTTGACCTCGAAGACACATCCGAGACATTACTGCACACACTCTAAATTTGAGTCGGTCTGAGATTCAGTAAAAAACCACTGAATCTCAGAGACTATCACTGATTCAGATTTAGAGAGCATACTTGTCACCCCACCAGATCCTAAAGCAATCCATCGCACGGATTAATTTCAAATGGGTCATATCTGAGACGAACGCGCGTAAAAGTACGCTCTAACTTTTTCAGGTAACCATGGAAGGGCTGTGCGTGTTACCTTCTTAAAACCCGTAATGGAGATTCATTTTTTTGCGGATCAAAGTTCATTATGCTATTAGGTTCATGAAGCAATTGAGAAGCCACTGTTCTTTTAGACCGATGATTTTCAAGTATTTTCATGAAGTAGATCGATCTTCAGTAGTTACAACTGATCGCACATTCCACCAAGACCAATTCAAAGGAGTACAGCATGGTCATACGGGAGTTCGGAAAATGATGTTGGGTCATCGTTAGAGATTTATTGAGGGAAATTAGTAATTGTTCTGCAGCAAGTTCAAGCTCGTCACAGCCTCAATTTTCTTTTGCAATTGAGTGTTGTCTCCTGCCTGCCGGCGTGCAGGCTACGTTGCCGGTGCGACGCGGGGTCGTGTTGCCACAATACAATATGGCTTCGGTGGGGCAATCCGTAGGGGTGAGCACAGTCGATAAAACAAAAGTAAAACAAGGGGGAAGAAGACGGAGACTTAAGGTGTGACTGAGATTAGGTGTACACTGGACTCAAAATGTTCGGGTTGTCTTCAGCCGAATTCCTATCTAAAAAAAGCGAATCCATAAATTTTATAATATTACTTTCACCACCTAATCTGCTTGCTCGAACTCCAAATGCCAAATAATCCAAGCGGATAGTCTGGTTCATTAAAAGTTAAATGGATTAGAAAGTGATTATTTCGAAGGCAAGCGTGCTTGTCTTTAGGAGAAGGTTCCCATTCCACGATCGTTTGCGGCTGTATCGCCACTTGGCGTAGATGCTAGCGCTTGGAGCAACAAAGTGAACAGTTCAAGGTTCGATTCTTGTCTGCGGCACAAGGGTTTTCCCCTCTTCGCAACGATTCCTTGCGAATAATCGAATAATAACGTGCACGTGTCTTTGATATAATAACAGTCTAGATTAAAATAAAAAAAATAAAAAAAAAATAGAGCATTAAACATTTCAACATTGCATCACACGCACACACCGGTACATACAACCGGAGTTATTCTTCATGGTGCAACATGTAAAGAGAATCGGTAAGAGGAAGAAGGAACAGAAAATTGGGTCAGTTAAGCCAATGATCACGTAAAAAAATTAAGGTCAGATCTATTCGCACGCCCATGTTAACACGAGGGAGACTTGAACGCACGGAAACCAACCTATTTCAATGGGGCAGTGTTAATAGTCACTTTGAACATTCAATTACCACTACGACTATAAATGATGCACTTGTGCCTGACAGCTTTCCCCGCATTTTTTTAATTGGAGTCGTACGTCTGTGACGAGGTAAAATATTGCGAGCTGAGAAAGAACAAGTTGCGGATCATACTCAAACTTTTAAAGGTGGCATATCCTACCACTTGATAGCAGGTCTAGCCAGGATCAACCTTTATTGCATTAGGAAATTCGATAACTGTTTCTGGTATCAAGTGTTAAGGTGCCCTGTGACTTGCTTCGGTATGGCTCCACTCAGCTGTGTTTGCGTCTGTCACTCTTCTCTCGGCCAATAATAATCGGTCCTATTTGCGGCGACGACAGGTTTGGAAGAGTTTGGTTGGGTGCCGTCAGTCTCGCTTCCGCTAGCGTTCCGCTCCGATTGCAGGCTATATGTACCCATAACAGTCCAAAGTATTCGGAGTGAAATTTTGGTTAAGTGATATTAGAAGGATTTTTTCCCACTAAAATACGCAATTTTAAGCTTTGGAAAATGCCTAAATTATTCAATTTTAGGTTTCCAGAGGGGTGATCTCTTTTAAACTGTGACAATACTGAACTGAAAAGATCCTCTAAAATAAATGTTTCTGTTTCCGAAGGGCATCGCTGGGCGGTAGTGGGTTAAAAAATGGAAGGTAGAGAACTAATGTTCTCCGATTAAAAGAGGCAATGCATGAGTTATATATAATTTCATAAAGTAATACTTAATTATATGACATGTAATTATACCTATAGGTTACGTATAATTATATGGAATTGGATATAACTCATGTATAATTATGTATATCTAACTTGATGGAAAACACTTATGGTTGTCCATGAGTTTATAGGGAAACTCATATACGATCAAGTATAGATTAGATGTTCTTACATACGATCAAATTTGATATATTATTATGTGATATCTAATTCTATATAACTTATATGTAATTAAATATGTCATATAATTACATATAACGAAATAAATTTATATTTTTCTCGTTTATAACTGTTTTTGAAAGGGTTAGACTTCACGCAACGCGTCCTAACTATACAGTTCAGCCAGCAATAATTCACAGTCAAAGTAAAAATTAACGGTGTTTCGTTACAGAAAAAGGTTAAGCAAGATCCGACCTTGTATTCATAACCAGCAATTTTTCATACAAAACAGTTTCCCCACCCCCGTCTACTTATTCAAGGACGTCAAAAACCATATGGCGGATAGTTTAGCAAGTAATTTCTCATACTAAACATGACCCTTGCCAGGAAACAAATTTTCTGCACTTGACCGTATATGGTCGGCGTAGCGTTGGCCGGCGAGCCCGGTCTAGCACGTCAGTTTTCGGGTGCTGAAGCGATGCCATAAATTAGTGGAGTTAAGGGTGGTAGTGGGCTCGGCCACGCGTCGGACACCTGGCCTTTTTGTACTAATTAGGTTAGGCTTATGTTTGCCGTATCTCCTCGATTGAAAAACTGTCGGTTTAACGACCTAACCGTTTTAATGGCCCCTTCCTTTCTTTCTTTTCGGGAGAATAGAGGATCCGAGGGCGCGGCAGCGCGGCACACGACGACTGAAGTGCGTGAGCAAGCGAGAGGCGCGTTCGCTCTTCGGACGACTTCGGCGCCGATTTGTTTATCGTGCGAACTTTGCCGAGGCACGGAACTCGGACTAGCACACGCAACCGAACGCCTCTTCTTCAATTAGCCACTAACTATAGCAGTAATTTTACCGGGAATATGGTTAATACCCGCTCAGGGTTGATGATTGCGTTTTCCATCTTTGTGACCCAACCCTGTTTAGTTCTTTATTACACCATGAGAAATAACGAAGTGCAACTACGTAGGTTAGGCTGACTTACTAGGGGAGTACCTTAACTTGGTGCCACCAATTTTCTTCAAACTTTCAGAACTTGAAGATAGTTTTATGAAAAGATACCCAAGCTCAAAACTTGCTGCCAGAAGGCATTTTTTCCACCCTAACCCACCTTTAGTCACTGAACCAAGCTAAGCAACAGAGAAGCGAGAAACCTGTGCCTCTCTCCGCTTGGGTTTGCGATGAAGGTGGAATACAAAAGGTGGATGTTGCAACCGATTGTAAGTTTGGTTAAGTTAGTATCGAAACTAGTCAATCGGTCTGGTCGGGCCGGGTTAGTTTGGTAAGATTGAGATAGGTCAGGACCTAGTATAGTTAGACCAGGAACCCAGCATAGCCTTTTAAAACCTAAGTTCACCTAGCTAAAACAGACTCGTTGGATGGATCATATGGTTGATTTATGCCATATGATATTAGGTTATGTATGCAAAGTATGCGCGTGTCGTGCAATACGGTTAAAATTATCCGTGATGACATGCATGCCCTCATTTTTATGATCTCTTATTTACAGCTTTTATTTAAAAGCAACAACTTTTATTTAAAGAACACCGCACTGTAAAAGTGAAATGGTCAAATTTGACTAAAGAATAGTAGTTAAAATTTTCATATTTCAATTACTATTTTTCAGTCCAAAATGTCTATTTAAATAGTGAAAAAAGAACTCGCTGAATAGTAAGACTATAAAAAATGACTTATTTTAGACTCAGAGACCAAACTATCATTGGTACTAGAAATATTGATACTAAAAATAGTAGAAGTGTTTTAACCGCTAAATCTAAGTCAATTTTGAAAATTTTATACTGAATTTAAAAGAAGACTAAATCAAACAATCAATCAAAAATGACTCAATCAATTAGTCAAAAAATGACCATTTCAAATTTAGAGTGTGGCGACGATAGGTGAACTTCTCGCTTTGGCTACCTCGACGAACGACGAAACGTAGGACGAGAGAACGAACGACGAAACGTAGGACGACTGGACGAGAGAATTTTCGCGAATGACTACATGTTTCTGTAAATGCGGAAACGCAAATAAACCAAAATCTCGAATCACTGAAACTGAAACCCTCATTTAAAAACTCGGCACCCCGCGAGTCGGGGAATTGAATGCGCCCTGGTAAATTATCCGCTCTCCAGCTTTCCCTTTGTCCGGGGAAAATGAACGGTCGGGCTTCGGGATTTGTTGAGAGGGGGTGGGGGGATGGGAGGGGGGAAGGGGGGGAGTGTTTACTCACGGCCCCTGCCAGAGCGGAGCGAAGCGCCGCCGGTACGCGTGAGAATTCACGGCTGCTGGGGGTGCCAGGGACTTTGCGCATTCGACGCAAATTTTTGCGTCGACGAGGGGATCAGGGGATCCCCCCCCTCTCTTTCCCCCGCGCACTAGATCAATACGACTGCGCGCTGTTATTGCGGGGAGAGGAGGGGGCTCTAAATCGCTTCTTTTTTGTGGTTTATTTTAATTCTTGGAGTTTGTTGTACGCGCACACCGATTATTTTGTGGCCAACTTTTTCAGTGTTCATTCCCACCTCTATTTTTTTTTCTTCGTAGGAACGAACATTTTTTTTGGAAAGTGGATTGTGAAGAACCTTTTGCATTGTCAGTCGTTGCCAGTCTGAGCGCTGGGCGGAGCAATATAGGGGAGCGAAGCAAAGGGTTAGTTAACCTACTTAACCAAACCTGGGTAACCTCAAATTACCAACCCAGCATAGTGGTTGGTTGCTAATGGTTAGTTTGACCTCAAATCAAACTAACCATAAAGTCAACATTATTCAAATCTTACAAAGTAAGAGCTCCCTGTTTAACGCTGTAATTTGCGTCTCCAAAAAAAAAAAACTTTAATCCTGATACCTTAAAAGAAATCACGTTCGGATAGTGGAAATTTGGGCAAAATTTTCATCAGGGTAAATTATTTAAACCCACTACCGCCCAGCGATGCCGTTCGTAAACAGAAAACTTTATTTTAGAGGGGTCTTTTCAGTTCAGTATTGTCACAGTTTAAGAAACCTTCTGGAAACCTGAAATTCAATAATTTAGGCATTTTCCAAAGCTTAGAATAGCGTATTTTAGTGGAAACAATCCTTCCTATTTCTCTTAAGCTAAATTTCACTCGAATACTTTGGGCTGTTATGGGTTAAAACACTACATTCACTACAGTCGAGAGTATGAATAGCTGATTGGGTATTTTGGTTCATTTTAATTTGGTAACAACTGAAATCGACTGAAACGCGGGAGCACCTCTCTACTTAATTACATGAATATTTAGTGTTGCAAACACAAAATTGAAAAAAAAAAACCTTGAGCCATTTACGCCCTTGACTGTACATGGGTCCCTGTAACTGCTGACCATCCGGGTGCGAGTTTTAGCGCAGTGGAGGCCCGACAAATTCGACGCCCCCACTTGGCGCGTATCTCGCATTTTGCGCGCGCGCGCCATATTTGAAATGGTTGGGGTCACGTGACAGCCAAGCCATCTTCGCACGGAGGGCGGAGAGCGGACGGGGCGAGCGCAAATTGAAAGGGCGACCACCCCTTATTAGGCAGGCACACCCCTCGAGATATCTCGGGACACTGAGAATCCCACTGGGGGATGCGGGATGAATCCACGAGAGGATTCGACGGGATTAAGGCTCTTCATTGGGGCTTGCGACGACTCACGATCACGTAATTAAATCACTAGGCTTTGGTAAATAAATTCTTTTGGCGCCCGGATGCGTTGCCGCTGGGGTGGACGATAGGGGGCGGGAGCACGTGCCGAGTTTCTCTTTGTTGCTTGACAGCGATTTCTTTGCTTTTTGCCAGAAAAAATCGCAACGTGCAGATCCTTTACGGTGTTTACAGAAATCATACTCTTTTCTATCAGTCCAAAAGGTAATGAGCTATTTCAGCAGAAACTTTGGAACATAACCGCCGCCATCTTTGATTTCAAAAATGAATTATTTGCTTTTTGGTCAATTTGGGCCCGTTATCCACTCGTTAACTCTGTACTTATAGAAGTTTTACACGTTTTCCGTACCGGTATCATATAAATAAAGTTCATACCGTCATGAACTTCCAGATAATCGCATCCCTCAAAATATGAGTCAAGCAGACAACCTCGAGACTCACCGGCTGACAAGGGTAGTCTGCTGGACACATATTTTGAAGTATGTGATTTTCGGGAAGTTTATGACAATTAAAACTTCGTTTAGTAACGACACGAAAGAGGTATAAAACTTCTTAGAGAAAGTTTCAACACGTGGATCGAGAGTTGAAATTGCAAGTAAATCAAATAATTTAATTATGGCATTTTCCAAATCGTAGATGGCGGGGGTTTGTAGTGGTCCAAACTTCCTGCTGAAATACCTTATCATTGTACCGTTCTGCTCGTGCAATATGGCGTTGATCAATGTGTTTCCCCATAAGACGGAGCCTTCCTGCGTGTCCAGAACCGGACCATACCTTTTGGACTGATATTGCATTTTGTAGGTTGCGCTATCAGTAAATTTCCAAGTTTCGATTCTGTTACTCGAGGCTATGTATTCGTCATCAACAAGTACTAGTAAGACGAGCTGACAGAGAGCGGAGGAAGAAAATATCAACGCGGACTTTTTTTAACCTAACGTAACAATCAACGACATATCAGTTACTTCTCGGTAGCAGTAACTGCCGTCGAGAAGTAGAGGCATCAGAATTTGCGATTATTAGGTTAGGTTCTCCTGGTTTTGAGCCTTGTGCCTCACTCGACTGTCGTTCCGCTAAACTCAAATATAAAAAGGAGAACACATATATAGGGGTCGTGCACAAATTACCTATCTTCAAATAGGCCACTCTTTGACCCGCCCTCCTCCATCCGTAACGCGCTTTCCGACACTTTTTGCATGGGGTGTAACGCAAACGTGAACACACCTTGGAAAAAATAGAATTGGCAGCTAACGCGTCAAATGATATTGCAGGTGCTATTAATTTTAGCAGCCGTCGCTAACTTTTTAGCAGCCATTGCTCACGTTAGATGTAGTCACTAATAAGTTAGCCAGGGCTACAAATCAAGGTGATTAGTCTGTTTAGCAGCCATTGGTAACACTTTAGGAACTACATCTAACGTTAGCAATGACTGCTAAAAAGTTAGCCATGTCTATTGAAGTAATTTGTACCTGCTATAACAATTAACGCGTTAGATGCCACTGGTAACTATTTGTTCCTGTGTTCTGCCTTAAATCCGATAGATTAATTCGTACACGGCCCGTACACATTAAAAACGAAACACCTGTTTTAGGATGTGACAGTAAACACTATTAGGTTTATTGTCTCATGTTTTTAGAGAGTTCTTACCTGTTTTGAGTGTGAAAATAAAACAGGGTTTGTGCGTATTTTGATTATTATTTAAGATACTGTAGACCTCTGTTTAGACATATAATTCAAAAGGTCTCTGTGAGAGCTTTCCGTTGATGTGACTGAACGTAGCTTTAAGGTCTATCTTGGAAAATTACTAAAATAATTACTACTGCCGTTTTAGACTATTGTTCCACCTAAAACAAGTTAGTACTCCCTGGAACAGGTGTTTGGTTTTTAAAGTTTATTCCTCATGTATGGCGCGTACCGCAAACGTGAACCTCCTCCCCCTTCAGAGCGTTATGTAATCAGGTGTTCGACCCCTAAGAGGAGGGAATTCCACCTGTGTAAGAAAAAAGTCCTCTGATTGTCCTCCACAGTTCGTTCTGATTTCGGATGCGATGCTCTGTACGGCAATGAACTCCCCAAAAATATGAGCAGCGCGTGGGTAACCTAAGGAGCAAACACGACAAAACGTCATCGGCAGAGAATTTTGACAGTGTGCTGTTGGCAGCGAGATAAAAGTAAAGGCCTTTCCATCATTTCCTGGGAGAGGATAGAAGCCCCTAGGCTTAGCCACCACAGCCCAAATTAAACGGGACCGCTCCCCCAAAGGGTGGCGCGCCGGGCGCGGCGCAAGGGTGCCGCCCGGCCGCGCCCGGCCGACCGCCCGGCCTCGCCCGCCTCAGACGAGATCCATTTTCAATTTGGTTTCAGTGAGCTAGCGAGCGGCCGCCCTCCCCCCCTCCTCCCGCCTCACGCCTGCCATCCAGCCCTCGCCCGCTTTCTGTCTCCCTCCCTCCCCCCCGCTCCGCTGAGCACACGACGCGCCGCGCGGAGGTGCGGCCGCGGACGCCACTGACGCCGCTTGGCCGCCATTTTGGAGACGAGACAGAAACCTCTTTGTTCACCAGACCTTCTTGTTCGGCTCAAGACTTAGGCCCAACAACACTCCTGCCCCAGCCGCTTACTTAGACCGAACTTACACTGTCATTAAGAAAGGCTTAATGTTTCACCTCTTTTGTTATCTTTCGCCGCCAAGCCGAGTAGAGCAAGGCACACGAGATCTAAGTTAACCTTACCTCGTTTGGCAAGTGCTGCTATAAATTCTTGGCGGCTGTTACTGCCACGGAAAAATAAGCGGTATCAAGCATGGCGATAGCTGACAATAAGTGGGACGGCAGCGAAGCGAGGCACAGGGCATGTATCTTAAATCGAGGCAATCATCGCCAAGACTCTAACGCTTACTCGCCTCGAATGGAATACTTCAGAAACTGGAAACTGCAAAAGATTGTTTTTTTGCCAGCTTCAAGCTTCTCGCCACACTCCCTAAAAAAAAAAAAAAAAAAGGTTTTGAGAAAAAGTGGGACACGAAAATAGCTCCGAATGATATCTGTCCTTTACGTGGTAATCGTTTTCAGAGCGATTTTATAGTCAGTTGCTTTGTGGCTGAACATTTTTAGGACCGACCGTGTTCAAAAACTATCATTTTCTGGAGCATTAATAATTTTTTTAAGGAAAGTCGTGTTTAAAAGGACTTTGGATATCAGGGACGGTCGGTTTCAGTACACTTGATATTCAAGAACGCTTGTAATCAAAGACGGTTGTTTTCAAGGAAATCTGTTTTCGAGCAGTCGAAAAAAAATATTATAAAGGGGAGAGTGGAATTTATGCCCCAACAAGGATATAAACTTGACAAGTTCATTAAAGCGGAAATTAATTTAGGGTATCGAGAATATATGATAACAGCGTTAATTTATTTTTATCACGATCGGTATCTGTGGTATATAATAACTTTTAGGTCAGTTCTATTCGCACGCCTATGATAATACAAGGGAGATTTGAACGCGCGGAAACCAACCTAATCCATTTCAAAGGGGAGATGACATGAACGCACAGAAACCAACCTAATACATTTTAAATGGGGCAGCGTGTGAATCGTCTCTTCGAAACTTTTACTATGGAGAGTATCAGCTTGTTAGTGCTTCTTTTTAGGTGCCAAGAAAGGCACTTTTCGAATATCTACTAATTCATTTGTGAGGCAATGTATTACAGGGTCGAAATTGAGAATCGTGAAACAGCCGTAAGGATCTGTGCTATAAGTGCTACGACACGTTAAATTCGCTTTTTGAATTCTTCCTCCCCCATGCCATTCCCTTTCACACCCCCCCCCGAAAAAAAAAACATCGAACCCAACGAAATGCGCGCAAGTGCACATATGCTCAATATTTTGAAATAATATTTTGTTTAACTAACTTGGGGTAAGGGGCCGTTGATGAATAACGTGATGTTCTTGGGGGAAGTGGTCAGCAGGAATCGAAGGAAGCGTGTTTCGTATGGAGAAAAGCGTGTAATCAAAGGGGGAACGGTACAAAAGAGGCCTGGTTTGTAACGTAATTAATGGACGGCCCCTAAATTTTGCGCGACTTTTATTCTCTCCCGGGGAAAAATACTTTCTTGCTGCAACAAAACGTTTTGCTAATATCACCTCAGAAAAACGGAATTGTTGTGGTGATAGCTTTGTTACGGTGACAACCGTGTGGTAACAATTCATATCAGTCTTGTGCGGGTGACTTATTGTTAGGTTAGCTAAGATTAAAATGTATTGTGCTTCGGTCCGTTTTCTCTCCTCTCGGCTTTACAATGGGAGGCACAACATGAGATAAAAACTAGCACAACCGTAATTGTGTCGGTCACAAAACCACGCTCCGAAGGTGGGCAGGTTTTTTCAATGTTTAAATCAAAGTTCATCCCGCAGCCGTGGGTTTCTTGTTGAATATTAAAGACAGCGCGCTCTTAATATTTACCTTAAAGGGGATGAAGATGGCAGATGCATGAGCTTGAAAGCCTCCCCTGTACCTAAGCTATTCACGTGCGAAGCATTAATAAACGCAACAATAGAGGTAATCCCAGCCTGTCTGCGTCTGCTGCGCTCCCCGCGATCTCTGTACAGCCTCTGCAGCCACCAGGTAGACTAGCGTCTTTTTTTTCTTTTCTCGGCTCTTTTAATCAGCCGTCCCGGGTTTGCCTCAAGAGATGTGTCTGTCCGCCTGTGGGGCGGCCCGACCCGCCGTCGAAGGCATGTTTGCGAGACCTACTTTGGTGCTTTTGCTCTTCGGCGACGTGCCGCGCTCGGCGACGTGCCGCGCTCGGCGACGGTCGGCGACGGTCGGTGACGTTCGGCGACGCTTGGCGGGGGCGGCTGTTCAGGCTTGTTCGCCTGTCTTTGTCGTGCGCATTGCAAGGGCGACCTGGCCTCGCACGATCAATTTCCAATACATCTCTCAGGTTCCCTACACTGCAAAAGTGAAGGGTTGAAGTTTCCTTCCCTTGTGTTGGACCTTTCGTCACTCAAGCTGAGCGAAGGGAGACACAAGGCACGTGACCTAACCTTACATGGGTTAACCTTAACTTCTGGTCGACGAGAAGTGATCAGAATCACTCTAAAGTTTTAGAGGAAAAATCCGGACTCAAACTTTATGCACTGAGCTTTCACTCTTAAGGGAGAGAGTTTATACTCTTTTGGAGCGATTTCCAATCCGCAAAAAGAGTGAGAGTTGATTTTGAGTGAATGTCACTCCAAAAATCCTTACAGGGGTGAACCTTGCTGTTGGACGAGTGGAGCGGTGGCGAACCGGAGCACGAGGGAGGAATCCTACGTTATGGTAGCTTTGGAAAAACTACGGATATGTAATTCTCGATGTAAGAGATAAATTAAACTAGTGCAAACTCTTTAGAGGTTGTTGAAAAGGTTTTGCTGAGTTTCCATACGTGCTAGTACAGTCTGTTTAATCCAATAAATCCAGGATGTTCTCAACTTTATGCATTTGTTCGACGAAAATCTTTTCAAAATATGTTTTGAAAAAAAAATGCCACCTGTTTTTTTTCCCCTAAAACAAAAGTTTTATCACTTTTAATTCACCATTTTCGAAAAATTAAGCTGAAAGGTTCGCTGTACCTTTAGATGTTCATTATTTTCTAAACTATATCAATGTTTAGCTGACCGGATCATTAAAAGGGGTATTGAAGGGAGGCGAGGGTGCGAAAGCTAAAGGTTTAAAGCCTAAAACTGAAAAACAAAAATGCCCGAATTTCATTTGTCCGTCTTGGTTTCACGAGAAAGTATATGGCGAATTATCTCAGCTTTTGATGAAATACGGCCTGGACTTCATCTGGAATACGGCCTGATTCCGATTGTGGATTTATTAATAAACTTTCCGTTTTAAAATAATCTGCTGAAAAAATGCGAGAAGAGGGAGGGGGCACTTCGATGCGCCTCCGGAGGGGCTGAATTGTATCCACCGTATTAATCATATCCAGGTAGTCGAGGCTTGTCGAGGGTCATCGCAACCTTTCCCCCACGGTATCGGCTAGTTTAGGACTACACCCCCGGGGAGAAAACCATCTCTGGGCGCACATATGCTCCGGAAAGTTACCCTAAATCATGCCCGCGCCAATAGGGCTGTGGACCTTAATGCACCCCTGCGCGGAATGATCTGATCCAGCCTCCCAAGGGCTTACAACTGATGCTGAGCTGCAGCCGGAAAATTAAAAGGGCAGAGCGGCGCTTTGAAGATACGCCACTGTCGATTCCATGCCAGCTTCTCGTCTCGGGGGTGAGACACATGGCACCTAGCCTAACCCATGGTCGCCAAACCTGGTGCTGTGTGCAGTGCTGTGCAGGGGCCTGTTTTTTAAAGCTACTCTGCAAGTCTTCACTCCCAAGTTTTCACTCTGCGCTCGTATTTTTGTTTTTTGTATTAGATATTTGCAAAGTGCCAGCACAAAAAAAGCCTGGCAAAAAAACAGTTTCTGCCAATTTTGCAGAGTAAAGTGTGGAGTGCAAAGTGAAGACTTGCAGAGTAGCTTTAAAAAACAGGCCCCAGATCACCGATTTAATAGTTAGATCCCCGATCAGATCTTCGGCTAGAAATTGATCTCAAGATCACAGATCAGGTTGTGGTTTCAAAATTGATCTTAAAGACACAGATCACTGCCTATTTTTATGCTCTTAAACTTTGTGTAACCGAACCACTAAAAATAATTGTCATCAGCGAAGGTGTTGGCGCGAGATTCTATTTGCCGCTAGTTTTGAAGGTTGCATTTTCTATCTCTTGTTTTCCACCCTGCTTGATTTTTTCATTACATAATTGTAACTAACGACCTACCTTCGCTTAGGTAAGGTTATCACTTAGCAGGCTGTCGCCCAACTGATGCAAACTCCGTAAACTTGGCAGTAGTCACGACCACCTAGAAGCAAGCTGCAGCAGGCTTATATTGTTAGCGACGTAGGGTAGGTGCCTCGTGCGTCGCTCCATACTATCGCTCCTCTTGGTGGGGCGACAAAAGAAAGAATATCGTTACCATACACTCTAAATTTGAATCAGTGAGAGTCTCTGTGATTCATTGAATTTTCACTGAATCTCAGACTCTCACTGATTCAAATTTAGAGTGTGAGGTCCGGAAATCAAGGGGTCATTGAAATTATGAATGGTCGGGGAAGTCTGACAATATAGGTCGAATTGAAAATTATCAAGGAAAAAAAGGAAAAACTGGAGCATCACAGCGAAAAAATGTGAATCTGCCACGAACTAACCCTTTACCGCCCAGCGATGCCGTTCGGAAGCAAAAAAAAAAAAAAAAATAGGATCTTTTTAGTTCAGTATTGTCACACTTCAAAAAATAACAACCCTCTGGAAACCTGAAATTTAATAATTTAGGCATTTCCCAAAGCTTAAAATTGCGTAATTTGATGGGAAAGATCCTCCGAATTTCTCTTAAGATAAATTTCACTCCAAATACTTTGGGCTGTCATGGGTTGAAACTAAGATCAGCGTAGAAACGGGAGTTCATAAACCTTTGAAATATAGAATATTCATTATCTCATCGTCTTTCTTCGCAAGGAAGGCTACATAGGCAACCCGATGACACCAAAGTGGAGCGGTTGCCTACCTTCTTGAAACACTCGGCAGGAAAAAAAAATTAAAATATCGCCATTTGTTCTACGAGGATGAAAGTCATACCTGATGGAAATGTACCCCTTTCTCTTTATGGTATCTTTTATACCTGTTTAATCAAGTCGTAATCTTATGTACGAAGCTAGAACTGGTAAGAAGATCAGCCGGTTACGATATAGAATTAGTAGCGTCATCAATGGAAAGGTCTTGCTGAAGGTTTTAGATTGCTATTATTCAACCCATCGTAAAAAGTAGCCAAGATACGCGTTTTTTTTCCAAACTTGTACAAGTCAGCCCGATACAGGTGTAAGTTTATCGCACTGTACGCATTCGATTCGAAGTATAATCAAAAGTTTTTATTATTACCATTATTTCGGGCAGACTCATTTCTAATGCTTCATTTGAACCTTTCCCCAAAAGTTTCGCACGTGCCATAGCAAGAGAGAAGGAACTCGAGTTAGGCCCCAACAACGCCGGCCTTCGAACTCACAAAGCAGGAATTATTCTAGAAAGCATATTGATGATCTGGAAAAGCGAACTCGTGGACTACGTTTTCTACTTAGGAGTTAAAGGGCTATAATAAAAAACATTTTATTGGAAATATTCGTATGGTAAATGAAGTAAGCGTGATAAACCGGAAATATTCAATAATTTTTTTCTGGTGATAATTTAAAAAAAAATGGTGGAAATCTAGGATATTGAAATGGAATCGATCAGGTCGGAGAACAGCCTTCTTGCTGATCAGGAGACCTCTGGACTGTAAATTGTCGCGAGGATATTTTGTCCTTTATCTTTCCTCTCCTTCGTCGCATCCTCTATCCCCCTTCCTCATAGCTTTCTTTTTCTGCTGTTCCTCTTTCCTCCCATCCCATTTCCTTTCTCGTCTCCTGCTTCTTATCTTTCTACTATAGTCTTTCCTACTTCCGCGTACCTGTTTTTCTCTCTCCTCAATGAATTCCTCATCCCTATTTTTACCCTGGGCTTTACTTTTTCCTCCCAACCTACTACCTCCTCCTTTTACTCCCCTCTACTGCCTCTTCTTCCTCTTTGTCCTTTCCCAAACCCCTTGCCCCTCACCTAAACCTTTCCTCATCTTCCTTTCATCTCTCTTTTCCTCCTGCTGTCATCACCTCCTCTTTCAAAATGAATCAATCATCTATCCTCCCATCGGATTGACTTGCTTCTCCCTCCCCGATACGAATAATAAGCTGTTAAAGGTATACAAAGACGAACCGCACATACCCGTCGTACCTTGGTTATTTTTTAAGATGGACCCATCTTTAATCCTGAAAATATTAAACACGAAACGGCTCAGCGAGAACTTCTCATCGATAGGTCCACCGACAGGTCTAAAACAACAAACACCATTTTTAACTTAAAAAAAAAAGGTTTGATGCTACCCACGCGCTGTTTTATCAGTGATTATACATTGTCATTTTATCCCCATTGACTCCCAGTTCAATCTCTCTTCCTCCCTTTTCTGTTCCATTTCTCCCGTTCTATTCGACTCCCCCACATAGCCCTTTACTTAGATTTATCTCACAAAACGAGCTTTCGAGAGCTTTTTGTTTTAGCGCAGACGTGTTAATCATCCGACGCCGAATGCGTCATCTCTGCGCGTCCGCTGCTAGCGACGCGCTTCTAGCGACGCGCTGCTAGCGTCGCTAGAGGCGCGCCTGCCGTGTCGCTAGATTCTAGAGCGGCGGGCGGCGGCGCTGTCGCCACGTGTCGCCAAGATGGCTGCTCCGCGACCCCGGCCGACCAATGGGAGCGTCGCTGGAGGGGGGAGGGGAGGGGGGAGTCGTTTTATTCCGGCACCCCGTGTTCCTGTTCCCATCACCAGATGCGCGAAAGTACAGTCATTGTCCGTAAAATAGCAACCTGCCTGACTGTCCGTGGATTTGTGCCATTAGCGTTATTGGCTTCTTTGTTAGGTATACCGGCATTGTTGGTGTACATCAGACAACTCTGAAAGGGGGACCGGGGCAGGGGGACTCCCTTTAACAGCTTTGACGTCAACACTGGTAGGCCTGACGATTTTTGAGGACGGAGCATTGACTAATCAACCTGACAAAATACGTCACTTTTTTAAAACAAAAGAGCTGCGTCAATATCAGTATCAAAGTGATCACGATTTTTTTTATAGCGGGTTTGTGTCAAAAAAAAGTTACAATTTTAAAATCAGCAGTTTTGCGTGTTCTCTGCGGTAATATAGTTCAAGGACGGAAAAGAAAGTTATAAGAAATGAAAGAGTACGGTATTTTACACCAGTTATATCTCTGAATGCTACACAGGTGTTATGAATGAGACTAGATGACATTTACAAAATATCTTCCATGGTATTCTTTTCCTGCTGTTATCGATTTTTAGACCCAATATGGAGTCACCTTATTATGCTAAGAGTAACGGCATCTCCCTCTATATTA
>Ga0058701_10001419_pt1 | contig 16924 bp, 6 predicted proteins | sample AgamicOrMae_FD_97039 | JGI IMG/M metagenome (GOLD analysis project Ga0058701, IMG submission 97039) | Agave microbial communities from Guanajuato, Mexico - Or.Ma.e | ecosystem: Host-associated > Plants > Phyllosphere > Phylloplane/Leaf | place: Guanajuato, Mexico | collected 2012-06-04
ACCTAATCTACCTTAACCTAATTCACCTTAATCTAACGTACCTTAATTTAAATTACCTTAACGTAACTTATCTTACTTCACCTAACCTACATTCACCTAACGTACCTTAACTTAACCCACCGTAACCTAACCTACCTTGACCTAACCTTATTTAACCTTCCCAAAGCTAAACTTTTTCATCTTTGTCGAGATTTCGATATATCGAGTTGACAAAACTGGAATAAAACTCCAAAAATGTTAAATTAATCGTGGTATCCAATTGGAATCAAACTGGTATACGAATATCTTTGTTATCAAGGTGGTATGATTTGCTTTGAATGCCAGAGCCGCCTGTCGCGAGCCTTTGCGGGACAGGTGGATGTGCACTTCCGAGGAAAAAAGTTCATTTTTCTGCATTTATAAAGGAAGGAATTGCCATACTGAAAGGTGGAACATAAGAGGTAGTAAATACAACTTCCGAAAAAGGAAGAACATTTTTGCGTTGGGATTCGTCTTTACGACTCCAGCTCCGTGGAAAAAGGCCCAATTACCGATTTTCCGAATGTCGAGCACCTTTCACCAAATCAAATCGGGATCAAATTGGATACGTTATCGAATGGCGGGGCATGGCCAGGCGTTGTCCGACCTCATGAATGATCATTTAGGAGGCGAGTGAGAAGCATCGTTAAAACTGCTTCAGGCTTTAAAGCGTCATCTTTTCCGCCATTATTTCATACAAGGACTCTACGTGGTGAAAAGAGCACGTATATATCATGACTTACATTTATATGTTTAGTACATTTTTAAGGCTTCATTCTTCATATCTTGCGTTCAACCCCTCGTCGCCGAACGAAGCAAGCCGAAGCCATCTTAAAAGTCATCAAAGCTGATGCATCTTTCTTCCCAGCAGCCTAGGTCGGACATAAGTCGGCCAGTCTACGGGGTTGTGCCGCGCCGCGCCGGTGCCAACAACTTAAGGATGTTTCATCGACTTAGCTACTCAAAATTCACAAACAATTTGTGAAAAAAATGCCAAAACTGTGTTTAAAAATCTGAAAAGCACAAAAAATATAAATTTTTACTAAATAATCATGATTAAATGGCAGCCAATGTTTACGGTATTTCAATGTTAAAAATTGTCGCCATTGCTTATATGAATCATTTTTCTCTGAAAAAATAGTTTTAAAAGGTTTTTATTAAATATATTTCTAAAAAGACGGTAAAATACTGTTTTTTTTTAGTCTCAAATTGTTCATCTTGACACGATCAGTCATGTAAAACCTTTTTTTAAACAAACTTATCGAGCAAAATTCTTACCAAAAAATTCAATAAGTTGGCACTTGTTTGTATACGAATTCTTGCTATCTTTCGATGCCTAAAAATTGAAAACCAGGACGGTGACAAGTCGTTTTTAGCGGTCAGGTGTGTGTAATAAGCATCTTATGTGTTTCTGATAAATACAAAGAGCCCGTTATCGGCACCCTTTACCTCTATGAAACATCCTTGACGGAAGTTTGCCCAAGTGTCCATGGTTTTGCGCCAAGGTGGAACACAAGAGGTAGAAAATGCAGCCACTTTGATTACAGTGTAGGTCGGAGCGTTGGCGCGTCGCCGCTCCGGCGCGGCTCCGGCGTTTGCGGCGGCATCCAAGTGCCGCTGCCGCTGCATTGTTGACATCGCTAACAATGCGTGCCTCCATGATGATAGCTTGGAAATGATAGCCGAGGTGCGAAACACACACAAAAAAAGGGAACGATAACAATGACTCGAGCCTTTTCACTAGTTCTCTTAATTTATTCACTTTCTTGCATTAGCAATTCCATAGTATAGTACTAACAACCCGGAATTTTAAAAAATCTTTTAAATGTTTTTTAATTTTTAGTGTTTTTTCCCCCCAAGTCTGCCCCTTTCCTGTCATTTTTCATTATAAAGTATATTTTTTAACTATAAAAATTGTTTATTATATCGTATTAAAAAAATAGGGCGTGTATATTGTCTATTGACATGACCGCCCCATCCAACATGTTTTAGGTTGGGTTCCGTGCGTCAGCAGACGATCTTTTGGACTTGAAAAATAGAAATTCTAGGTATACTTGTATCTGTGGATTTATTGGAAAAGACAGAGTCTCAGTTTTCACTCGGATTATCGTGATTCTTCATGGGAGGTCTGCCGTTCAGTCTCTAATAGTCCAAATGAAGGCAGACCGTACAAACAGTTCCCATTCCATTCCTACCATATCAACTGCGGCCTTTCCTCCGTAAAATGTAGTTCCTATGTTTTTGGTAAGTTAATGGAAAGGAGGCGGTACTTTGTGTTCTATTCGGGTTCAACTAACAGTAAGGCTGTATAGAGAGCAAGCCTATACAACATTATGAAGATTACACCGATTTGCTGTGTAACCATGTATTATTTTGAGGTTAACCACGGTTAAGTTTTTCTGGGTCAGAGTAGGTGTCTCGTGCCTCGCTCCACTGTCGCTATCTGTTTGGCTTTCGTCAAACCTTATGCTGCGCATTCGGACAACAAATCTAACCCCAGGGTAACGTTACAACTGCTATTAGCCATGGTTAAACTTTAGACTAACACGGTCTCCCCCTTTAAAGAACTTTCGATAAGGTGCTTGCAGTGTGTCCAAGTCGGAGTTAATACTCCTTTGTATGTTTTACCTGCCGACACACATATTGCAAGCAGAACCCGTTTGAAATTGCCGCCATAAATTTCACCGTTTTACTGCTAATAATGTGGTCACCGCCGCTTGATGTCTTTTTTATTCGCTTAGAGTATAGGCATCTCGGTGTCTGTGACTGTTGTGTCTACAGTATGGACGCATGTTGGCACGCCTGTCGGACATCTTCTTTTTCCCCTAGAGGAAAAGATAGCTATGCGCAGCTACGCTTCACTATTTTTATGTATATATTTAATTTTTGTATAAGCGGGAAGAGGGGATTTGAGAGAGCAGTTTGTTTATTCATAAAGAATTTATGTTAAGAGTATTGTCCTTGTTGGATTTGGTGAGCAAATAGTGTGCTTTGAGCACGTCGAGATGATACGCAAATTTGTCGCACTGCTTCTTTCTATGTCGAATATTTTGGAAGAGCGGTTAAGCAACTTTTTGAAGTTCATGTGTACATAACGATACATCTCGTGATTTATCAATTTTCTTCATGCTTGTTGAGTGTAAACTAGCTTTGTAACATTACTTCGTCCGAGCAGCATTCCTTCATGTTTCAAGAGTGCAATTTAAGTTGCGGTTTGGAGTTATGACGACTCAACAACGTAATAATTACTTAACGAGTATAACCGCACAAGCGCGGGATGATACTTGAAAATGATTTATGGAATTGGTGTTATGATGTGAGTGAATTCATCATTTTAAACGCGGTTAATTTTCATAGAGAAAGAAAACCTAAGTTTTTTTCCTTTTTGGGGGATTTCTCAGCTCAAGAGCGATCAAAAATTTGTCCAATAGGCTCGGTTCTCAGACTGTTCTCAAGTTAATACTTATAAAAAAATATCAAAATTCAAAAGATTGCGCTATTTATTGTGTCAAAAACACAACTGCGGGGCGTGTTAGTTTTGGATTCTGAATTCCGATTTCAACTTTTTAAACCATAAGGGCAAAACTAAAAAAAAAAGAGGAAAGAATTTTATTGGCAGAACATTTTTTAAACTGCATTTTTATTTTGATGTTCTTTGTGAATCCCCCCCATAATAAAACGAGTTTCTTAAGCTGGTACAGGAATTCCTCAATTGAAACTTTTACTTAACGACATGCGATTTATAGTTTCGATTTTCATTGAGAAGTCTTCCCGCTAGTCAATTGAGTCTCACTTTAAATTCAGCTCGCTCTAATAAATCTCAGATCTTGCTGATTTTGCTGGAATGTCAGCTGCGTGTGGATAGTGCCTCGTGAACGTCCTGCGCTGAGTTTGTCCGTCTCATTTCAATTTCCCTCGGACTTGTGCAGATATTTATATTTCCCTGAAATGTTCGCTGCCACGTTTCCATACCTCGCTTTGACGTCTATGGCAATAATTAATGCATCTTAAATCTGAAACAATTCAAAATTTTGACTTAAATACTGAGAAATCAGAACGATTCCGTTTCAGGACTTCACAGTCAATTTATTGCCTTGGACTTAAGTTACAATTGATTCCGCGTGACTTTTTTTACGGTACTACCTCCACCATAATTAATTCATTCATTCCTGATATTGAATCTCTTCAAATAATCCCTCATGAACATTTTTTTTCTTCTGAATAGTGTTCTGAGTTTTCTGAAAAAGATGTAGCATTAGCATTTACTTGTGCAAATTGAAGTTTATCATGGTACCAAACCACAATTTTCCGGAATTGAATGGAAATTTTGTGATGCTCAAAGTTTTGAATCATTCTCTCGCTAGTCGGTGGAATCTGTGACTACACTTCAACATTACCATATACATATCTAATTAGTTACTCGGCATGTCTATTAGATATACCTATTGATACTCGTGTATCACTTCCTTCTTCCGTGAATGAAAGTCTGCTTTGATGTTGAGCCAAGACTTTCGCCTAAAAGACAAGTTTTGTTCGCTTTGGAAGAGAGCCAGATTTGTTTCGGTACAGAGCCGAAGTGCCACAGGCGACCATAGTAGTGATCGGAGTGCACCGTACTCTACTTAAATGACCAATACCTCATCATCAAGGGACTTATGGAGTGTTGTGGTCTCAGACGTAGAGCCAGAACAGTGGACAACAATGCACGTATCTCCCGCCCTGAATTTGAATCGGGGTTAGAAAGTCCATTTCCCCTTTCATACTGTCACGCGCTGAAACTAAAAATGCCTGTCGTCTTCTCTTCAGTCCTGCATTCTAATTAAACCTTATTTTTCTCGGCACAGGACTGACCTGTGGTCGCACACTGCCAAAAATGAATAAGAGAATTCATTTTTCAGCGTGGCAACAACTCGGTAAGAATTCATTCGCCGAAAAAAGAGAGAGTGTCAGAAAATGAATTAGGTTTGGTTCCGTGCGTTCAAGTCGCTTCCCATTTAAAATGCATTAGGTTGGTTACGTGCGATCAAGTCTCGGTATATTAATGCATGTCGGGTCAATAGTAACACCAAAAAAAAAATCAAAATAAAACAAAAATCAATGAAAATCTGGAAAATAAAATGTTGGATTAATCTGCACAGTGATGAATATGTGATAATATGGATATCTCATAGACGTTAAATAGGATATCTCATAGACGAAAAATAGAATTTTTTATATAGACGTTAAATTGTAGAACGAGTTTTTCATACATCTTATTGAGTCTTGCCGAGATACTTTCATGGTTCTAAGGGGCCGTCCATTACGTACATCACGCTTTTGGGGAAGGAGGGTGATCAACGTAAGCGTTCATTCACTCATTTGTTCCAGGGAAAATGTACAATCGCAACCAACGCAAAAGTGGCTTAGTTTGAGTTAAGTTATTGCTGCTGAGCCCCTTGCATTTCTTGGAGTAGATATTCGAGTGTTATGAAAATTATTTTCGTAATTCAAGTGTCCATTTCTCACCGAGATTGTCTCTGAGAGCGTTTTTATTTTTTTAATATAAAAGAGCGATTTGATAATTATAAATAATGCCATTAATTAATGGTGGTGTGGGCCGTCATCTGCCGGCTGTTTGACCCAGTAGCCGTACGGAGCGTGATGATGGTGGTCGTCAGGACCTCTGTACACTTTAATTTGAACGCGAGCGAGATGACCTGTGAAAACATTCAAATGCAGAGTTATTAAAATTATTCCTATTTTTCTCCAGATTGGGCCGTTTGCAAACCAGAGCCACCTGGATGAAAGCAGATAACTTTCCAGGGTCACTTGGACGAAAAGGTAAGCTATCTTTTTTAAGAAAACTAATGAATCTGTAGTTGGAAACGGCTCTAGAAGGCAGAGAAATGTTCCATGTAAGTTAATGTAGAGTGTCATTAAAATGGAGCCAATTTTACGGCAAATAGTCGTAGTTAGTACCTCCTACGCTGGGGCTCTACTTTCTCCTGGATGAGTGTAGCATGACTCAGCTAATAGGGATTGATACGTATCCGAAGGGAATTTTGGTTAAGTAAAAGGGTTTACCATGGTCGGAGGCCGCTGGTGCTTGGTCCATCGTTGCTGCGGGGACAGGTTGCAATTTCGCCATTTTCGGCAGAGATGGCGCCGACTCTGCACCCGCTTGGTCGCCATCTTGGATTTTCCCGTCATTTTCTTTTGGCGGTAACGGTGACATTTGGCAGTTTGCGATTAAAAGGAAAAGGACCAGGCCTGCCTGAAATTAGCATTTATTGATCATAATCATGCATCTTGGATATTGAAACTTCCGATATATGACGTTTATTTAAATGAAAATCAACCGTGTAAGTCCCAGGAAAGGGTCGTTCGTTGGGTTCGCTAAAAAAATAAAAATAAATACAAACATCGTTTTGCTAGTTTTACGGAAGTCTCTTTCCAATATGTACAGATGAAAGCCCACGCACGCATACCGGGCGCGTGTATTATTTCAACGGTGGAATTTTCTATCTCGTGTGGTTCATCCTGATTTATGACGATTAGCGAAGTACAGTACAACTGCGTAGGTTAGGTGTTATAGACCACGTAGGTTAACCTAGGTTAGGTCATGTGGATAGGACCTCGCTACCACCCCGCCCGGCTGCCGCTTACATTTCGTCAGCTTTAGAAACAGCCGTCAAGAAGTAAGAGTCAGGCTGGACGACTGTAGAGTAAGGGTAACCCAAATCAAGTTAGGTTTGGTTACATTCTTTCAGCCTCGCTCCGCTTAGGAGGTGGGATTTCTAGAGGTGGAAAATTCTATCTTTCAAAATTACAGTAGTTGGATTTTTACCTTTTCTGAATTGGAATATATCGTCTCATTTAAGCCCGTTTTCCATAAACGTATTAATTAATTCAAGGGCAAGTAAGTTGTAAGTGCTCTTTACTTTTGATATGCGGATTGAAGAGGACGGGAAAGGCTGCGGTTACGACCCAGGTAGCTCACCAGCGCTTTTTATGCGCATTAAAAGCGCATTTTGGTATTCAAAATGCGCTTTTAATGCGCATAAAAAGCGCTGGTGTGCTACCTGGGGAGGGACGGGATATAATTGCGCAAACGGAGGCAGAGAAAAAAGTTGTCACCGAAAGCGCACGTCACTGTGCAACTCCGTTTCACTTGTTGAGTGATGTCACAGAAGAGATACGCCTCAATAGACTAAGAATAATATGAGAGAATAAGACCGTGACTTCAAATAGCAATCAACAAATGAATAGAGGGAAATGTATGAACTGCTGACGTGCAAGGCGATAATTTCACTTTTCTCTGTCTTCGTTTCGGTTTTTCAGGAGCTCTTTTGTTGGAACACCTTTTCGACGATCTGTGATTGACGGTAGTAGCCCTTGAAATGAAGACTCATTTAAAATCGACCCTTAAAAAAAAACTCGTTTTAATGATTCGGTGCATGAAATTGCTTCATGAATTCACTATGCGTGGATTTGTGCTTGTATATACATGAGACACGCTAGTCTCAGTCTTTGGCCAGGAGATGAAGTGTGTTTAATTACTTACGACGTGTTGTCTTAATCCAGCGTCCATGTTGGGCAGCAATGGCACCGAAAGTGATTTCCTTGTCTTTATAAGGAAATGCCCCTCCAAGGGATCTGCCACGCTTAGCTCAGTAAAGCATGCAACGAAAGTTCCTAAAAACGTTTCTTATAAGAAAAGAGAAAAGGGCTAATCTGTCACAGTCTGGTCCACGGACACTGTTATGCGTGTTGTTATCGCACCGTTTTAATGTCGAACAAGTAACTCCCGTTTAAGAGACATTAACCAATTGTCACCTTTTTCCATGTTCCTTTGGTTATTGAGTAAAAATAGCGTATTTTTGTCATATTTGGAGAAAGTTGTCGGTTGACAAAACGAAAAAAAAAGAGTTGTTTTTAGCTCTCAAGAAAATCATGCGTGCTTGTAAAACTTTTTTTTTTTTGGCTGCGTGTTAGAAAAGGTCCAACTTGCAAATGTACCGCTAAAAAGATCTGACTTTCAAACTGTTAGGGGCTGCTTTGGACGCGGCATTTCTTAAATGAATGATGGTGGTAGGTCGCAATGAAATATTTGTCAGGAAAGCCTTCAAAATAGGCATCTTTTTAGGGCCCATAACCTATGGTTTTTCCTTGGGTTTGCTGTTTAGACGCTGCTACGTTGGTCAGGGACGCTTTGTCGGGCCTCAGTGTTTTTATATAAATAATAATGATAAAGCAAATAAAACATCAATCGTAGCTTCATTGGAAATTTGATATAGCCGGAACCTCAATTGGAACATTGAATATTACCGAACACGATCTGCTAAAATTTCTTCAAAATCGACCCTAATTCTTTATAAGTAAGCTTCGAAAGGTTTTTCATTTTTTACTTTAACTTATTAAATAAAATAATACTTTAAATATTTTTAAAATCTATAACTTAAAATTTAAAATATGTAAAGCTTTAAACAATGGAAAAAATACTTTAAATGTTTGATTTTTTTTTCATATTCCTTTTTTAAAAATAATTACTTAATTTGTTGTAGTTCATTTTTCTTTATTTTTTTAATACTTTTTTATAGTGCTTTAAAATTTTACAAGTGTGTCCTTTACCACAAGGCACCTCCGAGGGGGTACAGAGTTGAATGACAGCTTTTTCGGCTCATCTTTGGCCTTATTCAAATTTGTATTTACGCAAATATTTTATTTTAATACATTATTGACTTTAATAAGTATCCACCGAACGAGTTTCCTCCTTGCAGCAAATGCCATCTCTGCAGACCGATCCTTTTTCGCAGACAACCGTGGGGGGCGCCCCGCGCAAGGATTCAGTGGGGCAAGCTTCGCCGTTCTCTGGGGGAAAAGAGGATAGTTTTGTATAACGCTCATTGTAAGTTTCTCATAAATCCCTCCCTTTACGGGGAATTGGTTGACTTACTCAAGATCTTGATGCAAGCCGAGCAACATCCACACACTCCGCCGTCTTTGACGTAGGTTAGGCCTTCCTTCGCACACGATTTGACGGTCACGTTGCGGCATCGAACAGTGGCACAGAAGTTTTTGGTGCACACGATGGCGTCCGCCGAGGGGAGTATGACAAATGCAACGGCCAAAACAGCAGCAACCACTAAAATAACTTGCCGCATTTTTGTTCTTTTAAGAAAGGAAAAGAGCAGATATGAAAAATATCTAGGGTGTTGTTTTTACAGATATTTTTATTTACACATAAAAATGCAAACCTAACTTATCCTACCACTAATTTAAAATTTACTAAATAGTACACCACGTGCCGGAGAACATATTTGATTTGCTCCCATCTTTTTGATGTTTGTGAATTTTTTGGCGTTTTTTCATAATCGTATTTATTTTCTCGATAAAATGTGACACTCTGAAACCTCTATTCGCTAACGGCCATTTACGGAAAAAATGAGTGTTGTTCGTTGTTAATATTGCACGAAATAACTTACACGTAGATCGAATTTCTTGTGTCGACCGCTGAGTGGTGAGATAATATAAGATCTGATTCACTGAGAATTCGATCGATGTCGCTCACAATCAGTTGATTAATATTTAGAAATTTTAAAATCAGTACGGTTTGGGATATCCGATTTCTTTCCTGTTTACGAGATACAAACACGTAATGTCATAAAATATACTGAAGCTAATTGTCAATGAAACAAAAGCGTGCTGAAGTCGTCGAATCTTCGTGCGAACCCTGAAGTTATGAATAGTCTTAACGACGACTAGGATTTCCTTTTTATGTCGTTTACTGGGAAGCCTTTCCGTTCTGTTTTCATGCCACACGCTCAATCGTGAAATTACAACGTAAATGATTTGATCGAATGAATTAGACGTGCAGATTTTTAAATATTTTTTCTATCTTTACGCCTGTTGTGGCATTAATATATTTTATTTTATATTAAACAACCAACAAAAGGCTTTACAATTTTTTGAACATAATGTTCATCAGCAAAATTATTTTCGCTTCAAATTTCGTACAACAGTATTTTGAAACTGGACCCCTTAACAAGGTTAAATGGACCAATGATTGTAGGATCCGAAAATTTCCCTGAACTCAAGTTTAGAAGTTCGGTCATGCCAATCGTTCAATAGAGTCTGATCTAGGAAGCAGTTTGTATCAGCTTATGATAAGTACAATATTTTGTATTTTAACATGAGAGAACTCTCATGATTTAACCAATAACAACCCAAAGTATTTAGAGTGAAATTTAGCTTAAGAGAAATATGAAAGATTTTCTCATTAAATTACGCAATTTTCAGCTTTGTAAAATGCCTAAATTATTAATTTTTTGGTTTCCAAAGGGGTGACTTTTACACTTTGACAATAAACTAAAAAAGATCCTCCATAATATATTTTTTTCTGTTTCCGAACGGCATCGCTGGGTGGTAGTGGATTCAGATAATGCATGATTTTAAGCTTCAAACCATGCACGCGTATTCTTTCACTAAAATATTTTTAACAAAACATTTAAGATACTGCATTACACTTTTCAAAAATTTTGAATCACTGATTCGTTAACGAGACTCCTGTATCAAAATGTTTACAAAAAGCGCAGATTGCCAAACTTACTGTGGTTTAGAGATGAATGGTGTTAGCAAGGATCGATGCTGCGAGTGGTACTTAAGAGATTCATCGCCGTTTATAGACGCCTCTTTATTTGCTGAGTGATGGGGGCAGGGATTTCCCACAAACAGTTGAAAATGACGACAATTTTGACTTTTATCTGCTAGCGGTACCGGTACACCTAATTTAGGAGTGAAAAATCACCTGTTTGTGCTGATCTAATTGGTCACTTACCGTTCGGCAGTTTCTCCGTTATGGGATAAAATCAGCTTACGTCAGTTTTCCAACTCGTGTCATGTTTTTCACACGTTTTCAAAAATACATCTCTCTACTGACGTAAATGAATGCAGATATTCATTGCAGATACTGTGCTAAGGACCCCGTTTCATCAGTTGTCCCCTCATCGTAAATGTAACGTTCTTTTCGACGTCAGTATGACGTTCAGTGGAGATCAGAAGCCATGTCGCACATAAAATGTCTAAAAGCAACCGTGTATTTTTTTGTCAGTTTTATTCGCACGCCTATATTAATACAAGGGAGACTTGAACGAACGCAAACCAACCTAATGCATTTTAAATGGGAGGTGACTTGAACGCACGGATATCAGCCTGCTACATTTTAAATGGGGCTGCGTGGGAATAGTCACTTTTTTCTCTCTCTTTTTTTATTTTTAGAGCAGTATTGGAAGACAATCAGCCCCTCCCCTCCCTACACGACACTTAAGAAGCCTATGGCTACGCCAATGTTGCGATCTAAATGGCGTTCTTTATAGGGAGGCAAGGAGACGCCAAAAAAATCTTTCAGACAAGACTTTTTGATGATCGACTTTTCAAAGATGTCACGTGAAACGATCCTTCAAAATTGCACCGTTAAAATGAATCTAACTATCGTGTTTTGGTCATGGCAAAATAATTTAGCCTTTCTGAGTTTATACTGTAGATTTGTTTAGTGCGAAAAAAGTCGGCGCAGGTCGTTATTCTGCTCTCGTTAGCCGAATACGGTTCGAATCAGCTGGACAGGCTTTCTTAGTAGCCATTCAGGCAGCTGAGCCTGCGGCCTGTCCCCCAGGCCAACGAGAGAGGCCTGCGACTAGGTAGGCAATCACTGCGGCACAGCGATCGCCTCGGCAATCGCAAAAGGCGTCAAAACAGTGTAACGGAACGGCGAAGCGAGTCACGTGTGCCCGGTGGGCTGGACTTATCTGCGGCAACCACTCTCGCTCTTGAAACGTCTGTTTCACTTTTCATGGTACCACTCCCATGTTTAAACCTCGCTTGGACCAAAGATAGAGTTAAAAGGTTTTATTAAAAGCGATGGCAGTTACATTCTATACACAAACAAAATATTAAATCTCATGTGTGCGGAGCGGTATGTGTATTGGACTCGGTCGTGGGTAGGCAGCCGGATCGGCAGCAATGTCGCGCAAGTTGCCTACCCTGTACATCGACCAACAATAAAAGTAGCAGTTAAATTGAATTTGAGGCTGGAATCTTCTATGCAGCTATTCAAATCGTGTTTGTGAGCGGTTTGGACTATCGTTGGTTCCAGATATTTTCGTCTGTTTTGACATTCGAGGCAGTTATGAAAATTGGCTCCAGTCTTTTTAACTCTTTTAGGTTGTCGAGTCGTTAAGTTTTATTGTTGCTATATGCACTGAAAGCGTCTTTTTGTGTCTTTGATTTTTCTAGAGTTGGCAGAATCCTGGTCCATTTGGAGGAGATGCTGGGATGCCTCGCCTTCGCAACCGGCAGACAAACTCCTCGAGTCTTCTTGCCGCAAGCTCCGTCGATGTGAGAGATCTGCAAAGCGACAACGTGGGTTACCACGATTCAAGTTGGCTGCTCTGCCGTAGCTTTGGCCTGTTTGGTGTATCAACTCCGATATCGACTTTCGATTTTAAAATAAAATCGTTTAGTTTTGAACCGATTTTAAAAACCATAGTAATTAAATTACAAAATTGAAAAAAATGAAGGAAAAAAGGAAGAAAAACAGGAATATTTGTGTGAATCACAAGCATTCAATAAATCGAAAAAAAAAAACGTTCACAAAAATTGTAAAAGGAAAACTTTCTTAAATTGCAACTCTGGATATACGAAAAAAATGAAAAATAAAAAGTAGATATTTTGTCGATATTGAAAAATTTAGGCGTGTCGAATTTGGAAATCGAATCGGAAGCGGTCTAAATTCTAAATAGAATGTTACAATGCAAAATTAAAATCTGCGTTTGATCAGTCGAAACATAGGCTTCGTTGTGAGTGTGACCAGTCATGGTGTAATAAATACTTACTGTGGGGACCACAGCCTCTCGGCAACAGCCGCCGCTCGCGGCCAAATGCGGGAATGCAGATTGGTTTGGTCGACCATTTCGCCCCACATACAAGCCTCGCCCCCAAGAACTTTTTTCTTCTCCTGCTCAGTCCAGTTGGGCGTGAAGGGTTCGTTTTGGTACATGTGTTCCCATTGGGTGTCTAAGTGGTCCAAGTACCATCCTTGTGATATCAGGGCTCGGTATCCTGCTTTTACTACCTGGAAAACCGAAATACTTTGCTTCGATTCGATCTTAAGAAGCTGTTAAGCAATCGAAAAAGGTGGTTTATTTTAAGGGTTGCATTTTCTACCGTGTGCTCTACCTGTCGAATAGCAGTGCGGAACGAGCCACAAGTCACGTAACCTAACCTAACTTAACGGTCTCCGGCGGGGCGGAGCAGTAGCGGAGAGAAGCACTAGTAAGTGGCTAGAGGCATGAGAGTAGAAACTATCTACTCTCATGCTGGAGGTTTCGCGATGATACAATAATGTAGGTTAGGTTTGAGTCTGTGTGACTTTCTCGGCTGTCACCCTGTCCAGCTTGCGATCGAAGGTGGAACACAAGAAGTATAGAAAATGCCACGTTTGAAGTAGGCCTAAAGGTCACGGCAGGGGCTAGTTCAGCCGCTCGGAAGATGGCGCTGCTAAGAGTAGCGTAAAAAAACATGGCGGCAATGTGGCGCCGCATTGCCGCCATGTTGCATCCTTATCTCAGCACCGCCATCTGATGGCGAGCGGCCGAACTAGCACCTGCCTTGACAGCCTCGTTGAAAGTTATTAACTCACAAGTGGCAGTAAACTCGCAGGATTGCTCAACCAGATATGAATTATGACACTAAGAGGGGGATTTGAACCTCCGTCCGTAAATACTTCTTCCCAGGCGATCGATTCTTTTCCTTGGCTTTCCAGTGTCTTAGTCAACCAATTAATGTACAGACTCTGTAGCGCCCTGAAATTGCCCGTTATATTCTGCTCTTTCATGTAATTCAGCACGTCGGGGTTTGAGCTCCTGCGAACAGAAAAATGTTCTTTCTTTAGGAATGAATGTTAAACAGGAGGCGAAATGAAAGTGATGGAAAGCATCCCTTACCAACATGCGTCTGGTACCTCGTCGCCACCGATGTGGAAGAAGTTATCGAAGAACAGAGTACCGACTTCAGCAAAAAAGTCAGCTACAAAACGTAGATTTTTTTCTTTCGATGGATCGATATTTGAGAAGCGCCCGGTTGGTCGACCAGAAGCCCAACACTCTGTTATCAAACCTGGCTGGCCTTCTGCCCATGATCTAGTGTGTCCTGGTTGTAGAAAAAAAAATGAGAGACAACAATGTGACTTAAATTTAGTATGTGCTGTCTTAACTAACCGGTTGAACCCCAAATCAAAGAAAATCACTTAGATTTTTCGGTTTGAAATTAAGGGTAAAATCATCTTTAGACTGAATCTACTGGACCTGGGCGAACAATAAGTTGAGGACGTTAACCTCAATTTAACTTTCTCAGCCTAAAAGACCAACTAGCACGTTTCTTTACCAATCCATAACTTCATCTTCCGTACCGGTGCCTAATTAAATTGCAGACTCACTGGTTACGAAACTATTGACTTGGTCTTGTGAACTCGCGAACCCCCATATCCAAGGGGGATTCACCCATCCAGGGAGTAGCCTTCATTACTCGAACCTTTCCTTTAAATCTTCCAATGCAGGAGACGTTCAGTTTCAGAGGTTGAATACTCCGAGGATATTCTACCTCTGTGTTCCACCCTTCGTTACTGCTCCACTGTCGCCAAGCCTGATGCCGCTTGCTACTTGGCGGCAGGTTGCTGCCGCGAAGTAAGCGGCTACAGGCTTGGTGACGTAGGAGAAGTTAAGCAAGGTTAGGTTTTATGCTTGTGCATCGCTGTGTTGTAGCTCCGCGCGGCTTATCGACGAAAGGTGGAATACAAGGTGGAATGGAACCTTCTATATTTGCAGTAAAGGTGTTCAGAGAAGAGGGGATCGTTAGCTATTCGCCAAACCTTGATGGTTCCCAGTTTTATTGTGGGTTTTATGTAAAGGTGATGACGAAATTCAAAGCAAAATGCTTTAGTTTGATGCCTACTGAACACAGATCTGTGCGGATATTTCGCTGACAGGGTCAACTTTCCCCGAATATCACGTTGTGGGTGATTAAGTGCTGAATCTGCACACGGAAATTCACTACTAGCAGTCCTCCTATGGGTCACGCAAGTTTGCTTATTCGTTCGTCAATGCTGAGAAGATAGTGCATCCAATGCAAAAACTCCTCAAAACTGGAAATTATGGTTAGTCTATGATTCACTTTGCTTATATCTCCTTTCTTGCGGCTGTCTAAAACGTTACCGTAACGTTTACTGACCTGGTGTATCGAATTCGGGAATGACGCGAATTCCTCTACGTCTTGCGTACTGCGTTACTCGGCTTACGTCCCTCGGTGTGTAAATAGCCGTTACATTATTATATGCTCCCTTGTTGCTGTAACCGAAGTTTTACCAACAGTTTAAGTCTTTTCTCTGTAAGAATTTGGCTGCAGTAAACGTAGATCCTGTTTGTAGTCTCCATGCAATGTCCATGCCTAACCATCCATTCATTAAAAACATTCAAATAATGCCTGAGTCATGTCCATGTATGGATGTCCATTCGAGCACTTGAAGTAAATGGATGTTTCTTCACGAATATTCCCATGGGCTTGAACCTGGGGCGTATGGGCTTACCTGAGTTCAGGATAGCGGCGGCTTTGGTAAGGGAAGCTCTGGTCATCCACGATATGCCAATGCAGCACGTTCATTTTTGCTGCAGCCATGGCGTCTAGCTCGAGCAGAATGTGAGAGACTGGGAGGTAGTGGCGAGCCGTGTCCAACAACAGACCTCTGTGCGGGAATCTCGGTGCATCGTCGACGGAAGTCACGTTCACGAACAACTGACAAACAATAAATAATACTTTTCATCTGATTCAGAAACAGTCCTGAAAAAAATGCTTCCCAACCTTACATGACCTAGCCTTTCTTTACCTCGCCTTTATTTATCCAACCTAATATCGCTTAGCCTAAATTTACTTACCCTAATTGCAATTATTTTCACATATTCTAAATTTATCGAACCCAAATTCACCGTATGTGCTTTAATTTACCAAAACCAAATTCAACTACCTGAATTCCACCTAGTCTAAATGTATCTAACCAAATTGCCCTATCCTGGATTCACCTAGTCTAATTTCACCTGATCTGAATTCATGTGTCTACTATACATTCACCCTACCTCGACTCATCTAACCTAAATTTACCTAGCGTAATTCCACCTAGTCTGAAATTGAAAATGGAACCTAAATTCACCTCGGTCAAAATCACGTAACCTACTTCACCTAAACCATGAGAGTACTCTCATGCCTAAACTAAATTATCTGACCGAAATTCACCTAACCTAAATCAACCAACCCAAATTAACCCAGCCTAAATTCACCTCGCTAACCATATACGGTATCACATAGCCAAACTTTATCTAACCTGAATTCAAGTTTAAACCCCAAACCTCCAAAGAAGACGCATTTTTAGTGAAAAATAAGTCAAATCAGCAACTGTAGATTCCTTTGAAAATTATCTTAAAGTATTTCTTAAAGAGATTCTAAGCTCTAGATTATTTTTGAACGTGCGTTTAACAGTTCCACGTGAACTTGACTATTTTGCTTCGGGTGAATATCCTTAAACGAGCGAATTTCACTCGAATATTTTCAGAGCGTAACGCAGACGGATCAAGAAATATCAGCTGTTGCAGTAATCAGCAGTATGAGATTGCAGTGTCACCAAAATTAAAGTTAATTCGCGCTGCTAGTAAGATGCAAGGTCAGCGAGGGTCGCCACCTGGGCGCCACCTGGCCCTTTGGGTGTGGCCCTTTGGGGGGGCATTCGATAGCGCCAAAAACCACAAGCGCCAACGCCGCAAGCGCCAGTCCGTAACCGCCAAACGAGAAAAGTCGCAAACGCCAAAGTTCGTATAGCTTAGGTTAG
>Ga0058701_10001420_pt1 | contig 16924 bp, 15 predicted proteins | sample AgamicOrMae_FD_97039 | JGI IMG/M metagenome (GOLD analysis project Ga0058701, IMG submission 97039) | Agave microbial communities from Guanajuato, Mexico - Or.Ma.e | ecosystem: Host-associated > Plants > Phyllosphere > Phylloplane/Leaf | place: Guanajuato, Mexico | collected 2012-06-04
GGTGCTTCGACGCAAGAAGGCCACCCCGCCTGGTTCCAACTGGTTTGCCGCAGCCTCGCCACAGTCTCAGGCGTATGCGGCGGCTGCTGCTGCCGCTGCTGCAGCAGCAATGGCACACCAGCAGCAAGAAGAGCAGCATAGCTTGTATCAAAGCAGACTCAGAAGTCTTATGGGCAATGGACCCCAAGCGGACCACATCTCATGTTCCACCATCACCATAATCTGTTAGACAATGCCGCCTCAATGGCTGTCCAAAATGCTGTCAACTTGACGCCTCAGCATCCGATCGGTGTCCCAATGATGGGCCACCGCAGTGGGTGTCCTTTTGAGCCAGAGTTCTTGGATCAGTCTGAACAGTCGAGCATCTCATCTGCGTTCAGCTCGCCCCTCTCTAGCCCAGCAAATAGCTATCATGAACTGGTGGAACAATCGCAACAACAGAGCTGTCAGTTTTACGATTGGCCGGCAAGTAGGGTGACGAGAACAGGTCTATCTCCGTTCTTACCACTGTCTCCCAACACCCAAATGCAGCTGAAAGCTAGAGAGAATATTATAGGAAATTGAACGGTGGTCCATCCTGATAATATCTCTGATTCCGATGAGTCACCAGCGAACAGGATGCTCAGAGCCTGAGAAAGCGTTCAAGGGGTGGCAGTTAATTTTTATCTGGTTGCATAGCTCAACCTAGCCGGAAAGACAATTGTAATTCTTCCAGAAACTTCAAGACCTAGTACGCCAGTTTCTCTCAATCATTGTTCTCTTTCTTCCAAAATAAAGGCATACCATGAAGGATACTATTCTCGTAGGCTACCGACATCTTTTACTTGTCTAGCTCCCAGATTTCAAAAACCGAACAGCTGAGACGATCACTTTCTTTACATTTGGGCGCTTTATTGCTGCGGGAGATTCGGGTTCTAGCGACAAGGTGTCCGTTCTTCAAAACATTCATTTCTTATCCTTGGAATTTGATTCCATAATCTCATAAAGTGTCTTGCTGGTACCACTATCCAGTCTCTCTGGGCCACTGATTTGTAATTTCTGTACCTCAGAGGAGAAATCATCTATCACTGGAACGGAGTGTACATTCGCTTCAAGCTTAGTCAGGTTTAGATCAAGCACCATCTTTGTTTTATTGCGTTTGTCATGCAATTCGTTGAGCTCCTGCTTCAACTGCTGCTTGGCATCACTAGTGAGGTCTCGTCTATTGTGAATTGAGGCTTCGTCCATTTGCTTATCCATGATCTTTATGCAAGCTCGGCGTTGAGCTTGTGGAACACTTTCTCCAGGAAAGTGTTGAGAGACATCTATATGCATCTTGAATCTCTCCCGCTGTTCTTCACTCAGCACTAAACTTGAACAATGGAAGCATTTACCAGGCCCCTCGGCGACACATGTTAGCCTGCCACAATTGAGACAGTTCTGAAGGAGATCATGTACCTGTGCCTCACAATCACATATTTTCCTATTCTTATAATTGAGTATCGATTGGAGCTCGCTGATTACTCGCCTCTCCTCCTCTTCCTCGGACTTCTTCTTTCCTCGATAAACCTTCCCTTGTTTTTCAACAATTGCCGGGGCAAGGAATAGGGGCATCCTTGGTGATGGGATCCTCCAACCACACCTGAGTCAGAGGCGAAGGTTGTGCAACTTATTGGTGGGAGAGATTACCAGGTGCTCATAGATAGTTGAATAGAGTTGCTTTTGCTCCACCCACGTGTAGAATAATGGGAACGTGTCAAGCATAAATCATGACAGATGGGATTGATCAATAAGGTCTACCTTCGGTTAGTCTAGTCATACATGTATCCATCTGCTCGCATAGTGCAATGTTTTTGCTCATCAACTGCGCGGCTATCAAACATGGTTGCTGCGAAAATTTTGCCTCCTGCGCCATCCGTAGTTTGAACTTAAACTCCGTGCTTGTCCTGAGCGGCATACTCCTCTAGCTGATTAGAAGGGGTTTTGCTTAAGATAGATCCCCTCGCCAAAACATTTGACATTAGAGGGACCTTTTCCAACATAGAGATCTGAGATGCGATCAAACTCAAGGCAAAATTGTGACTCAAACTATCTCTCCCGGTGAAAAAAGTATCGACAATGTAGCGCTCTTCGTTTATAAGTCAGTGAGTCTTTATTTCGAGATCGGCTTGACATTTGAAAAAATATACGTTATCCCGTCAGAGGTTCCAATAACAAAATTGCCATTATCTAGAGCGGCGATAGACCATAATGTACTGGATTGTATGGGAATTGTCTGCAACATGTTCCCATCCTTATCCCAAACTCTGAGCGTCTTGTCTTCGCTAACCGTAACTATCTTGAATGGTCTATTTTTTGGCGGCTCTACTCCTGGTTGCAGGGGCTGGCGCACAATAGCTATATCATAGATGAAATTCTCATGAGCTGTGAATTGCTTCAGGATGTCTCCACCAATCGTCCACAATATCACGGTCTGGTCATTTGAACAGCTAAGGAACTGTTGCCCACTGATGACGGCTAAGCCTCTCACGCAATCGGAGTGACCGTTGTATATATGCAACATGCTTCCATCCTTGACATCCCATTTTTTGATTGATTTATCAGCTCCGGCTGTCAGAATAAAACTTCTTGCTACAAAGGCAACGTCCCATATGGCATGCACGTGGCCATACAATGTTACAGCAGGTTCTCGATTACGCCATATCACCGCTGTCTGGTCCCATGAACCACTTACTAAAACGTCTTCGTCGTCACAGATTCTGAAAGCAAGAGTACAAACCCTATCAGAGTGCCTGCTCAAAGTTGCAGTAGGTTTACCTTCAATCAGTGTATAAATGTAAATATGTGAGTCATGTGAGCCAACATAGATTTCGAGCTCTCCAGCTTTCGTCTTGCCACAGCAAATGGAAGTTACGAACTCTGTTGGTCCTAAGAAGTTTTGTACCTCCTGTAGCTCACTATGTTGATTATTCTTATCCTCTGGTAAATATAGTTTGGATGTCTTATCGCTTGACCCAGTGAGCACGCCTCCCCCTGGGTAGGGACTGACCGACCTCACATCTCCCTTGTGGCCAGGAATAACCTGTAAGATTCCGTATTCGCTAGCAAGGAATGGATCCCCCTCACTTGACATCACGACCTATCTTATCGGAATTGTTCAATAATTGTCACGAGAAAATAAGGGCGAGACTTCCATTAATTTCGACAGCCAGTAAGCTCCGACTGGACTGAAGCTGTAATTTCATGCCGAGGCATAAGTAAGTCTTGTACGACGCGGCCTGTACCAAACTCGCGTACATGATTCATTGTTTATCGTGCACGTGTGAGCATACTTGTTTCAAAGTTTCGAAACTACCCTGAACACTCGAACTATTGAGATACCGTTATAATTTATTTTCAATCAATTTGTGTCATTAGCTGGACCAATGCCACAAGAGACTAGAGGTATCCTCCATTATGAGCTGCAAACCCCGTCACTTAAACAAATTCCTCTCCTTCTTTGGAATATCTCTAGGAGGAGCTCTATCATTCAGCGCGGCCTGTATACACAAGGGAGATGAGGCGTTTTATTCAGAAGCTTTGATGCCTTTCATATCGAGATACATCGACCCAGAGTTTGCCCATCAAACATGCGTTTTTCTTACTAAGCATAAACTGATACGTTGTAAGGATACTCTAATGCCAGATCAGGCTCAGATGTTAGAAACGAAGGTCTTCGATCTGAAATTCACGAACCCTATCGGAGTGGCTGCCGGTTTCGATAAGAACTCTGAAGCAGTATTTGGACTCAAGCACTATGGACTGGGTTTTGCCGAGGTCGGCACAGTCACACCGAAGCCACAAGATGGAAACCCAAAGAAAAGAATCTTCAGGATCCCCCAGAATAATGCTTTGATTAATAGATGCGGCTTCAACAATAGAGGTCTCGACTTTGTGGTGAACGCATTATCTAGAGGCATAGACTCTAAACCAATGCTTGTCGGCTTGAACTTGGGCAAGAACAAGGATACAAAGCATATGACAGAGGACTATATGATTGGCCTCGAAAAGGCTCGCGACTTGGAATCAGTCGACTATTTTGTGATAAATATCTCAAGTCCGAACACTCCCGGGTTACGAGATACTCAGGAGAAGAAAAATCTCGACCTCCTGCTAACCGACGTGCTGACTCAAATGCAAAAACTATCAATAAGGAAACCACTATTAATCAAAGTTGCACCAGATCTGAGTGATAGCCAGATCAGTGATATAGCAGAGCTTGTTATGCGTAAGAAGTGTGGTGATGCAAAGATAAGTGGCATCATATTGACCAATACAACAGTTTCAAGACCAGAATCTTCCGACCCAGTTTATCAAGAATCTGGCGGACTTAGTGGTCAGCCGCTAAAGGATATTTCTACCAATGTGATCAGCAAATTGTACAAGTACACCCAAGGTGAGGTTCCTATTATTGGAGTTGGAGGCGTGTCTTCAGGTCAAGACGCCTACGAAAAGATAAAAGCTGGAGCTTCACTGATTCAAATTTACACTAGTCTGACATATCATGGACCACCTATAGTCAATAAGATCAAACGCGAGCTCGTCAGTCTTCTCGAGCAAGACAAATTGCCTTCCATAAAAGAGGCTGTTGGTATCGATCATAGAGCGAAAAGCTAGCAAATAAACTAAGTTTCGAAATCAAGAGTAGATAGCTCATCACGAGTTCCTGAGAGATATGGATCTGAATCCATCTAGCTTTGGTGTTTTTCCGAATCAATCAGAATGATATAACAGATTTTGATTTCCTACGACTCTAGGAGATCTCCAACTTGTCTCTTCAATTAATATATATTCCCACTAGCACAGACAACAATTGGGGTTTGATCGAAACTGATGATTGAGCCTCTGGTATAATGAACAGTCGACTGAGACGCAATCGATCTCGAGTACTAACCATGAATGAAACGCACCAATATATTATCGGTTATCAGATCCAACGTCACGTGCAAGCAGGGGTCTAGAAAATAAGTCCCGAGAGGCAGGGATTGGTATAGACCCCAGGCCGCGTCGAAACTCGCGAGAGACAACACTAGCTATGGTTTCCTATCTTGTGACTCGAAAGTGAATTAGTTAAACTCGTGATCAACTCCAACTACTGCACATTCCCATGGTCAACTTAATTGCTCGGGCTGAGAGTTGTGTAATCCGGCGAGATCAGCGGATTCAATATGTCCCAACTGCTGAGAGAGCAAACAATATCTGCCAAGATCTTTCTTCTAGAACGCCGCAAGGATCTAGATGAAAGAATGCGAATAAACGTCGAGCGACCCCCAAAACAGATGTGATCTCAATGAGTGCGAATTTCGAGCTCAGGCAAGCAATAACAAGGGCGCTTAGGGACAAAAGAACTACAAAGAGACGTACTTTTCTGCCATTAGTCCCTATCAACTCTCATTTATTGCTCTCTGCCACTTGAAATGGGGCTAGAGACCAACAAAACGTCTTAAAAACACTCGCAGACATATATTCTAGCTTCCCGCGGCAAAAGACAATTGCGGTTGAGCGTGATGACGTGTTCGTATAGCAACTAGCCAGCGAGTGATAAGCCTGAGTTTGAGGCTAGGGGAGACTTTGCTCTATGCTGGATTGTGTGGTTCTCGTAGTTATATATCTAGATTTTACTCGTCTACCAAGGAGGAACGAGGAAGGGGAAAATCCGGCTAGACTCAGCCATTGTCTCGCTCACGTCCCATGTACCCTAGAGCAGCAGCCGTATGACGGTGCTAGCAACAGCGGTGGCAACAATGTGAACTCGCTCGGTACGACAGACAGACCACCATGACACAAGAGCTCTGCAGCCTAGCTCCCGAAGTCTGTTGACAGCATCCGCTCAAACGGCGCTATAGACGCCCGCCAACTCTTGTGACTGCCGGCGGCGCTTTGGTTGTGCGCGGGCTTACGCACGCGCAAGATGTGGGCGATTCCGACTTACATTTGATAGACTCTGAAGCGAGAACGCCCTACATCGCTGTCTTGACGGGAAATCAAATCTTCCCACACGATCCCCACATTGGATATAAAAATAATGAACATCATTAATGTAAGATATGAGATAATTGCGCAACCCTAATCGCTAATCAACAACTCACGACTTCGTAAGAACTTAGATCAATCAAGCACTCATATATGCATGGGTACACAATCATTTATCTCAACAAATGTTATTACCTTTTCCACTATATTAGTTGTTATGATTTCAGATCTTTACTCTTTGTAAATCACCACCTACCAGAAAGAATATTAGAGTTATCTTAGTGTAAATATATCTTACTCTTTTAGACTAGCTGATTCCGATCCTCCTCACCCACTGGAAGAATACCTACAGATTCACTGTTTCTCCCCTGACCCCCTGCAAACCGGGAAAGTTTTACATAGTCATAAGTATAGAAAGCTATCCTCTTCCACATCATCCATATCCAACTTTTACGACCATTGCCCAGAGTTCGGATTTTTAGTAGGCAAATTTTTACTCCATTAGCGACGGACCAACTGTGTTATTTGTTAAGTGAGGGATTAGAGCTACATATTGTATCAATATAATCACCTGAGAAGTTGTTCTTCCTGCTGATGGACCAATGAATGCACCGTAAACGTCAGTTCTGTCGATAATTTACAAGGTACCTACAACTTACTCCCGCTTTATCGATAAAACTGATAATAAGAGCTAGAGATTTTTTTCGGGAAGACATCATCTGATAGTCCTAACACATCTAAGTCTGTTATCATACAAGACAGGGAATCTGCTTGCCGTGTTGGAAATGTAAATTAGGGGTCCATTCTGTAAGATTCTACTGTTCTTATATGAGCTATATTGATGCCTCACGGATCATCATTATCCATTGTTACATTCGCTTGTTAGAGAGGATTTAAGAGAAAAAAACAGCATTTGTTATCTAATCAGATATCCTGAGATAGCATATAACAAAAATAGTCTAATTTTTCATCTGGACACAAATAACTCATCTGTTCTCAAGAATTCTCTCAAATTTTAAATCACTGTTAGATATAATCACAAAGACCACTCTTGCTGTGGCTTCGAAGATCATCACCACTCCTTCTACCGTCTCTAGAGCTCCAGTTATTACAATCATTTCCCCGATACCTTCAAGTTTCCACAGAACAGACCCTCTCGTCGGCAACTAACTACTAGAACCTCTCTACAATTTTACCTTCAGTATTGGACAATTCCTTTTATCTTCGCTCCTGCAAGACTCATAACTCAGTCCTCTCAAACTAGACAGACCATTACTCTAGAACATTTCCTCGAAGTTGACAAACACATGCCCATCCTCTGGTCGTTGAGATCCCCACAGATTCTTATCATATTAGGTGACACAAGTAGCATCACCTTACCGATCAAATGGATTCCCAGATAACTGACAAGGCGGTCCGTGATAAAGCCCACAAGATCTGTTGCGAGCAGTTGGGTGGTGCTTGGCTGAAGATCTCTCCATCTGAAATGTCTTTCACTCCAGTCACTGGTGGCATGAGTAATCTATTATATTGTTGTTCGTTGCCCGAATCTATTCAATTGGAAAACGGTGAACCAAATCAAGTTTTATTGAGACTTTATGGTGAAGCATCTCGTAATTCTGACATGTCACTGCAACTGCAAATATTTGAATTGCTATCTAGCCGAGAATTAGGGCCCAAATTATATGGAAATTTTGACGATGGTAGGCTTGAAGAATTTCTTCCAGCAAGCTCTCTGACTTGCGAAGAACTGATGAATCGTGATATTTCATCCATTATTGCGCGAAAACTTGCCACTGTCCATAGTCTCGATGTACCAAATATGGATAAGAACAACACTTGGATAATGGATCGTTTCACTGAATGGTTGCAGTTTATTGAAAGCCATCGCCAGTTGCCTGACTATCCTAGTGGGTTTTTGCGTGATTCGACTAGAAAGGTAGCTAAAACTCTGATGGAAATTGACTTCGCTAAGGAGATAAAATTCATGAGCAAGGTATTCGAAGGAACGAAATCCCCCATAGTCTTCTCACACAATGATCTTCATCAGGGGAACATATTGCTCACCAAGCCTACCAAGAAGCGTCCTCACCTAGAGAGGCGAATCATTCTGATTGACTTCGAATACTGTAGCTACAATTATCGTGGTTATGATATTGCTAATCATTTCAGTGAATGGTGCTTCGAATATGATACCCCAGAGTATCCACACTTTGCTCTGTACATGGATAGATTTCCGTCTAAAGATATTCAACGAGAGTTCATTCGAAACTACCTTGACCAAAAACGAAGACTCTCCTCCAAGAGTATTTGCAGTTCGACCAGAACCAATGACGGTGACTACAACAACAATGATGCTTGCTCTAAGCTTACATCGCATGGGTCCTCGGCAAAGGTCATCGGCACGGGTGGAAAACCTTTCGATTGCATGAAATTTATCAGCGGACAGCCTTACCATCGATCTTCCGGCACTCATCAATCTGATGGTACAACTTTATCCGGGAAATCCCTCAAGTCGCAGGCTACAGAATACGGCAAAGAGGTCGACGCAATATTGAATGAAGTGGTGCCATTTTGCATGGCAGCAAATCTCGTGTGGACATTCTGGTGTATCAAAAGTGCATACTCTTCTAACATCAAGTTCGGTTATTGGGAGCATGCAATGACTAGGTGGCAGATATACTCGAGTTTGAAGCAATCATATATTACTGATCGCACAACCAAGAGGATCAGAACACCGTTGGCCACAACAATCGCTAATGGTCATTCCACCTCATCCCCACAGCTTGCCTCAACGATCAGCGAAGTCAACAATTAGGATAGATTTTGCGCATTCCGACAAAAATTCAATCTAGCCGCCTCATAGCTCGTTTCATGATAAGAAACAAGAAACCAATGATGACCAAACTGAAGATAGATTCTTCTCATGTTCTGAAGGAAATGGTGCTTTCGATCCTCTCGACATCAATTGCATGAGGTTCAATATTGGGAAACAAGACGTTAGAGGCAATGGTTGGCAATACATCAATCAACTTTTTTGAGATGAAACGAGAGGAGAGACTGTGGGGGCCTCATGCTCGGACCTTTCGTTATGCTTGAGATAACTCTTAGAAACAATACGCTATGGACTTTAGGATCTAACAAAACTTTAGAGGCACCCCTCAGGGTAAAATTTCCTCCCAACGAAGCTCATGACTGTGAATCTGCATGTATTCTCGACACTGTCTCTTGAAGAAATGGACTTGGATGCCGAAACTATCCAATATGTCCATCTGGTGACACTAGATCTCTTCCGCGACAATGGCACTGGCTCACAATCAAGTTGATTAATTCCAAAACTTAAAATGAACTTGATCGCCTTCTCAGTTCCTCTCTGCATGCTATTCCAATTCTCTCTCTCGCTCCCTCTTGTCGGGCTCTTTTGTGCCCCTCAAGATGACCATCCTTCACGCCTCAACTGAATCCTAGAAGATACGCGTCTGTATGTTCGAAGGATAGTTGGTGGTGGTGGTGGGCCCCACCAGATCATGAAAGATACGCTTCGGTGATGGCATATCAAGCCTTGAGACCTCTCTTTTGTTGGACATGCGCGGACTGTTATGGTCGATTGAAGACGGCATGCGCGATTCGGAGTTATGGAGAAAACTACGAGTGATCAAAGGACCAAGACTAACAAAACATTCGCCGTTGAGTTGTAAATATATTGAACGCGCGGGGGCACGAAGAGTATAAATAAATCAAAAGTTCAAAAGTATTTCCATTAAGTAACGGATAACGAATAGTTTATTAGTATATTTTTCTGGATTGATTTCTGATGGCTTTGTTTTTTAACTAATGTAACGAGTGAATGAATCATTAATTACCATCGATCCAACGAGATGATTATGAAAATGTAACAGTGTGATAATAGGTGGATATGGATTATGAACTAGATGAATTAGCAAAACTATGAGCAGTGGTGTTCAAAGTGCTGATGGAGGCAACTCTCACATTCGATACTACAGCAGAATCTAAATTCACAGTTGCACTGAACCACTTCCAGAACTAGTCGAGAGCTATAGTTACGATTGCAGCAAAGCTCTTCACAAAAACCAAGTGTGCTGATGTTAGTAGGGATTGTCGAACGATTGTGATTATGAGCTATGCCGCCATGTCCTGCGAGCTTACAAGGGCGCCCCCTTGTACCCAGATGACCAGTCGACCTTGATGGGTGGCAATAATCTGGCGAGTCGTACAGATAGATTAGCTCTTCAGAACTGATTCTGTTTCGTGGAGATTTCTCTGGAAATGGATATTTCGCCCGAGTACCTTCCGAGCCAAATTCTAAGATAGACCCTCCATCCGCGCTATCGACTTGGCGCACTAGAAGCAAATCGGGACTCTCATGGGTGCCGTTGTTGATGACTCTGACTTTTGTCGCACTGTTGACATATGCGTATTTCAAGTGCCCAGATATAGAATCGAAACCAGACAGTCTGTCCCAGCAGGTTTGAAATTGACAAGTTCCAGATAGTCCATGACATCTACACTGCTTATGGACAGCTCTTCGTACCGCCTGTTGTTTGAAAGTTAGTGTGATTGCAAAAGACTGGTTAGGCTTATTCAAAGTTCGGGGATACGAGAATGTCTTAATTTTATGATCTTACCTGACGACCGAAATAGTTATTATGCAGACTGACCGCGGACTTGGTCCATTTTACGACCGAGAGGTCTCTGTAGTCGGGATCCAATTGACTCTGCCGTTTACGCTTGTCCCCCAGTTCGCTATTAGTTTGATTACCTATCGCATCGTTGAGGACTCTATAAGCCCTATTTAATGATCGCTGGTCGTCCGAGTCCAAGAATAAACGCGTTAGAGCATCTGCTAAAGCTATGTTCGTGTAACAACCTAGAGGGACAAATTAAGCGAGTTAGAATGAGTGGAATATCGATACATGCATGGCTCGACTAAAAAATTGTATATTACCTTGATATCGGGATGTGGACTTCGACAGTCTGACGGGTGAGCCTTTGACAAGCCTTTGCACATCAGATTGACTTAAAATCATAACGTTCAAGGAAGAGTTGCGCTCCTGTGCCTCTTTCGAATATCCGTCTGGCATGTCGAGTGTCTCTCGGTCTCTGAGATGTAAAAAGTTTTCATTCGAAACGCAACCGCATGAGCGGTAATTATGATGATTGCAAGTAAGTAAAATAAGATACATCATGGACGCGCTTATGACTGATCTAAGCAGCGCGGCTTCCTTGGTAAAAGCTGGTTCGTGTTGAACGCGTGTTGGTTAGTATGATCCTTCCGGTTAGCAGAATTGTAGGGTCAAATATTCATGTGATACCAACCTAGGTGACTTGAACGGTTCAAATATGGCTTTATCGATGTACAATTCCATCTGAGATCACTTGTGAGTTTTTCGCATTCTTCTTTGGCAAATGAAGAGATCTTGGGTAAAACTCCCTGAAGAATGTCGTAATATGTGTTGCAGTACTTGACTTGAATTGAATTCAAAACATTCTTTGACATGTTGCAGAACTCTTTCGACTGAACATGTGTTGCGTTAGGGTTCGACAAATCTGACTTATCACGAATCCTAGCTTTCGTATCGAATGTGTGGCTGCCATGGATCATGTTGGATGATCTAACCAATTCGGTGTATTCACTGTCTAATATGAAATCGATGAATGATGTTTTGCTAACGTTAGATGTTGTGTGCAAACTTGCTCTCGCAGTCACACACACTATTATAATTATTGTGTCAAATAGGTTTCTTGAGTAAAACATGACGAAAGGTTAATTCATATGGGTGATGTGAGAGAATGATGATAATGTAATAACTAAATAATAACTAAAAACAATAAAACGAAAATTAATTGAAAGTTTTACCTCTTAACTGAGGTCTAGATTGCTGGGCAATATTCTGGCGATTCTTAATAGAAGTTAATGGCTGTCCCGCGTTTAGGCGTTGAGTATGGGCGTTGATACCATTTCCGAGTAGTTTGAATTCCTGTTGATAATCAACATTTGGCTTATTCTCTTTGTCTGCCTCAGTGTCTGCGAGGAGCGGATTTGAATTGCTTGAAGCTGAAATCGTTGATTCATTGGTTGACTGTAGTGAGGCACTCGTTGCTGTACGCATGAATAAATTGTTGATGTTCTCCTCTTCATCATCGTCCTCCGAGTCAGGCTTCGGTGCTTTTGTGTGATGCACATATCGTGTTAATTGCTCCACCAGTGACTCTAGATCCGGCTTCGGATGTACATATGAGCATCTGGGTCCGAATGGGCACATGCCTGTCAATTCAAAATTTTTACATCTCTCTGTCTTGTACTTGGGATGTCGGCGAGTAACCTGTCTGAGTTCATGAGTACCATGAGCATAATGGCATCGCTCGCCATACTTACAGCTGCCCAATTCTATGAGATTGTTACATAACTCGGTCTTGAATCTTGACATTTTGAACGACGAGACTTGGCTTTAAAAAAATTTAAATCTGAACCTTTTAAAAAATCAACTGTCTTAGATGGCCCGATCAATCTACTTTTCTGGTGTGATGATGTAAAACAAAACCTATTTATAACCACCGCCTTCAGAGCGAATGGAAGTGGCGAACCTGAAAAGTTCGCTGACACACCATGTCCCCGTACGGGACGCAACAAGCGGTGGAAGACTGTAGTTTCTCGAGAAAATCGTAACGAATCAGCCCTAGTTCGCTGGTGTCAGGTCCAACCTGAGCGAACGAAGCGGTGCTAGCGAACACAGATCAAGACAGCGGGATGACATTTGTACGAGTCAGGCGGGACCTGGAGATGATCGTCGATATTTGATTTCCCTCCCCATTCGATTTTCCTCCCCCGCGGCGTTTGGCTAGAATTTTAAATCCGCCGCCTTTATCTCACCGCGCAGGCGCAAGGCAGGGATGCTAGCCGACTCACTAACCTGCTGTGTTGTTTCGCTGCGCCTTAAGCACGCGGGCTGCCGCTTCCTTCTTCTAGCAGAAGCATGATGGTTCCTCCCTTAGCTCGACCTCAGTGGCGCGTGAACTTCGACCAATTTGCAGGTTATTGATGCTTACGGACAACTCAAATTATCTAAGATTCCATGCCTATTGTCTATAACTTATTCTAAAAACTCTATCAGGATCTAACATCGCTCTCATTGCGCCAGAAATTAAGACACATTCGAAGGCACATCCTCTAATCTCTCAATATGGTAAGTCAAACAAGCATGCCCCTGGTGTTCCAACGAGTTAACCACACTTGACTTGAGCCTAATCAATATCCTCTCCGGTTACATCTTATGATCTCATTCACGTCCCTAGGCAAGAGGCCCAAAGAAACATTTGAAACGCTTGGCAGCTCCTAAATCATGGATGCTTGATAAATTAGGTGGTGTCTTTGCCCCGCGTCCCTCGCCAGGTCCACACAAACTTCGGGAATCACTACCACTCATCATCATGCTTAGGAACAAGCTCAAATACGCTATCACAAGGAATGAGGCTGAAAAGATCGTGAAACAAAGAATAATCAGAGTTGATGGAAAAGTTCGAACGGACATGACGTTTCCAGCCGGCTTTATGGGTTAGTACGCATGCAACTTAGACAAATCCATCGGCCATGTTATCGAAGAGGCGAGTTGCTTGTTGCTTCGCTCTTGTCTTCAAAATTAGGCCTAAATGAAATCAACCCATGGTCGCTGCTCAGTCTGTTTCCTATGTGGTGCATATCTGGGGCCGCATTACCCAGGGTTGAAACAAGCATTCTTCATTATGGTTAAATCAACCTACTAATTCTTCATTCATCACCCTTGATTTTGATAGATGTCATAGCCATTCAGCGTACAGACGAGTATTTTCGCATCTTATATGATGTGAAAGGAAGATTCATACTTCACCGAATCACCGCCGCTGAGGCTAGCTACAAACTCTGCCGTGTTAAACGAGTCGGAACTGGTGGTAAGGGCGTTCCTTACTTGGTAACCCATGATGGCCGCACCATCCGATATCCAGACCCACTGATTAAGGTCCACGACACTATTCGCCTTGATGTAGCGAGCGGAAAGATCTTAGAGTTTATCAAATTTGAAACAGGAAACTTGTGCATGGTGACGGGTGGTCACAACTTGGGTCGTGTTGGAGTCATAACACACCGTGACCGTCACCCTGGTGGATTCGATATCGTTAATGTTAAAGACTCACAGGGCCATACCTTCGCGACTAGGTGAGTATCATCTCGAATTTATCCGCTCTATCAAAGAGATCAATAGTTCAACATGATGAAATCAGCCTTACCTTTATATGATATCGTGATTTGTTGTGATTAGTCTTTCTGATACATCATCATGTCGGGGGCCTCCTCACTCCATGGACGAACACTAACAGAAATCTATTTCAAACAGGATAAACTACATTTTTATGATCGGCAAAGGTACAAAACCCTACATCTCCTTGCCGAAGGGCAAAGGAGTGAGGTTGACTGTTGCGGAGGAGCGTGACAGAAGGATTGCGAAGCAGACTAAGTAAACCGTCGCTCTCTTGTAAAGATTAAAACGATAAATGTTCCCCACAACCGACAATATAATTCTTCCCGAAATCTCAATTATATCCCCTATTCGATTTTATTCCTACCTGGCGCTTGTTTCCTTGGCTTTCTGCTTTTCCGCCTCTTTGGCCTTTATCTCTGCCTCTCGTTTCAGTCTAGCGGTCTCTCTCTGCTGCTTTATCAAGGCTAGTCTCGCTAAGTCGGCCCTCGCCTGCTCAGTTTTCAGGTTGACCTGGGCGGCCCTTCGTTGGCGTTCAGCTTCTTCACGCTCACGCCGGGACATTTCTGGTTTGGCATCGGTTGATGTACCAGCTTTCACTTCGGGCACTGCCTTCTTGACGATCCTGTTTGGATTGTGTACTTCAATGAGGCTTTCAACTCCCTTCGGCTTGGACTCGGAGTCGCTCTCCTCTGACTCTTCGTCCGATTCCTCCTCCTCACTTTCCTCATCACTGTTAGTTTCTTCATCGTCCTCATCGTCGTCACCCCTCTGTTTCCTCCACTCGGCTTGTTTGGCCAGCTTCTTTTGCTGAGCCTCAATTTCCTCGAAGTTTGTGAATCTCCGATGCTGTCCTTTATGACCCTTTCCGATCGGTTTTCCTTTGCCTTTCATGATACGAGATGAGCTGGTAGTGCGAATGGAAGAATCAACTCCTGTACTCTTGTCCTAATAAACAGTCTAAACGAGATAGATCCCAAGGTGGAAAGATACGCTGGAAAAACAAAGTAATAGGTGGAAGGTTAGCCTAATCTTTATATTTTCGAAATTGAGTTAAGATTGCGGTGAATAGGTTTGTATTCATGCAAGGCGATAGTATCGACACGTTGTTCCTGCATCCGATAGTAGTTTTTTTTAGGGAATCCAGGGAATATTTGTGAGCTTCTGGGTGAATCAGGGTAACAACCCCGATTTTTTGACCAAACGAATCAACAGCATCAGTACGCTCCTTAGTTTGCAACACAACGAGATTGAAATTCCCCCTGTATTTCCACATCAGCCGGAGGTTTCTAGACACTAGGTTGTGGTCAGTGACCAAGGTTTGAGGGTTAAACTGTGTAGTAGAGCGCGCGCACCATTTCACGAACGTAATTGCTAGCACGTTACGCTATGAGCGACAGAACGAGAAAGCGATCTGCAATGCAGCTTCTAGCCTGGGCTGTGTAGCAGAGAAAAACAAAACGTAGCTTAAAAGTAGTAAACAACAAGGAGCGCCTACCCAGGCTGATTTGGGGCTACATTGTAGTTTCTTGTGCATTTCAATCTGCATTTGACGTATTTCATTCCTTCAGCTCCATATGGAATGGACCCAAAGTATTCGATGAAATCCACCCATCATTATTATTGAATTCTCGAAGAGTTCAATAAATTTATCAGAAACCAGTTGTCAAATAGCTGAGTTTGGCTTCGCCAATACTCCTCTGGGATGACGTCAACACCTATATCCAATGATGAATCTCTTAATGGTTCATGGATAGACATAAACAGCGCAAGCCAAATCCACTCGCCAATTGGTCAAGACTCGCCAGAGTACCTCAGACCTCCACACTCTGTTGCAGAATCTGTTCAAGATCTTGGTATCATTTCATTCCAAGTTGAAAGGTTCTTGAAGGAGGCTCAGGTATTCAACGAGAGCAATAATGGCAATAACAATAACAACCTTACCACCATCGATAAAGATGATAAGCAAGATAATCTCGACATGAATATTTCAGACATGTACCTCTCTGATTCGGACGTGTCCATTGACGATCTTGAGGGAACCAAGTTGCTTATCCATAGTCTGAGGAAGCATCAAAGAAAGTATCAATCTCAGAATCAATGCAATAATGGCGATATCCTTCTCGATCATGTGTATCCAGATGCAACCAGCGGTAGACTCTCCAAGAGTGGTGAGTCCCTTATGGATCAGCTTAGCGATTCACTATCGATGCTTAGCCGTGCGTCACTGATGGCTGACGCCAAATTTGACAATCACTTCAACTTGGAATCTAGAGCACTTCAATTACAGGATTTCGATTGGCTTTGGGATTGGACTGGGCAACCGGAATACTTTTCCGGCCAAGAGTGGAAGGTAGGAAGCTCTAAACAGCAAAGAAGCTGCTGTTCAAGTCTAAACAGCGATCGAACTCGCAAGGATTTCCCAGGCGACGTGGTCTCATTGCTAGTTCTAACTAACATTCTATCGATTCTGATCGGGGCTGGACTAACTTATGGCCTCCTCATGAATCGATCGAACGCTTGAACCACGATCACACGATCTCCCCAGAAAACATGTTGCAATGTTAACAGACAATACTACACGACACGACAACATCAAGACACGAAAGAGTCGAGGAGGACTCTCTAAAAATAAGATTGTATCTACCACAAACGCATAAGGGAATACGACAGTCGGAAAC
>Ga0058701_10001421_pt1 | contig 16920 bp, 13 predicted proteins | sample AgamicOrMae_FD_97039 | JGI IMG/M metagenome (GOLD analysis project Ga0058701, IMG submission 97039) | Agave microbial communities from Guanajuato, Mexico - Or.Ma.e | ecosystem: Host-associated > Plants > Phyllosphere > Phylloplane/Leaf | place: Guanajuato, Mexico | collected 2012-06-04
TTTGCTCAAATTCTGCCTAATTAGCGTTTTTGGATGGTTTTGGAGCTACCAAACCAATATGAAATGACTGTGACTGGACTTACAAAGTTTAAAAGAGGAAAATATAGACCTTCTTGAACACTCGCAAGCATTTTTGGGGCTATTGTAGGACCTTTTTTTTACCCGTCCCGCCGATCGGGCCGACCGCGCTCGGGCATCCTTAAGCTGACTTAATCATACCATCGACAAGCCCTATGACGGTTACTAAGCGATGGCGATTGCTTCCGCTTAAGCGGGATGAGGCTTGGCGACAGCCGAGCGAAGCGAGCCTTATAATCCCGGAAAAAAAGGAGTTTTTCGGTCCGATCCTCCTATAACTGGTGAGGTGCTCCCATTTTCGCCAAAGTGACTTTTGCTTGCCGTTTGTTTAATTTTTGGCCGATTTGCGTTTTGGAGGGTGGAAACTGTTCTCCTAAGTTTACCCTTCATGCTCCAATCCCTAGAACACAAATCGGCCAAGAAATTAACATAAAGCAAGCAAAAATCTTTTTTCCGAAACTGGGAGCAACATTCCAGTTTTATGACGATTAAACCCCATTTTTGTCGTGATTTAATCTAACATTCCTGCGGTTATTTCTCGTTTATCATCCAAATAAGTTTATAATTAAAGATTCTGACAGATCGGAACACCGTGAGTAGAAGATGCCACCAATCAAATTCGTGGTCTTATTGTAGGACCTATGTTTGTCGTAGCTTTCTGAGGGGCTTTGATATGTTGTTTACGGTGTATCGATTTTGGATTGCCCAAATATGGATGACCTGCTATGGGGAGTATTTTAATACCTAAGGGTATTAATAAAAAATGATTATACCGTGTTTTGGTTGGTTTTCAGGATAAACCCACCGTGATGAATCAATATCAAGGGAAGACTCCTCGCCAAGCGCTTTCGTTTGATATGGCTATTGATCGGTCTACGAATAACCAAAATATGGCTTGAACCCGCGTTAACTTCATCGGATACCCAAAACAGGTATGCGCGTGCAACTACCGACAAAAGGTAGTTTCTTTAACTTTTTAAGCGGGAGTTTTTTTTTGTTTTTGTCGATGCGAGTTAAGATATTTTTACTGGAAAACTTTGTTTCTCAGAAATTCGTCTTAAAACTTCCATAAGCGTCTTTTTTCATGCGAGGAAGGGAAAAACCTTAAGGGGCGAGTGGCCCTTAAGCACTTGGGACAGTTGCGCTCCATCAAAAGGTCGGACTCAAGGCTTGTCTGAGGGCTTTCTCAAAAGTTTACCAGCTGTTAAAATATTATCGAAACCAAATCGAGGAGACCTACAATCCACAAAAATACATGGGATATATTTAGCAAATATATCTAACCAGACCTAAATTTAAATCAATTAGGACCAATCGGCTAAATTCTTTTAATTGAAATCCAACTTGTGTTTTAATGGTATACTTCAAAACCAAACTTCATCTTTCGTTTTCGAATCCCACAGATTGTGTTTTATATTAACTCCCTTTTGATGAAAAGTTTAAGGGACACATTTTTTTCGGACCTAGCGTGACGCACTCCAAAACAAAATATCACATTTTCTTTTTCAGATCAACAATTCAACCTCCTTAAAAGCAATAAATACAAAAACTATCGAAATTTTACCGTTTAGTTTATTTATCCTGAAAATAATTGTTCAAAAAATTCTGAGCCGAAATTCTACATTTAATAACTCGTAGCAAACTTTTAAGGGCCAATTCTTTAATTTTTTTAATGAGATTTGCTGCTGATTATCATTAAATATAAGATTGTACTCGTACTTTGTTTCGGGAATATGTCTGATGTAGTTCTTTGGCGGTGGATGTAGTTCTGTCACTTGATGACTTTATGAGGCTTCAGATTTACCGTGATGAAGTGCTGAGGGTGGGTGAATGAGCAACGCTCAGAGCAAAGCGGCGCTAGGCGGATCTAGGCGGAGCTAGGCGGCGCTGAGCGGGCACTGGCCCAGTTAGGGCGCTGAGGAGCGGCGCACCGGCGCGCGGAAAGACTTCCTGCCAATGACACAATTAAATCCGCGCTAGAGGTAGCCTACGGCATGGATCACTACTGCACCTACATGAGGTATCATCAACCACCAATCCACTCCCATGAAAATCGTGTTAACCCATAACAGCCCAAAGTATTTGGAGTGAAATCTCGTTTAAGAGAAATTGAAAGGATTTTTGCCATTGAAAGACGCAATTTTAAGCGTCGGAAAATACCTGAAAAATTAAATTTCAGGTTTCCAGAGGGGTGATATTTTTTTGAATTGTGACAATAATGAACTGGAAAGATCCTCTAAAATAACATTTTCTGTTGCCGCACGGCATCGCTGGGTGGTAGTGGTTTAATCTTCTTACTCTCAGAATTTTAGAAGTTGCATTTTCGTATTGTTTCACTTTTTATGATCGAGTGGAGCAAAAACGGAGAGAGGCACACACGAATTGTTTTCCTCGTATTTGAAAAGGGCATATTTGTTCAGCCATTTTCTTTTAATGTTCTCAAGGATGAAAAATCCTGCGGCCTAGCGTAGGAGAGATTAGCGGCAGTTGTGCGTGTAGCAGAGATAGCGAAATATTTCCTTAATCGTTGTAATTATTCTGAAATTTATTTGTTGCAGAGAGGCATCCTCGAGAGACGCGATGTTTCAGCGCTTAGCTTTTCAGCGGGTAAGTGCCCCCAAGAATGTTGATTTTTCCCGGCCAAACGGCGAGGAACTGCCTGTACAGCACGCGTTATCCAGCGATGGAATCGCGAGTACCCTCCCCGTGCCCCTTCCCCACAGAGCAGTAACGACTGCACCCCCACTCCTTGAACAGTCTCTTATTTCACCGCTGGAGAGCAGCCCTTCCTTAATTCCGCGTCATCCGAAAAGCGCTCGCTTGGCAAGTGTTTTCCCACATTTTGTAATTTGAAAACACCGCCTTTTAAGGATTCCACGGAAGCCGCAACGCTTAATTTCGTGAAGGCGGCGACCGGCTGTGCGGCACGCGCCACTGACTTAGTGCATCCATACGAGCTTCGCTGCTCAGTGACTCCGCGTGTGCTCTTCGTGTGTCCAGCGGCTCTGCTGTCATTCATTAATGCAATCGTCGAATGAAAAACCCTGACTAGCCAAAAAACTGTCACTTTTAACAGGCATTGAAAGCAGTGTCACGCGGAAAAGCGACCTTTGGATTCGCTGCTAAAAGTAGTGCCCTGTTTTAGATGAGTAGTTAAAACGAAAATGCGCTCAGATCAGTTTTTTAGATAGCCTTATTATTAGCCATGTCGAAAGATAGCGTACTCGGCGTGCTTTCTCATTTCGTTCAATGACTATTTATAGACCTTTAAAATCAACAAAATATACACGTGCTGTAACCCGTATCTTACCTTTATGCTGTAAGCAAGCATACCTGGAGGACTACCCACAATTAATACTTTGGTCATGGCTATTCACACGCCATTGCAAATATAAGGAGACTTGAACGCACGTAAACCATGCTTATTTTAAATAGGAGGTGACTTTAGCGCACGGAACCCAACCTAATACATTTGAAATGCGGCAGCGTGTGAATAGCCACTGCGTAATACTTTTTTCGTGTGTAGAATATTGCTTAATATTATGCTACTATTCGCAAAAAGGTGGCAGCTGCTCCCGCAAAACTCGTGAAGGAAGCTTTGGTTATGTCATAAACAATTTTCCAAACATAACGAAAAACCTTCAAAGATTAGACAAACTGAATCTTGGAAAACTTATTTTTAACGTACATGTCTTCGTCATGGATAAGTGTGGAAAAAATAGGTCTTTAGACCCCGTTTCACGGGCAGAAGGACGCTCCGCGTTTCTTGCGGAAGGTGGAACAAGGTTGAAAATTCCACCTTTGAGTGGCAGAGAAAAAAGTTGAGGAGGCGAGGCCATCCACCCACGTATGTAATAACTGACGCTAATGTAGATTTCGCGTTGTAATATCCATAATGATTTTAACCCGTTCCGTATTTTTTCACGCCCCTCGAATGTCAGCTCTCCGTCGAAGAATGACGCAAAAGTAGCAGTTTTAATCGCGTGACAAAAATAACGACAAGTTATCCGATATTCATGCCGAATCGAGATGACCACAGCGAGATGACGTCAGCCCATTATGCTTGTTCCGATCACGCGAAAGATCCACTAGAGGCTCAAAAATTTGCATACTTCACTTGGGACAGATCCCAAGAAATCGGCCCTCTCTTTTCATAGATTCAAAGGAAATCGCTATGAGAATAAAGTAAAATTATTTTCGGCTGGTTAAAATTACGTGCTCTTTGTTGTCCTATTTCTGTAGATTTTCCTAGTTGCATAAACTAATATCGTGTTCTGAGTTACGTCGCTGAGCAAACGAGAAGCGAATCCGAGCATCACCTCCCCTAGAGGTCCTTGCGAGCTCCTACTGATGATAATCCTTCAAGAAAACTGATCGTGAATGTCATTGATGTTTTGACTTGATGGCCTAAACAGGTGAAGAGCAAGACAAACAGGAGTATTTTATGCATTGAGATCACGAGGCAACCCACTCAAAAAAAAGTGTCTTTTGACCCGACTGCCCCATATTAAATGTATTAAGTTGGGTTCCGCGCCTTCAAGTCGCCTCACATTTAAAACGTATTTGGTTAGTAACGTGCCGTCAGCGTTCAAGTCTCCTTATATTAATTGCATGTCGGGTCAATAGCAACACCAAAAAAATAAAATAAATGCTGAAATAGGAGAAGGAAAGCAGGAGATTCCTAAGAAAAGATTTTTGATATTATGCTGATTTTGTGTTGAGGGTCGATGTCAGAGATCAGGTTCAGTATGTCCTGTTCTTCGAAACGTCGCTAACACGTGGATTAAAAAAAAATAGTTTTCGGAAAGTTTAGCCTTTTGAATATCAGTGGCCTTATAACGGGAGATTCATATAATTGGACGTCTTGCACGGATGGGTAGCTGTCATAAGCGCCAAAAACCACTAGCGCCAACGCCGCAAGCGCCAATCCGTAACCGCCAATCCGTAACCGCCAATCCGTAACCGCCAAACGAGAAAAGTCGCAAACGCCAAAGGTCTGAACCGCAATACTAACCTTACCTAACCTAACCAAGCTTAACCTAACTTAACCTAACCTAACTTAGCCTAACCTAACTTAGCCTAACCTAACTTGACCTAACCTAACTTATACGAACTTTGGCGTTTGCGACTTTTCTCGTTTGGCGGTTATGGACTGGCGCTTGTGGCGTTGGCGCTTGTGGTTTTTGGCGCTATCGAATGCCCCCCGCACGTATTTAATCCAAAACATGAACAGCAAATTTTAACACCCCTCGAATTAATGCGTCTAATCCTGGAACAAGGGAGAATTTTTAATGCGGTTTATGGAGTTATTGAAATGGGTTAACGGGTTCAACAGTACACCGTACCGGTACCTTTATCGGTCGAGGCGTTATCAGTTTTGAGGCCTTATCTTTTGGTTTTTCCAGTCGAAGGGCGTGATCGGTGGATTCCTCTTGCCTGAAATGGAGAGGTAGGCCTACCTGCTCGAGTGACCAGAAAAAAGACTTTTATGAAAGCCATCGGTACCTATTTACGGACTGTGAGCACTGCTCCCAGCTAAAGGCAGCGACTTGCAGAGCGCAAGCTCCCCCCAGCTCCCTTACCTAATTGAAAAATTAATTTGATTTCCTGTCACAGCGAATCCACTTCGTGGGAACTATACCTTTTTTGTGGACATATGCCATCTTTACAGTGTTGCCAGATTTTACGAGTACTTAACGGTGTTGACTTTTTAACCTGTAGAGATACCTTAGTTATAGCTCAAAGCTATAGCTTTGGACTCTAATGTTTCTGTTCTACAAGTACTTCTAAAATCTTGATTTTTTTTAAAAAATCCGCGTTTTCTTTGATTTTTTTAGCTAAGTTCCTCGTTTATCCCAGAAATAAAAAAAATGTTTAAAAAATCGTTTTTAATGCTCTTTGGTGGGAACCCTTTTTTCCCCTTATCATTACTGCCCTATGAAAGAGTTACAGGAAAACCCCTTTGAATTGATCGTGACTCGAGATAGTTCCACTCTGTAAGTGTTACGTATTTCGCTTTTGACTTGTAAGAGAATAAAATGGAATATACCATCATGATTAATGGTGTATGGTACATTTGCCGAAACATCTTTTGCAATGTTAAGATAAGTAAAGATAAAATAATGCAGGATTTTAGTTTTTTTTTAAGCGATTTGCTCTTGAATTGAAAAATTGAAGGGTGTATAGTACTTTTGTTGAAACATCTTTAGCAATAAATGAAAACAAGTTGAAAAATTCGGGATTTTAGCAGTTTTTTAAAAATTCGCTGTGCTGTATAATTGGATATATTTCGTCTCTGGTATCTAATTTCCAGGCGTAGATTATGGTCGCTTCCGGAGAGAGCCGCTTGGAAGCCCTAGCGACCTTTTGACTCATCTCAATTAATTTGAGCGCGGTGATGCCCCTCGCCCTCGCTCGAAACTCGACCCGCTAATTCACCCCTGCATACGCTAATCCGCGTCGGGAAATTTAGTAGGTAGGCCACCCACATCACATGCCTGTATCACGATTGTCTATCTTTCCGGCTGTTGCGTTTTCCGGGCGCGGGCGCACGGCTTTTCTGATAAACCCACTTTTCTCAAACCGATTCATTAAGTCTGCCTATTTTCCGAGATGCCTGTGCTGGGCATGACTGGATACAGACAGATGCTGGAGTTTCCACGGAACACATTGTAGCGTTTGGCATTAATTCTCGTGGGAATCGTTCACTGTGACTTTTAGGACTTGGAGAGAACAATCGTTTGCAAGGGGTAAAGTATAAAACCGGGCATTTTTTACTGTCAGGGGTCATCAAGCCTTATGCCGCTTACTACCCGGCAGCCGTGACTGCTGGGCCTGTCACGCCAGATCAAGCTAGGGTAGGTACCCTGTGCCTCGCTGTGGTATTGCTCCTCACGGCCCGACGATTACAGGTACAAGACGATGCAAACTTAAACCTTTCGAGTGTAGGAACGGGGCTGATTCCGCGGTTATCTATGCGCTCCAGCCTGGCCCTAGAGTGGCCCTTGCGTGGCCCTTGCGTGGCCCTCGCATTGTACTAGCTTTGCCCTAGCCTTCTCCTAGCCTTCTCTTAGCCTTCTCTTAGCCTTGTCCTAGCCTGGTCCCAGCGTTGTCCTAGCGTTGTCCTAGCCTTCTCCTAGCCTCGTCTTAGCCTTGTCCTAGCCTTGTCCTAGCCTTCTCCTAGCCTTGTCCAAGCCTTGTCCTATCCTTCTCCCCGCCTTGTCCTAGCCTTGTCCTATCCTTGTCCTATCCTTCTCCCAGCCTTGTGCAAGCCTTGTCCTAGCCTTCCCCTAGCCTTCCCCTATCCTTCCCCTAGCCTTGTCCTAGCCTTGTCCTAGCCTTCCCCCAGCCTGGTCTTAGCCTCCTAGCCTTGTCTTAGCCTTGTCCTAGCCTTCCCCTAGCCTGGTCCTAGCCTTGTCCTAGCCTTGTCCTATCCTTCTCCCAGCCTTGTCCAAGCCCTGTCCTAGCTTTGTCCTAGCCTTATCCTTCCCTTGTCCTAGCGTGGCCCCAGCGTGATCCTAGCCTGGTCCTAGCGTAGCACTAGCTTGTCCCTAGCCTGGTCCTAGCCAATCTCCCGGAGGAGCGGACGGGCCGGGAATCGATCCCGGGCCCTTGGGCCACGGCGACGTGCCCCCGGCGCCGCCCTCCCCCGCCACCCCCTGCAAATTGAATAGAAAAGGCGGCAAAGAGCCTTGTGTCCATTTGCATCGATTGACGCTTCGACCGCGCCGCGGCGCGCGCCGGTTGCGGCGCCCGCCGCTAGATGGCGCTGGCGAGCCAGCTCCCTCTGTTGGCGGCGCCGCGCACCACCGCCCGCCTCGCCGCGGCCGCGCCGGCCGGCTTGTTAAGGCCTCGCTTCAGTTGAGTCTGATCTGTCGAATCGCACGCACGCATGTTGTCCGTTGGGCGTCGTTCCGCGTCCGCAGTGAGAGCCAGTCGTTGTAGTTTCTCCATGTGAGCCGGCGCGCGTTCGAACCCTGTTAGCAAGACCCATTATACGGAGCTGCGAACTCCATGGGTGAGTGTCAGCCCGGCCCTTTGGTGTTAGTTCCGTAACCGTGGACTTGTCCGTGCCGGCATTGGAGGAGGGGCTAGGGCCGTGGCCAGGCGCGGTACCGACAGCTGCCCACTGCCCCCTAGGAGTGTTCGCACTGTGGATTATTGCCAGTTATTTTGTAAGTGTTTCCGAGGACCACAGGAGTCAGTGTGTGCCGCAGTGGAGTGCTTTGTTTTTTCCGCCTGCCCGAATAAAAATATACCGGTACGTAAGACCTGCCAGGTGAGCCCTGCTTGTGGGCCTGGGACAGGTACAGGACAGGTACCTTCTGACAACACAGCTAATCCTGTATTTATCAAATATTATTAAACCAAATTAATGGGAAGAAAATTTATCTTTCGAGCTTTTACAAGGAATTTCCTACAGTAAGAAATGCCCATTTGACTTGTGAGAAATAACTTCGCCGTGAATTCAACCACCCTGATTAGGGAACTGTTCCCTTGTAATCCTGTAATCCTGCTTAGGAAATTCTATCAGGGTTCAATTTGGATGTTCCCGAGCGGTATCACGGAATGGCTACAATGAGTTTACCGAAAGAGCGATTGAATTTCACCCCCTAAGAGCAGATTCTTTCCAAGGCTGGCTGTTTCACTACAAGATGGTTAATATTTTATATTTTCAGAAAACTCCAACTTTTGAATGGTTAGGGTTAGACCCTACAAACCTTTTTAAATAAGCCCCTAGAGAACACTCTAAATTTGAATCAGTGAGAGTAGTGAAAATTCACTGAATTTCAGTGAATATAGCACCACTGTAAAAATTCAGTGGTGCGGTATTGACAGATTTAGTGAATTTTCACTGAATCTTAGAGACAGTGAAATTTAGAGTGGCGAGTGCCTCTGAAGTCAAAATATGCCCTACCTAGCGCGAATGTATCGCACCTCATTAGCCAAGAGCAAATTAACTGTTTAACAGGAAACACCACGCCGTAATTCACGACGACGTGCTCCAGGTTAGGTAGAAGCTCTCTCAACTTTACCCAGTACCTGAGAGAATGAGATGTAATCAAAATCAGGGCTTTTTTTAAATTTAAAAGCTTGACGATGATTAGGGATGAATTCTATGTTTCGTAATTTACACGACAATTGGATTCCAAGAAGTAAGTGTGGTTTTAGAGATATCTATATCTGAGTTCTCGTGAAGCCCTGTCGTCTGATATGTCTATTGATCGGTCTATCTCGAATATTAACTGTAGCACTTCATAACAGGGCTGGCACAAGACCTGAGAATCAAAGAAATCGTCAGGGAATAAAAAAAAACAAAAAAAAATCAGGGAAATCAAAGAAATCTTCGGAAAAACCCGGATTAGAACAAAAATGTCCGGGAAAAACGGAGGGCTGTGGAAAAAAATGTTTTTAAAAATCGGAAACGGCAATAATTTATTTAAAATTGGCGAGAAATTCGATAAGTGTTAAGGTAATCAGTAAAATATCTGGGAATTTTGAAATCGAAGTGGCACCCATTTTACCTTCATACGCAAAACCGGTTTAGGTATTATTTTTTATCGGTGCAATCGTGTTAAGTCTTTTTATATTAACAGAATATCTCGCAAGGAAGTGCCAGTGTGATTTTTTTCCCGTGTCTCCAAAAGTGTCAGATCATTTCGGAATTCTAGGAAAAAACACGCGAGCTGTTTATCAGTGGAGACACGATAGGAATCATTTGCCACTGGGTCCGCATTAAAACCACTAATGGAAGTTAAATTATCTCCAGAGATTAAAAAAACTTGAACTCCCCTTACCTTCCTCCTCATAGCCACCGACGCCCACTTTATCTGTCTTCACTTCCATGGTCACCCTATCACATTATACCACACTATAAGACGCACTCTTTTCCCATAAAAATGCACCAAAAAATACGATGCCAAATATGCGCTTATGGAGACTGTTCCTATAAGCAGTGGAATCTCAGTTAAACGTCGAGCAGGGATTCGAAAAGGACGTAGAACTGAGAGGGACGTACGAGTGAAAATAATCTTCTGTCTAACGCCATGTAAAGTATTCTGGATAAGACTATACCAATTGGACCTACAACTGAGAGACGTATAACTGAGACACTACTGCACTCCGGAGTGGTTTCTAGGCCCAAGGAATTCGACTTCATAGAAAACTTCTATGAACTTGAACTAGTAGGTCTAAAACTCGAATTAAGTCTAGAAATTAGGTCTCAAACTCGGTTGTCTGAGAACTAAAATACAATTATAATGAAAATAAATTGGCGTAGAATTTACTGGTTTGCCTATCGGAGCTTCAGCACTCTAAATTTGAATCAGAGTCTCTGAGATTCAGATTCACTGAATTTTAGTCCCTAATTTTTTTCAGTGCTGCTTTATTGGCCGAAATTAGTGAATTTTCACTGAATCTCAGAGACTTTCACTGATTCAAGAGTGTGCAAAACGGTTTGCGGAGTATTTAAAACGGCGAGATGTCTTTAACAGCAGCACTGGAAGCCTTTCCTTGCAGATTTTCTCGACCCCCTCCCCCCCTCCTTGAGTTAAGATGGAATCAAGTAAGTCTATTGTGGGGTTTTATTTGCAATCCCCTCGTCTCGGTCCCACCCCCACCCCCGCCTCTCGTTGAACCCTCTCATTACCATTTTCGACCGTTTGCCTCGTTTGACCCTTAAACGGCCTTGGTGAAACCTTTCCATATCTTTTTCTCCCCAATGACTACAATTTCAGGTGTCTGTTAAACGGCCGCCCGTTTTGACACTTTCGTGGTCGCTCATAAAAGCGAATTCGTTATCAGAAGGTGAGTCACTCCCCCTGAAATCGTGGGGAGGGGGGGTACTGTCCTGAGAAGTTTCGGGTTTGGCACATTTTTCTCCAAAGTTTTTCGCCCTTTATTCATTCAAGTTATGAAATATTGCGCTAAAAACGCCTATCCTATCAAAAAGGAGAGTTTTTGAAACCCAAAATTACTGGTTTTAGGAAGCGCCTTCTTGAAAGTAATAAGAAATTCTCCCGTTTCTGATCATCATCCCATTATGAGAGAAATATTCCTCTCATGATTCCTTTTTCAGAAAAGCGAAATAATAAAACGTCACCCCTTATAATTAGATAACGTAAGAAATTTAATTCACTACCGCCCAGCAATGCCGTTCGGCAACAGAAAAATTTATTTTAGAGGACTTTTTTAGTTCAGTATTGTCACAAAAAAAATCACCGTCTGGAAATCTGAAATTTATTCATTTAGGCATTTTACAAAGCTTAAAATTGCGTAATTTAATGGAAAAATCATTTCAATTTCTCTTAAGCTAAATTTCACATCAAATATTTTGGGCTGTTATGGGTCAAGCTTTCTCTTTTAAAATTGCTTCAATCAATTTATCAAATTATATCCAGTCAAATCAATTTATATTCAGAATAAGTAAGCCTGATTCAAAGAGAAAAGGCTGAAGACAAGTGAAGGTGTGACAGGCTTCATTTAAAGCGATTATTCTTGATTCAAGTTTAAGTTTTCTTGTTGCCAAACGCAGAAATATACTTGAAACACGTTGTCCTCTGAGGTATTAATGCGTTTTCAGGAGTAGTTTAATTCGTTGATTAGGGTATATCTTAGACTGATGGGCGACCCCAAGCCACACAACCCATCCCGACCCCAACATCGCACGACCCAAACCGGCTGTCTCAGGTTTAAGGTTAGATATTCCGTAATCCACACTGGTTTAACCTTTCATCACATTATGAGACGATATACTACCGCGTTTATTGGGTCAGGTTAACAGATGCCTGCGTTAAATAGTGTCTCGTGCCTCGCTTCACTACCGCTCCGTTCGACCTTGCGACTCGAGGTAGAATACAGGTGGAAAATTCAACCTTGTGCTCGCTGTACGCGTCGTTTGGGACCTGCAACCACATCGCCGACTCCCCGCGGATAATAAACCCTTTGATAGGTAATAAAAGTTTACCCAACAAATCTAACGCACTCACTCAGTTTGTATCGATTTGGCGGGAGACAGTGACCCTCGGAAAACGCCCCCCCTCCCCCTTGAAAAGCGGCGCACCCCAAGGAAAGACATCGTGGCGGCTTTTAAAAACGTCGGCCAATTATTTATTGAAAGCCTATGTAAGGATTGGGTGCGTTTTCGAGCGCGCCGTGCCATGCGATATCGCTCGCCTTTTCATTCACCGAGTCCACGAACACACCCCGCCTCAACCCTCCCCCAATCTTAATATTTATCATGTCAATGTTGCGATGCGTCGAGAAGGAAAACTTCGATGTAATTCTTACCGTTTTAGTGAGAGTTTTTTTAGTGTAAATTTGAGAGTTTTTGATGATGAGTGGTTGTTAGTTATAGTGAGTTTTTGATGCAAATTTCTATTGTAAGTAGTACTCTCTAAATTTTAATCGGTGTGAGGCTCAGATTCAGTGAAAATTCACTGAATTTCATACCGTATAGCCTCACTGAAAAAATTCATTGGTGCGATATTGACTGAGATTCAGTGAATTTTCACGGATTCTCATTCTCACTTATTCAAATTTGGAGCGAATGCAGTATGTTGTTTGAACAACATCGACTCGATATATTCACAAAATAGGTTCTAAATTAATTGACTGCATTTTTTAAATTAATATTTGAACTCTAAAATGGTTTCTGATATTAAAACAGTTTACCTTCGATGACTCAAGCTATTTTAATGGATTTCGCATTGATTTTAAGTGTCAGTTTTTGAATGTTCAAAGTACATCAAACCGTTAGAAAACTAGCATTATGAGTTGACTATATTTTTAACATTTTGGCTTATTTTTTTTTAATCTTTAAAATTTTGGTTTCAAATCTGCTCCCCGGGGACTACTGAATTACTGTTAAATAAAAAAAAAAATTCTTGGAAAATCACTTTCGAAATCAGTATTTTAATTTTGTTTCAAGTGCAGATAATAATCGCAATTGTATTTTCGTATTTGGTTGGGGATGCCTTTATAATTAACGTTAACGCAGATGGAAATACGTCTACCTGAGTCCTAAAAATATTTCTTGCATCGTGCACTCACTGAATATTGCAAGTCATTCATTTTTGGTGTCAATTTAGTTCCTGTTATTCTTTTTTGTGCTTCGCCTTGTTAACACGTGATCGGATATTTCTTATGAATCTCCGATTGTTTTACTGCAACTTGGGCAGTTTTCATTTCGCTTGCCATTTTTTCCTGGTCAGCAGGTCTATGAAATTCCTTTCACTTTTTACGACTCATTCACTAACTTATTAGTTGCGAAGCAAAAACTTCGCTTAATTTTCTAGAAAGAACCAAGGTATCTTCGAAAAAAAGCTATAACGGTTAGCACATAATTTCGAATTTAAGGATATTTATCAATAACTACGTATTACCGCTGGATCAAGAGACGTGGATTATTTCTATTTCAAAGCATAGTGTATTACTGGGAAAACTATCCTTTATCAGTGCATGTCTTTCGCTGAATTTCCAACATGTAGGCCTTGTTCTTCGGAACGTTCTCCAGATTAATATAAAGTATTGTTGACTTTGGCAGCCTTGTAAATATGGCTTTGGCTTGTGATCAATGAAAGTTAATCGATAAAAACAATCGGAGAGTGTTTCTAAATTGGATCGAACGAAACTTGCATCCAACCTTTCTCGGCATAGGAAGAACATCTCGAATGTGTTCCGCCCGCACTTTTGATACGAAAAGTTGCTTTTACCTCCTCCCGTGTATTCCACCTGTAGTCGCCCAACACGAACGAAGCGAGCTTAAGGACACCTAACTTACGGTTGCCAAGCCTGATGCCGCCAACTTCTCAGGGGAATCAGTTTGCCATCAAAAATCGACGTCCTTCAAAGAGCCATACCTATGAAAAGTCCTCGGCGTCTTTCGTTTGATTTCGTTGTTGACATCTGTTTCAGAAAAAAACTAATACCAATTCATTACATGAGTTAATTTTCTGTTTATGAACACTTTAAACCCATAACAGCCCAAAGTATTTGGAGTGAAATTTAGCTTAAGAGAAATTGGAAGGATTTTTTTTTCACTAAAATACGCAATGTTAAACTTTTTAAAATGCCTAAATTATATAAGTTCAGGTTTCCAGAGGGATGATATTTTTTAAATTGAGACAATACTGAACTGAAAAGATCTTCAAAAATATTTTTTTCTGTTGCCAAACGGCATCACTGGGCGGTAAAGGGTTAATTTTCAGGGTTTTCAGAGAGGCGATATTTTTGAAACTGTAATAATACTGAACTGGAAAGATCCTCCAAAATAAATTTTTGTGTTTCCGAAGGGCATCACTGGGCGGTAGTGGGTTACTGTGAACTGAGAGTGCCCTTATTGTGGTTTTTGGGTCAGGAAGGAGAAGAATAAAAAAACCGTAATTACTGTTTTTAATAGGGAATTTACGCTGTTTTGTTTACTTTACTAATTAATAAAATCCGGTCCATCTGTGTAAACTCACTTATCACAGATTCGTTTTAAATTAATTGGAAGAAACCCCCTGTAAACAAAGTTCGTGCCGTGGTGTGATGAGGGTAAGAAGTACAATCAACATACAATCGTGTCCACTAACCTAAGGCGCTATGACGCACCCTTTGTGCCGCTAATTGGCCCTTGATGCAAGATTTCCTGCCCTTTAACTAATCATCATTCAACCATCTTGTCACGCTTTCTCCCTTTTTTTCTAATAATCTTTTTTAAAGGCATGTAAGTGTAGCTGGTCTTGGAAGCCGTTTAGTCTTATTCAAATTCATTACCGATAAAGTTGTACGCTATATTAATCCAATTTTTCGTTACCTTCTTTAAATCATGTTTTTTGTTTGTTTTTTTTAATTTATTTATTAAAGTAGTCGGCTTTGCTTACATCCAAGATGTCTGATAAAGCTATCTGCATCTAAAGTGCAATAGTCAAGCTTATTGATAAAAAGAAATTTGACTTTTTGAAAATATTAAAATGAGTTTTACCTGTCAGGGCATAAAAAGAATTTTTGACATTTTTTTGAAATATTAAAATGAATGCTAGCTGTCCGGGCGTACTGTATATATTCAGCACAAATTCCCAAATACTGTATTTCCGACAAAGTTATGTTCCGGTAATTAATATCAACAATCGCGGGAACCTAGATTTTCACACAAACTTTTAAATACATGTATTTAGTAACTGCATTTTTTGTAAATTTTAATAGTCTATTTCGCAGGATTTAATGCTGCAGAGTAATTGATTTTCCTAAAAAGAAACGATTTTACTTACTAGGATATTGTTTTAGCTGACCTTGATTGTATAATCCCTTGTCGAGTTTCTCTTAAACGATTTTTTTCCCTTTTTTCTCATAGTTTTACGCCGATCATCACTACCGGTTCTTACAAAATACTTTGTGAACTGCCGTCACACAGTGGTTGCATTTTAAATTACGAACAGTTCTAGAGTAATATGGAATGGCCTAAAGAGAATGAAAATTTTAGACGGACTAAAAACTTTAGTAAAACGGTTGGTGGCGAGCCAAGGGTAGGCAACCAGGCGTACTCGGGAGCACCAGCGGTTGCCGAAGCTGAGTTCTCCGCGTTTTTGTTCGGCTCCAGACGACGCCAATGAAATCAACTTTGCAAAAGTATCTTTTTACTCCCTCTTTTTACGAAATATTATCGTTCCAGCTTTAGCAAACTGCGTAATTGTAAAGAAGTAAATACTAAATATATCGTCATTTTTATTGATTTTGCATTTTCCATAAATAATCAATGCGGTGTATACTTTTCGGATGTCAATGAGTTCCTGTGAATTTTGACTGCTCTCGGTCAGGTCATCCAATGAGCACCTTATTGGATTCTCTGCAAAATGAATACGATGAAAATTACCCTTTTTTCACCGAAAAAATTGTCTTGAATTAAAAAAAAAATGAAACCAGACGGCGAATCCTTTCCTCGCCCCCCAACAATGTTTTTAGTCTTTGTGGAAAAAAAGGTGGCTTAAATGTTCTTGGATTTTTTAAGACTTTTATTCTTGAGTTAAGAACATTTTTAGAGGTAATGAAACCCAAGAAATAATGCAACGTTTACAATTTACAGTGTGGCGCTGTACAACGTAATGATTCTGGAGATTAGTTTTATCGGGGGGGCCCGATAGCGCCAAAAACCACAAGCGCCAACGCCGCAAGCGCCAGCCCTTAACCGCCAAACAAGAAAAGTCGCAAACGCCAAAGTTCGTATAGGTTAGGTTAGGTCAAGTTAGGTTAAGTTAGGTTAGGCCAAATTAGGTTAGGTTAGGTAAGGTTAGCATTGCGGTTAAGACCTTTGGCGTTTGCGACTTTTCTCGTTTGGCGGTTAGGGAATGGCGCTTGCGGTTTTTGGCGCTTATGACAGCTACCCAGTTTTATCTACTCGCTACTTAGCATGTCCATATCAGCATCTTTTAGGTTATTAACGAGCCTATCGGTGACATGGCCAGTTTATTTTGGTCAGGGGCTGAAAGAGGGTGACATGGTATCTAAAATTGCCGGTGTGGGGAGTAGGAGGGGGGAGGGTCGAGGTCAGACGCCAGATTGGCTGGAACTGGTCATTGTTTGGTTGTTTTCATTGTTGTCAGAAGGCCGTGATGGGCGGTATTGTTTGGCGGGAGATATTGATTTGTTGGGGGCGTTGAAGGTTTTTACACCAAGAAGTGACTTTCGCCAGTCAAATAACTTTCGGTTGTTCCCTATTGTCAACCTATGACATGTCTTTGTACATGAACTATTGCAGTGAACATCCGCGTTGTTTTTCCTTCTTTTTTTATCGAGGGGAAAGTTTGTGGTTGTTATGTTATATCTAGCGTTGATTCCAGAAAAAAAAAACACCACCAACAAAAA
>Ga0058701_10001422_pt1 | contig 16915 bp, 7 predicted proteins | sample AgamicOrMae_FD_97039 | JGI IMG/M metagenome (GOLD analysis project Ga0058701, IMG submission 97039) | Agave microbial communities from Guanajuato, Mexico - Or.Ma.e | ecosystem: Host-associated > Plants > Phyllosphere > Phylloplane/Leaf | place: Guanajuato, Mexico | collected 2012-06-04
GTGGCTTGTGCCTCGCTCCGCTATCGCTCCGCTCGGCTTGACGACGGAGGGTAGCACCAAATTTAAACTAAAAGGTTGAAAATGCCACCCTAAAAAATTACAGTGTCCTCACACAATTTATCCTAACATAACAACATTTCATCTTTTCTGTCGTAACCTATTTTTCATTATTATTATTATTATTTTTGGACGAAGTCTGATTGTACCTGCACTAAAGAGCTTTCGCATTAAGGGAATCTGTCTTTGGAAAGAGATCTCGAATTGATACCTTGGATGCTAGTTCATGAGCAGAAAATCTCAAGTAGACGAATTAGTTTGCCAGGCTCGAATCCTCAAAGTCTTGGCAGATAATACCGCTTGAGCTGTCATTGTGGACAGGCGCTGTCATTTTGACCGACTGGCGGAACTTTGTCGACCCGTTAACGTGTCATGCATCAGTCAACACCCTAATGTTGTAATTGGGGGAAAGGGGCATGAAAATATGAAGGAGCTCCTCGCCGTCAAGACCGGTCCGTCTTTCCGCTGAACTTACTGTCACCACATACGATTAAGCTAAACTTTGCAATACTTCCTGAAAAACACTGTGAAATTGAGAGAGAAAGGTTGGATTTCCCATCTCTTTTTGTTACACCAATTATTCTATCGTTCAAAAGCAATATCAATTGAAAAAAATCACCGTAACCTTGCGGGGCTCTATCACAAAATGTTTTCTTAATATAGATTTTTAGCATGGTACCGATATTTGGCATCTCATATCGGAGCATACTAATGTTCATCTTCATCTAAAAAAAATGGCTCTATACACTAACCTGTGTCATATTTTGAAGGGTCGCCTGATTGGAAGGGCCCCAACTATGCAACCAATCCATCACGTGCCGATTGCTCTATTGTAAGTCAACAGGGTTTTAAACTACATTAACACTGTCATGCACAACTTAAGGGTTCGCCATCGGCAGAAAAGAAGTCAACTCGATAGTTAACTTGAGTGGTTCTCGTAGCACGTCCGCCCTTTCGACTTTGCAAAGAAACGGTATCGAGAACCGAAGTGGACCGAATTGTGTCAAGGGAACCGGAGGGATCCGATGGGGAACGAATGGGACCTGTGGGAATTGCACAAGTGTTTTTCACCGGGATACTGTACAAATGATCCGCGAAATGGTTTTGCACCTTCATGCGTACTTTGAGACCAATCACGGACACAATCATTTTTAGTCTTTGAATAGGTATTTTAGCCATACATGTGGATATCGCGGTCAGTAAGGGGTTATTATGGAAGTATAGACTCCATTATCAATTGTTATCGCCATTTACAAGGACAGCAAATGAACACAAAGTGATTATGTTATATCAGGCGCACAACCAGTTAATTCGAATTTCTGGGAAAATTCCCGCCGGAGGACGCGCTCATTACTCCACACAGGGATCCCAAGGATTTCATCTGCATCTCAGTGTTGCCACAGTTTTCTACTCCGTTATATTCAAACGCATTTAACTTATACATATCCTTACTAAAGATTCCATGTTTGGATTGCTTACAGCTCGGGCGCAAAATCAAACATACGATACACGCCATTCAAGATTCGCGAATAACACTGTCAGTTTCAAAGTTTGCCTTTTCACTCCTCAGAACTGTTCTACTCTCGCTCGACGTTCCAGTGAATAATTAGAATTATTGGCATGCAGATAAATAGGTTAGGTAAGTCAAGCTACTACGTTTAATCATGTGCTTTGTGCCGCTAACTTCTTGGAGGAAAGATTTGCCTCTGGCCATGAGAGATTCTCTCATGCTCTGACTGATTGTGAGAAGTAAACATGACGCTTGGTGAATATAAGGCCAGGGCAAGGGTAACCTAGAGTAAAAACTAACCCAGGTTTTAGATATGAAGGCAAATCAGGGAAAGAGCGTAATTTGGTTATTTTTAAAGATACCCCAACGAATAACCATATCAATGGAGAACTCTCGACGAGACCTTTTCATTGATATGGTTGTTGATAATGTCTTCAAAAATAACCGAATTACGTTCTTGCCCTGCTTTACCCTCGTACCTAAAACAGGTGTGGGACTATGTATATGTGGAACTAGTTTTTACTGTGTAGGTTAGATTTGGTGACGTTCTGCTCAGCGTGGCGATGGGATACAAAAGCCCAGAAGGTGGAATGTGTGCCTTTAAAATTAAGAGCTACTCCGGGTCGGGATATATGGCAACACTGATTTAGCATCGACCCCGTATGTTTGCAACAATAGACGGATTTTTTTTTCCGCTGAAAGCAGGCGAGCTGGTCCCCCGACCGGTGACATTATTGCACCTATGACTTTGTCTCTTGGGGCCGGCCTTAAAGCGCGGCCGGAGCCTTATTGGAAACGATCTCTGTTTTTGTTCGCAAGGACCTCTCCTTCCCCTTCAGCGAACATCTTCGACTCTTTTCCTCAATGATTTGCAGTTATTTCCTGGGAAAGAGAATGGAATTTTGGCTCTGTCCGAAATATTCTAATTGAGGTAACTGTTCATTTCCTAGAAGCCCTCCTTTTTTTGTGTGCTCATGCTAAACTCATCTTCATCGAATCGCGCTTTTCCCCCCTAATCGGCGGTCAGCAGATGTTCGTGGTCAGTGCAAACGCAACGAAAGCCAACAAAAAGACACAATAATTTCGTATTGAAATCCTTTTTTTAAACCGTGTTATGAAAATGATTCAGCAAAGTTCAAAGCAAATTTTCAAACTTATATTTTTTTAGTCAATTTTGAAAAAAATAAAAAAAATGTTGTAGGTGTACCTAGGGTCAAAGCGACGAAACAGGCGTAAGTTTAATTTTGGAAGTGTAAGAAAATGTATTTTTTATCCTTTCCTTGCCTTTCATCACCAAGCTGTGTGGATTTCCTGTGGTGCGCAGAACTGGGCACCTTATCAAACCTAACGTCAAAAATCCTGATGCTGCTTACTGCTCGGTGTCAACTACTGCCGCCGAAATGTTAGTTGTATCAGGGAAGGAAAGCTGCGTGAAGTGACATCGAAGCGAGGCACTATGCTCGTATCCTTTGCGTTTGTGTATCGTAAAACTTTTTAATTAGGTCTAATGAAAGTAGTAGCAAGGGAGGACCCGTGCAAAAAGTCTGATCAGGCACTGATCACATGTCTGATAAACTAATCTGTCTCTGATCAGTTTTTTGGACGATAAATCAGTGTCTGATCAGTGCCTGATCAAAATCTGATTAGACTCTGATCAGGCCGATAAGGCTGCGCATGGGGAACACAACAGGAAAAAAATCAACCTTCAAAACTTACCCATGAAATGCTGAACATATATGTACCATCTATAATTAATATATGTTCCATATAATCAATATATTGGCCATATATTGATTATATATGGTACATATATTGTATATAGATGGTACATATATTGATCATATATGGCACTGTACATATATTTGTACAATATATTGCCAATACCATATATTGTCAATATATGTTTAAAATATTACATATATTGAATATATATAGTACATATATTGGCAATATATCGCAGCAATATATGTACCATATATTCAATATATGGTACATATATTGAATATATATGGTACATGTATGTTCAGAATTTCATGGGAGCGTGAGTACATTTATTTTTGTAATACTTTTCATGAAGTACTGAACTAACTGAACTACTTACTTATTGGAGGTGCCAAGCCTAATCGCATGGATGAGGGTTTCCCAATAAAATCGTTTTTTTCTAACAAGACGAGCAAATTCACACAAATTTCCGTTGTTGATAGAAGAAGTCAGCTGGAAGCAGCCTATTACATTTTTTTTTAAATTGTTCGGATTATTGGGAAAAGTTTACAGGATCGGGGTGGTATCTATACGGGGTTCACTTTTATGACATCGAGGAAGAACTTTTAGCCAGAGGAATGCGTGCATGGAAGAGAAATATCGAAAAAGGCTATCTTTTTTTTTCCTGAGCGTTCTTTGGTGCGAACAATCATGAACCGTCCAGTTCGAGTAGACGTTTCCTTAACCGTCCAAGTTCGAGGACCTTTGAAAACTGCATTTACCGTGATCTGTAATGCTTCCATTAACCAGTATGTGTGTGTTCAGAAGAAACGGTCAACATTACCTTAATCTTCAATCTGTGTTGAAAAATATATGGCCATATCGGTGTCAGGAATACTTGCAGAGCACGGAAAATGCAGTTTTGAATTTGGTCGTCGAACTGGACGGTTAATGAAAGGTCGTCCCGAACTGGACGGTTACTAAAACGTCCGCTCGACCTGGATGGTTAATGCTTGTAGGTACTATTTTTATCTTTTCGAATACTGCCAGAGTAAATAGTTTCAGAGATATTATAAGATTGGGAAACGTAATTTTTCTTTTGAAGTAATGAGGGAAAGCTTTAAATTTTAAAAATTTTGATGCTCCTAAAATGAGGTGCTTTTACTGAATAAAGAGAGTACGGAGCAAGGAAATATTTGTAGGCTTATCTCCACTGATTCCTTGATAAAGAGATCGACTTGATTGCGTCTTTGACGAAGAAAAGGGTGGGGATGTTGTTTGTACTCAGTTTATAATCTACGCATAATAGTAACATTCGATATTGATCTTTGAAGACTTATCTGCATATTTGCGATTTTACCTGAACCTGTGATGGCTTCGTCGTTGAAATTGATGACATCGTTTTTTCTTTTTCTGAATAACATAACAAAGGTTTATTATATTTTCTCAGGCCGTTCGTTTCCCATTATGACATAAATTGAGCAACCTCATTTTCCGGTAGAGTTATTTCGATGAAATCATTTAGGATAGGCGCCACCGGATTCCTAGGTCATCGGTTCAATCCCCACCGACAGCAAATTATATTTTAGAGAGTCAATAAATTTAAATTGGAATTCTGATGGAAGCGATTTTAGCGGAAAGGTCACCGTTATACAACATCAAGCAAGCTAACTTGTCTTTGAAACGTGCGCATTGCCGAGAGGTTTTCTACCTGTAATGTTCCACGTTTCGTTGCCCTAACGCAACCTAGCTTAACCTTCTTGAGTACGCAGATATTTGATAACAAACTTCTTTAGATTTTCTTAAAGTTTATTCTGCAATTTTTTCAATTCGACAACACAGTAGCTTTGAAACATTTTCAATAATTACAGCAGGTTTCCTACCAAACTGAAAAATCAAAATTTTATGCTGTCGCACTTTGCTTTTCTTTTGTTTATTTTATATTTACAAACCTGACGGTCTCCAAGCCTGATGCAGCTTACTTCTCGGCGGCAGTTACTGCCAGGAAGTGATATCAGGATCGGCAGCACCCGAGTGGAAAGTTGCCGGAGCTAGGCTCGGAGCACTTAAACTAGGTTAATCGCAAGTGTGTAGTTGTAGTTTCTTTTATCCTCATGTGAATTTCTATTTAGGATGAAATGATTAGCTAAAACTAAAACTATTTAGCAAGTTTTCAAAATTTTCTAATCCCTGATTATAGCTACAACGTCCTTTAAACATCTCTCTTTATTTATCATTTGAACGCTCGTGAGTATCATCTTTACATGAGGGCAGAAAGATAAACGCTAAAACAATATGATAGGCGTAATTTAATTAAATATAAGGTCTGCCTCAAAGTTCTCCTTTAAAACTCGTGCTTTTCTAAAAAAATGTTTTTTCTTTGCGGGTGACGCGTAAAATTAATAGGGGAATGCAAAACGACAGGGAAAGCAATCCCTTGAATTACAGTAGTATTTCAGGTACTGTATGAAGTGTTCCTTTGAATGATTGAAAACTGACTGAAAGGGCTTTGAGTTGTATCTCACTCATTGAAAGGATTTTGCCACACGCTCTCTGTATATCCTAATCGAATGGTTCATCATCTTTGACCCATCTTCTCAACAGAAATCTGACGATAAACCTGCTAGCTTAAACACAAAACAGAAAAAGGAAATAAAAAAGCATCGCAAATGTTCTTAAAACTTGGTTAGAGTTTCCCGATAAGGAAATTTTCCGACACAGAAGCTTTCCTGATTTGATGAGGTTAGGTTTGGTAGGGTAAAGGATCGGCCCGGTTGCTGCTATGCAGGGCATTGTCCGTGCCCTACAACTGCCGACTCTTATCCCAAAATCTTCTCAGATTTTTTAACGGTCTTACCGTTTTCTTTGTTCCACCAACATAAACTTGGCAAATGGGTCGAATTTTCCAAAACTAGCGTGAAACAATAGCAGTGTTGCCAATACACGAAGCGTAAAATGGAATGCCGTAAGACTCTTAAAAAGAAACTTATTAAGAAGAGGGCCTGTAAAGAAACTATTCCATTGTTGACGGCTTAATGAAAGTAAAATGTAACAAAGGAGATAATCTTATTTGCAAACAACGGCAGGAGAAAGAGGCCTCTCAACATGATCCGTGATTCTTTGCATCCCCGTCGAAGAGACCAGGCAAGGCAGTCGAATGGGTTAGGCAGGCGGATGGACCAGTCAGTCGAATGGGCCTGTCCCACACAAACATAAACATCCCGGATCCGCTCTTTGATTGGTTCACTGGGGAAGAATACTAAACGCGGGGTCTACTGAGAGGAAAGAGGGCTGGTCACATGCGGGTATTGATTTTATTATACAAATAATTTCCATAAAAATGATGTAAGAAAAACAGTTCAAATATGTCTTGGTAAGGCAAACCAGTACGAGATATCGTCCAATATTGTAAAATAGAAACTTGGACAGAGTGTGTGAGAAAAACATAGAAAAAAAAGTAAATTGTTAAAATTATATTATTAAAGTTCTGTAGACTAGGTTTTTCCGTTTATTGATTGCGCGCTTTTGTTCGAAAGGAATAATTTCAAAAAAAATAGTTTGAAAATAATTTAGTCTACTTTAGACTAGCTTTCAAGGGTATTCTAAAAATGTCTAGTCAACAGGAAGTGCTTGTTTTCAAGTCGGAATCTCATCTGCCAAGTTTGGCGCTAATGACCCTCAGCTTGCAATGTTGAATTAACGCTAGTTTGGAAAGTCGAAGACAACAAAAGCGTTCGAAGATTCTTCGAATGAGGGTATCTTAATAGAAGAAAAAAAAGACTGTCTTTGGATATTTTTTTTTCGGGGGGGTGGAGATTACAATGTATGCTCACTCTTACGAAAGCCAGTAAAATGGATTGGCAGGCTAACCTAAGCTTATTGTAAGCTTAACAAAACCTAAGCTAACAAAGATAATCTCAGGTAAACCTTCCTAAATCTAAGCTAATCTGAAAAAAAATCCTTAACCAGATTTTCCGAGCTTAACAGATCTGGAGCTAGACTGGATTATCCAGACCTAACCCACGTGAATCGAAGCATAGCTGCGTTAACGAATCAAACCTATCGTAACCTAACAGGCTTTAAGCTTTACCAAACCGAACCTGATATGTTAAAACAAAAGTAAGGCGTGCAAATGACCCCGACTAATGCGCTACCGAGCACCTGACTGCGCTTAAGGTTTTTCTCCCAGCAGACACCTATAAATCACCAGTCTTTTCCAGCAAGACGTATGCTAAAGCAGAAATCACAGTTGTCAGCGGAGAGACCCCAAAGTTCCTAAGGTTGGTACCCCTGAAAATCGGTGTCCCATATTCGTAAGGATATGGCCGCCTGCCGTTTAAACATGGTTAATTTCTCTCTACGCGTGCTGTTGCAACAGTCAGGTGTCATTAAGAAAGAGCAACAGGGTCCCTGACGCAAACTCCGCTGGAACTCATTAATATGCATATAGCGCTCATATTGTATAGCTAACATGTGCCATTTCGTTATTATTGGCGTGTCACTGACGTACAGAAATCGTTGCTCATGAGCACGAGCAAGTTCGACAAACTTCAACACCATAAGGCGACTCGGAGTGCAGCCTGGGTTTTTGGAATAACGCTGGCTAACCGTTTGATCTAAGTTAAAAAAGGTGTCTAAAAAAGTAAAATAAAGTAAAACAATAATAATAAATAAAAAAAACAGTAACATAAATCTCCGCTTTTGCATTTAACAGATTGGATATGCTTTTACTTTTCATTAATTGCATTCGAGGATTATCTTCCACCAAAGAGCCTGGCTCTTCAACAGCTTTATTTTTTATCGTAAGTTAGTTTTTTATTGAGTAAAAAGACGATCTTATCAGTTTCAAGATATTTTTTTTCTTAAAGCAGTAAAAACCAGAAACTTCAAAACTGTTTGAAAAAAAAATGCATCTTATGTTAGCTAGCCTACGTAGAAGTTTCGTTTTGGAAGAGTTGTCAAAAATACCGTACTTAGCAATTCTTTTCTTTTTTTTTGGCTCTGGCGTTCCGAATTATTTGAGTAATGCTTGTTTTGAAATGTCACACAACCGCCCTTCAAATTTCCTCAGTATCAGGTATGCGAGGAGGATGAGGTTCGTTTAGTGCGAACCAAAACATACTCCTGCGCTGGGCTTTATAACTGTTGGTAATGAATACTGAAGTTAAACTAAATCACTTACGGAGCACTCCGGCTAATAGATTTTTCGCAAAATGTAACTCATGTATATTGTTTGAACCGATCGGTATGCAACCATGCTAGTGCATTATGCAAGTGCAGGATGGAAGTTCATTATGCAAGCCTCGTTATGCATACGGAGCGGAATAGTTTGTGACGAGGTTTGAAGGCGCATCGTATGCTTCAAAGTTGTTTCAATTGGAGTATCTGTATGACATACTGTATACCATGTCTGGACGCTTTAATCTCTAGAACCGAAATAACAATGTCAAAAATGTCCACTTTTCACGAAGATCTCATAAATTTCAAACGAAAGTGACGTTAATCAACACTTCCGTTAAATGATATTATTTCCGGTCAAGTTGCAGAGTGCTCATCCTTCGACCGTAATTTAAATTTCCAGACTGAAATGCTTTACCTCTCTTGATCCGTATACGGATCAAGAGAGGTAAAGCATTTCAGTATACTCGTTTATTTTTTATCATGAGCACTAACGACATAAAACCGCGTAGGTTAGAGAAACCTAGGTTGACTTAGGTGAAGTCGTATGTTGTCTCTTCTTCGGCTTCGCTCGGCTTACTGAGGAAAGGTGGAACACACACAGTAAAAACTAACCCCTGTTTAAGGTGGTCCCAGACCTGTTTTAGGCAAGGTGAAACAGGGGGGATAGCGTAATTCGGTTATCTTTGAAGATAAACCTATCAACAAACATGTCAATAAAACGGTGTCAAAGAGAGCTCTCCATTGATATGGTTATTCATCGGGGTATCTTTAAAAATAACCAAGTTAAACTAACCCCATTTTACCTTCGTAACGACAACAAGGGATAGTTTTATCGTGCAAGTGTGGAAAATCCGACCTCTCAAAGTGGAGTAAGTGACCCATCGACCCTGGCGTAGTGATGATCACGGCAATCACGGGATTGCTGTGATTTAGGGACTATAGGGATCCATAATTTGTGTACTCCGCTCGAACGAAGCTGTGCTCAGAGATAATAGGACGAAACTATAGTGGGGCCACGCTTACGTTGGCTCTGGGACGTCGGTCATTGATTGGAGTGACCAGTTTTTTTTTAAAAATATTTGTTTTTGTACGTGTTTTATCACGACAAAACTCTCTCACTAAAATCAAAAAAAGTTCAAAAAACATTTCTGTGCTGTGTATGGTTTTTGGGTGTGCGTCTTGTACTTAAAGAACGGTTTGCTTCGGAAGAGGCGACCTAACCTCTTTAGATTTGAGAGGTTAGGTCGCCTTTATCCAAGCAAACAATTCTTTAAGTACAAGACGAACACCCGAAAACCGTACAAAAAAATGTGTTTTGAACTTTTTAATTTGAGTGAGAGAGAGTTTTGTCGTGATACAACACGGACAAAAACAAATATTTACAAACAAACCAAAAAAAAAAAATAAAAAAAGCCAAAACCTGGTCACTTCAATGACCGACGTCCCAGGGCCAACGTGAGCGTGGTCCGACTATAGGAAGGCTTAACTCCTTCTCTCTGATGAAACCGCAATACAGAACAATAATCCATAGTAAAAGATCGAGCTACTGTGTGGATTGCCAGACAGTCGGAACAACAGTCGAATCTCCCGTTCACTCAGTACCCTATATTGAAGGGGTTATGACCTCTGGAAATCTGTTCATACAAGGAGACAGTTTCTTCGTCTATGGTGGATGTTCTAATTCAATTTTCTTGGTCTGCAGGTGCAATATGATCAGCTCAGCGGAGTGAGGGCGTCTTCACGACGCTTCTAAGATGAGCGGAGGACATGCAACCCTGCCGGGGGGTGGCCTGTTTCTCATCTTAAACTTCTTCTTATCAGGTAAATTTTAACACTCATTTATTTTGCAACTTTGCCTATAGCATATTGTAAATTTGGTTGGTAGGAGTTTCCACCTTTTGCATTCTACCTAAAGTCGATAAGTGCACTTATCGACCATGGTAGCCGAGCGAGGCACGAAGTCCGTAATGTAACCGAAGTTAACCTTAGGTATGGTATTGAAAAATAAGAATAAAGGTCAGTTATATTCGCATGCCAATGTTAATAAAAGGGAGACTTAAACGCATGGAAACCAACCTAATGCATTTTAAATGGGAGGTGAATTGAACGTACGGAAACCAACCTAAAAAAATTTTAATGGGGCAGCGTGTGAATAGCCACTTCGAAAAAAATTCTGAATACCTCCTTCATCCTCGAAATTTTATTTTGTAAAGCGACTATTTCAATAGGTTTTTGATGAATATTCGTGTTTTAAGGAGATTTTAAGGGCAGATACGCAATATGGGACATCAAAAAATGCATTCATAAACTTGAGTAATAATATTCATATAGTACCTCTGTACGGTTTTAAAAGTAGTAGTGTTTTCGACCACTACCTTTGTATAGCAGGAAGATAGCCTAAACCAAACTAAAAATGAAAGAGTCACTGGATAACTAGATAAGTGGATAAAGAAGCTCCTCAGCTAAGCTCTCTGAAGTGACAACAACGAAAAGAAGTGCCAAGTTGTTGGGCCGCGCTGGGGACGCAGGGCACGCGGCAGTGTTGTCAGATTCCGCGACTCCGTCAAATATAAACGCGTCTAACTTTTTAACTGGTAAAGAAAACACAATGTTGAATCCTATTTTTGGAATGCTCAGCTCAAGAGCGATCAAAAATATACCCGACATGCCAGGTTGGTTATCTTTAATGGTTAAAAAGTTATACGCGATAAAAATTTACGAAATTGCGGAATCTGGCAACACTGGACGCAGGCGGAACATTGCGAGGAGGCATGTCAGCTGACTGTGGAAACGTTGCTTGTGGGGTCAACATGTCCCTAAGGGCGGTGAGCAAGCTTACTCTTTAAACGATCAATCAAGTCTTAAACCTAAGATCCAACTAATGACGCCTGTCGTTGGATATATAGACGACGTCCTCACTTCTCAGCGAGCAAATCCTCTCCTGGTCTACATCAATAACAAACTGCTAGTTTTTATTTATTTATTTATTTTTATTAACGAGAGATTCTCTGTGAAGTGACAAGGCTGAAAGTGACGGTTTGTTAAAGGTAAGAGGTCTGGAGACTCTGTTTTCAATGCATTGGTTCCACTTCATTCTCTCTTAAAGGCACTCCGTCCGTCTTTCTTGCTGAGTTAATTTTTGAATTTGTTAGGTTCATTACGAAACTTCCTGAATAAATATTTCTTTGAGCGTATACTATATTAAACTTATGCTTTATGTTTAGTTCACACCTAACTTTAACGTCTTATTTGAGAGAGTTTTCCAGAAGCCGCTTGATGAAGGAGTTTCCTCCTCGAGTACAATGTAATAGCTATTGAATGGTTGATCAGTCAAATTTGAAACTAGCCTAACTGCGATTCATTCTTGTTTGATGGTTGGATTCAAGACAAGTTTAGACCCAAGCTTCAAAGTTTAGCTGGCTCTTTATTCTACTCAAGTTAACGATGAACAGCCGGATGGTTTGAATTGGTTATGGTGTATTCTTCGCTGCCGCTCCGCTCTGTATTTATTAACAATAAGCTTGATGCCACTTGCTGTCAAGCCACATAAAGCTTGACAAATGTAAGTTTAGTTAGTGAGGTGCCGTGCGTTTCGCTTATTTGCTCGGTTCGGAGACAGAGCGCAAACTTTAAAACGCAGGGAATGCGATCCATTTTTTGAGTGTGTATCCGAAGTATAGGGATCATTTTATCAGCGCACAGTGCATTTTCCAATATTCTTTGTCTGCCTCTTCGGAAACAATTATACACCAAAAGCCGATTCCATTCTTCAGCCGATGTTTCAGACGGAGAAACAAGTCCATCAGGCTTTAAAAAAGAGTTGCGGATGACGCCGCCTTTTGTGACAAAATGGTTTTCCTCTCCAACACAGTGCATGATAAATCGCACCTCTTCCTTCCGCCCGCAGACATGACAAAACAGGGGAAACACTCCCTTTTCGGCCCCGAAAACGCCAATCATGGCTTCGATAAAACTCTTTCTGAGCTGAACAACGAGGTTATCGCAGTGGCCGCCAGGAAAGCCGAGCCCAGCACCGCCTGCATTTTGCCTTTAATTTTGCGATTCAGAGAAGCTGCGGTGCTGATTTCCTGCAACTTTTCAACTTCCCCTAAACTTCTAATCCTCTAAAAGTTTATCAGATTGAAGTAATGCGTTACGTGGTCGTGTTAAGCATTCCTTTAAATTTCTTGGCGTTCGAGTTACAAGACATCTCGGGGGACATTGATGGGTACCAGTTTGTAAAACCAGCATCTAAGTACACTGTTAATTTGAAAGTGGAATTTTCCTTGTCTTGGTTTCCGTTTCCACCATTGCCGAGCGGTGCGACTGCTCAGCCCGATCCCTTACCTAACATAACGCAACCTTGGTATACATAACCTAAACGTTTGTTTGCGATTCATTTTAATATATGATGAAAAATTCAACCGCAACATCAGACCTATTTTTCGCCAGTCATGTAAGCCTGGGGTGAACGTGGACGCACGCCAATCAGCCGATGTGGTGTTAGATAAGATGACAACCACACAACCGATTGTCAACATAATTTGTGTTCTAGGCCTTACTACTCCATTGAGCGTTCGATAAAAAAATCTTTAAAGAACTTATCATGTTATTTTATTTTTTAATAGCATTGATATCAGATCTTAAAAGGCAGTTTTGATAAGTATGTGGCAGGCGGTGGAATAGCGGTTGACCAGCGATCGTTCTCCAAAGCAGGGGACCGTGATAAGACTTCGCAAGGGTTATTTATCGCAACGTGCAGAGATCACACTTCAGAGTATGCTATTGCTGCCCATCAGTGAGGCGACAGCTGCTCTCCTGGCGCATCAAATCTAAACAAGATTTGGCAAAGGAACGGTCACAAAGCCGTTGTCCGTATCCATTTTGCTCTTCCCAGCACGTGGACAATCGGACTGTTGGCAGGGGTGGACGGAGTGGGGGAAGAGGTGGAGGCGTGGCTATGCAGCCTTCCCCTCCCAGGAATGTCAACTTGACGGCTGCTCCCACTCTATGAGTTCCCTGCACCCCTGCTTTTGTCGCAAGATAGAACTTGGTCACTGAAAAACAATTTCATTGTATTCACGTCGCAAACTTGCGTAACCAGGACTATGGCCTCGACCCGTTTCACTGCCGAAGTTAGGTGGTGCAAGGAGAACATATCATGAACCAAGCTAGAATGTCTTATAATTAACTTGAGTCAAATGAACGCATCTACTATTCTTACCTCTTCGTAGGTCTATTTGCCACCAATCAGAGCGTGTAGGCTGTGTTCCAATTAGGGGTCTGTTGAGGCGTGTTAGTGATGGTTGGGAATTCAATATTCTCACACGCTCTCTATTCGTCCTAGTTGTACTCGAAATAAAAACTATTGATCGCAATGAAATAAGAGAACGCTCAAAAAGTTGTATTTATTAGGTTTGATACAGTTGGATTTAATTAATCTTTTATTTCGACGTCTACCTTAAATTAAAAGAAACGGTAGCGCTAAATTATGTGGCGCGTAAAGGATGTACCGCAAAAAAGTCGCACTAATCAACGAAGCCGTTCTATCATGATTGAAACAGATTGACTATAAATAGGAGATATATTTCTACTACTTTTTACTTCTTTCTCTACATTGGATGGACTTAAGGTAGGCCACAGAGATCTCAAATAAGTTAACACAGCTTTTCTTTCTTTTTTTTTTTTGAAGAGACATTTGCAAAGTTTTGCAAAAAAAATGTTATATCTGAAAGCTAGTCATGTGATCGTAAAATTGATGGAAGAAACTAATCAGAAGGTTTACGAAATGCATAATGGAAAGAGATCAACGTCCAACGCCACCGGGAAGCAACTTTCTTTTTAAAGAACGCTTCGATTTCTTGCAGTTCAATAAGCTACACCGCAATATTTGCGCATTTCTTGTCACTAGTATTAACGGGTCAGAATCATCATAGTTAAACAATATCAATGGAAGAGGAAGCATTTCTTAGTTGACGGATCTGGGATATAAACATAGGTTTGTTGTTGAAAATCTTATTTTTCCCGTTGTAGGCTTTACTTTTGATTTCTGTAACGAAGTTAAAGGACTGTTACAGTAAAAGTTTTCCTCGAGAAAGCTTCACTCCAAAACTGACAAATAAAATTGCCGATTGAAAGTTCTTTTTTTTTCCAAAAAGTCATGAAAAAGGAATGTCCCTAATAGCAGAGTTCTTTGTTCCATTAATGGGGCGAAGTTTTCGTCGCGACATCTAATATTTATGAGACTCATAAAATGAGCGCATTGTCGCCATTGATTATTCCACTAGTGCGCCCACCAGGTAACCATTATCATTTAAATCAACTTCAAATTGCTTAATGGCATTTTCGCGAACTCGTCACTGTCTATCTTGTTACCTGTGGTTTCCTGCGAATAATCTTCAGAAAACTAGAGCGCTTCCCAAATTAAACAACCCTTACCTCCACTATTACTCTTCATCATTGACAAACGCCATAACCCAAACTCAACTCAGTTTCACGATCATAATTGTCATCCAACATCCCTATTCAACGTTATCTTCATCTAGCATTTTAAATCACCATCCTACATCATATCGTTATCATTATCGTATAACATCACATATCATATAAGACATCATTCATAGTGACCATGAGACTAGGGCTACAGTGACTATCGTCCATACCATCATCACAGTCCTTACGACCGGTATCTGCGATGCGCACAATCGAAAGTAATGTCCATATAAAACCACCGAATGCTAATATTCTAACGTAACTTTCCCTTTATGATGCTTGAAACCGCAGCAAACATCAAAAAGTTTCAGCGGTGATATCAAATGTAGTCTTATTTTGAAGAGTACTTCCAACAAAAGCGGTTCCGGTCGACAAAAAGCCTACCGCGGGGCTTGACGCCCGCGACGCGCACGTGACATATATTTTTTAATAAAAGAAAGCTATTTGAACTCCTTAAAGGGGCAATGTCACATGTCTGTGGCTCTCTCTCTTTCACATGTGGAAATATATTTGTCTCTCTGGAGGAAGGCATTGGAATTCGAATGGAGGTAGCTTGGATATATTTCGTCTGAGGAATCTACGATTTCAAACATTATATGGACATTTAAACGAACTCTCCTGGAATGGCGGCCTCTTTTTACTGAATTAAAGGAGACGGCAACGATTCGCAGAAGAAATCGAGACCGGTTTTCGCCTCCGTATTGACAAAGGCAAAAATTGGAAAGCGTCTCCTCAGTGGAATGAATGCGACGAAAAGTCGGAAGAGGAGATGGCTGTGGAAGATTACGGCCGGAGGAAAGGCTTAAACTTAAATTAGCCCTTAAGCCCTATTAATTACCCTCATAGGCCTTGACTGAATATTTTTCTCGTGTGGATATAGAGATTAGCGACCTGTTTGTCTTTTGTTTGATGCAAACGCCTTGATCTTACAAAGTTGTGAACTTGGCGATGCGTTGTATCATAAGATGAATTCATTAAGGAGATACTCTTTTAGGCGGAGCTTTGAGTTAAAAGATTTAAATGAAAAATGCAGAGGCAGTTGTGGAATGGGGATTGAAGATGAGCTTGGAAGAGATTGTGTGGATATGTGGAGGAATGTGATGGCGTTGCCCGAATGATGGCGGATAGTCGCTTGAACCGGGTTCATGGACGGAATGATGGCTGAAGATGGACTCGCACAATCGGCCATGGTTTGCAATGGTCAACTGGGATGATTGGAACAATAGAGGCCAGCGTTGATGATCCGGAAGACCATGGAGTGGGATGTGACTGTGGGTATGATGACTGATTGGAGTGAATGTCAGTGGATGAATGTAACTGTATTTCATTATTTTTAAAATGTAATTGAACGAGAGGGGAACCAAAGCTACAAAATAACTTTCAATCAAACAGACTACAGAATGAATGGATGAAGTAGATGTAGCGAATGGATGACTACGTGAAGTGATTCTAAGAAACACGGTCTGACTAACGATCCAGCCGAAAGGCGGATGTTAGAAGGTTGGATGGTGTTGGTTGGCAGAATGGTTGATGGACTGAAGGAGGTAGTAGGAGTGCTAGACATCACGGATGAGTGGTTGGTGAATGATTTGTTCAAAGTGGAGTGATGGAGAGAATGGTTGTTGTGAGGTGGATTTTATAGTGATTGATGGCTTTTGAGTGGCTCGTCGGTAGTAACCCACGGCGTAGCATCGTCAAACAAAAGCAGCTGTTGGAGTGAAATCCTCTTACAAGTACAGTGCACGAAATCGGTCGACGGACAAGTTTGCGCTCAACGCGAAAGTCCAGCACTACGAGGAAAAACAATAACATACACAGCCGCATCAGCGGTACTGTTTACGATACGTCATTTGTAAAAAAACTAGGGACAAAGTAACTTATTTCGTCCATTGGTTTATGCCCTAATTAAATGTTCAAACGATACTCCTATAACAATTTTGAGAAAATTAACATCTATCTTATTCTCATAACTTA
>Ga0058701_10001423_pt1 | contig 16914 bp, 13 predicted proteins | sample AgamicOrMae_FD_97039 | JGI IMG/M metagenome (GOLD analysis project Ga0058701, IMG submission 97039) | Agave microbial communities from Guanajuato, Mexico - Or.Ma.e | ecosystem: Host-associated > Plants > Phyllosphere > Phylloplane/Leaf | place: Guanajuato, Mexico | collected 2012-06-04
CCGTTCGTACTGATAATGATATTCTTAATCTATGATGTAAGTAAAGCACATAGATGAAGTAACTTCATCTATGGTAAAGCATCGATGAAGTCTGAATACTTGATCCATGCCTTTTCCGAGTTTTTGTTGTTTTGACAGTAGATGTGTAATGAACTTCGCGAATTTATGCGAGTAATTAAGGTATCTCCCGAAGTTTATCAAATAATATAGCAATAGCAAGAATGTTGGATTTAAGTGACTTGAAAGTTGAGATTGACAACAAATTGGAGAAGGTGAGTGTAGGCTGTCAGCGATTTTCTAACCTCTTTTTATCTCTGTCAAATTCTTTGGCTCACATTTTTTATGTTGCACATATCTTATTCACCATCAATATATGCCTGTCAAATAGTTAATTACTTTCTTTTACTTGCTTCTCCTTAGAAATTAACTTTTTTTCGCGAGCCAAAGGTTTAATCCACCTAACAGCTCATGGTTTTACAATACGACCTTAGTTTCAAAATCTTGCATTTTCTGAATTTTAAAAAATAAATATGAAAATGCTAAGTACACTGTGCTCCCTATGTCCTTTTTTTTTCTTCTTTTATACTGATGGGTGCTGTAGGGAAGTTATGAACAGTACTGTTTACATGGGAAGTAACAGCTGTAGCAAAAATTGAATTTTCACATTGCCAAAACTCACAGAGGCATGTCTTACTGCTGTTTTTGTCCTTTTGTTCTGTTAGAATTGAGATAATTTCCTAAAAGGTATTGGTTTTGTAATTTTGGTTTTGAAGGGCTGTTACTACCTCATCATTTTTCTATTATTATTATTATTGTTGTTTCTGTTCCCTATCTAATATTGAGTTAGAAAAATGTATTGTCTTGTTTTGAAATGATTTTTGTAATTCATCAGCTCAGCTAATATCATGCTTTCTTTCCCTCTAATGTCATATATTTCAGGAGCGAAACAACCTCAATACATTGAAAGAATCAGTGGAAAAGAGCAAGCAGCTCACTAATGGAATGGTCAGCATACTTTCAAGCTTTGAACATCGACTTGCAAGACTAGGTCAAACCATTTTGCCTGTCTATAATGAAACTGGAAACCTCCAACGACGCCAAGAGAGTATCCTTTACACACTTAACTCTAACTTTTTGTGAATAATTGGATGCACATCTCAATGTTCTTTACATGAAGGACAACTTTGGTTCCAGATACCTTACAAACAACTCCCGAAATAAAATGTTCACTGTATACTACAGACTTTTCTTGTAGAAGGTGGGTTATTGGGTGAGCATGTGCCAATACTTTCCTGGCAGCTGTTAATTCAAATCATTTTTTTTTTTGTTATTTTTTTTAAGACAAGGTGCTCAAGGGTAGGCAACCTGTAAAACAGGCGTGTGATGGGGGGTGTCTACCAGTCTTAAACATAGCAATGGGATGTGCTTTTCTTAACTAACCAACCAGACATCGAAAAAACGCTTGGTGCTTTAGATCACGTAATAAGTTTCTACAGCGTAAGTCAGGAAGTGGAGCCCATTATTCGGGCTGGCCCCGGCCCATCTCCTGATGGAATGCCTGCGTTGGAGAACTTTCTGAAAGCCATGGACAAACTCCAGCTGGCTCTGGAGTATTTCGAAAAGCACAACCCGCAGAGCGTTGAGCTAGAGAATGTCGTAAGTACTCACCTCTTTCCGAGGTTATGTTCAAATCAACTTCATTGTCAGTGTTATCATTCAAATCAATGTTAAGATTCGAACGCGGGAAAACTGCGTATTTCCCTGAATAGTAAAAGTCGAAAGTTAACTTTAGCCAAAGCTCTTGACGCAAAACCTCTGTTCGCAGACCACTCTCTTCAACTCTGGCGGCGATTCTCTTAATCGAGAATTTAAAGAAATTCTGGTGCGCTACAGCAAGCCGGTCCCTCCGATCACCTTGCTGGATATGATCGGGAACGAAGATGGTGAGCAAGCATGGATTCTTTCCAAAACGAAGAAAATTTGTTTGATGTTTGTGTGAATATTTCATCGGAGCGAGAGCCTCTTGTTGAGAAAAAACAAATGAAATGGTTGAGACTTCTGTTCGAGGATCGCCGCAAAGCCTGGAAAGCCGGGAAAATCAGGGGAAAAAAATTCGTCCTGTAGTCAGGGAATTTTCTACTGGGTCCTGAAAAATTCTCCCATTGCAGGGTGTCAAGCGGCCGGGAAAACCGAGAAATCGCCGGGAATTTCGCAAAAAGAAGAAAAATCCGGGGATTCCCATTCAATTAAATAATTTTTGAAAAAGAAAAATTGTAAAGTCCGTTTTTGCCTGTTTTTTTTCCCAAGGAAAAAAAACGAAACTTTTTTTTGAAAAAAAATTCAACAACTTACAAAATATATCTCCTAAACTGTATTTCTTGTGGGAGGGAGAGGGTCCAAGTATAAAAGGAGCTCAATTTAAGTTTGAATGTGCAGGTAAAATTTCGGGAATTTTCGGAAAGAGAGATCCGGAAAAACCGGGAATCAGCCGGGATTTGGAAATAGGAAATAAGCTAGAAACCCTGCATTGGAGTATTTTCCTTTAATCGATGACGAGCTGGCGCAGATGGGCGCGACACTAGGAGAGAGTTGCAAAGTCGACTGTTGCAAAGTCGCCGCAAACCAACAGGGAGAGGTTGTCAAGTGGATTTCTCATACAGTATTCAAATTTTCAAAGCGAGTTTTGCTTCAGATGTTTCAGGAGATGAGGTCCAAACTTCAGTTCCCCACTTCCCCGAAAACGTCACTGACGATCTGGTTCGAATCGCGGATTGGCTCATTACACACAATCAAGACGAATACATGAATACATACGCCAAAGTTCGGAGTGCTGTGGTACTTAAATCGCTCCAGCAACTTCGGGAACATCACAAAGCTCACAGTGGAGGCAGTACCCAAGGTTTCAACGCCGCCAGTTCACCAATGCTGGTGCGTCAACTACTGCGGCACTTTCAAAGATTGTCCGGGCGTTTCTTAATATCGGAGGGCATTCGATAGCGCCAAAAACCACAAGCGCCAACGCCGCAAGCGCCAGTCCGTAACCGCCAATTGAAAAAAGTCGCAAACGCCAAAGTTCGTATAGGTTAGGTTAAGTTAGGTTAGGTAAGGTTAGTATTGCGGTCAAGACCTTTGGCGTTTGCGACTCTTCTCGTTTGGCGCTTATGACAGCTACCCTTAATATCCTCTTAATTGTTCCAGAGACCTAAAGTCCAGAGTCGCCACGACACGCCCAACCGTCGCGCGTCTAAGAGACTGCAATTGTAAGTCGTGCTCTTCATTCAAATGGTTCCATATTTTTACCGTTTGTGTTCCATCTTTCGTTATGCCGAGCGGGGAGATTCACCCACTACCGCCCAGCGATGCCGTTCGAAAACACAAGAATTCAGTATAGAGGATCTTTTTAGTTCAGTATTGTCACACTTTAATAAATATCACCCCTCTGGAAACCTGAAATCTAATAATTTAGGCAATTTCAAAAGATTAAAATTGCGTAATTTAATGGGGAAAATCCTTCGAATTTCTTTTAAGCTCAATTTCACTCCAAACACTTTGGGCTCTTATGGGTTAAGGATCAAGCCTGACGAGCAACTTACCTATAGTCGCTATAGATGTGATCGTGCTTACTTCTCGGCTGCTGCTAAGTAAGCACTATCAGGCTGAGCGACAGCCTAACGAGGCACCCGGCTCCTAACCTAGATTAACCAAACTTACGCGGTTGTATGTCGTTAATCCGGATGTTGTATTGAAAGGTTGAACCACGGTGGAATACAAGGGGTAGAAAACGCATTTCTGAGAATGTGCCTTGAAATTTTTGGACAAAGTGTAAAGTTTGAAATTTTTTACATCACCGAAAAAAAAAATGAATTTTCCTTCCCGTTTTCCAGCTTAGAGAAGAAAGCCAACAAGATGTTTTTGAAAGCATCTCAAACTCTGGAACAATCGACAGGGTTGACGCTTGGTGCGCGGAGAGCGTCTTCTCACTTCGGTAAGCGCGGGAAATTTTGAAATGTATCATTTTCGCACTCGGATGAGATTCTGTAGCTTGTATTTGATCGCAGAAAATCGGGAAGACATGGTGGAAGAGAATGAGATGGACAATTACTTAGAATGCGTCATGGCCGTGCACAAACTGATGCAAAGCGAGCGTCAGCTGATGACAGGAATCATCCCTTTAACGCATCGACACCGGATCTTCGAAATTATCGCCGTCGACGCCATGGATTCCATTGTTCAAGAAGGAGAAGTGAGTCATAAACTAGTGCTGCCAGATGTTGTTTACTTACAAGCTCACTGTCTTCGTCTTGAGCATATCCGGACATAGGTTCCTCACTCAAAATTACTCGCTTTTGTGCCCTCTACCAACCATCATTTGTAGACGTCATCGTGTATATCGCGTTAAATTGTGTTTGTCAGTGTAGGGTGATTCCACAAGATGGCCCCGAAAGAAGAAATCAAGAAGAAGAAAGAAAAAAGTATCACAACAAACAAGCAGACAATGTTTTAGTCGTCAAGATCCAAGTATAAAACAGAAAAGGCCGTATATTTTGTTTAAGTTTACGCAGCTAATGATCGAAACAAAACCGACAGGTAGCGTCACAACCTCAAACATGATCTTAATTCTAATTTCTCTACAAATATGTCTATTTAGTACGCTATACATTGAAAAGGAATATGCTAGTTATTTGTACTTATCTAGCCAGAAAGCAGATATTCCAAGACAAGCTCTGCTTTTAATTAACTTCGTTAAGCTTGCCAATGGGATTGCTTCTGCTAGTTTGTTGTGATACTTTTTTCTTTCGTCTTCTTGATTTCTTATTTTGGTGCCCTCTTGTGGAATCACCCTATCGCGAGGTGTAGAAAAACTACCGCCGAGAAGTAAGCGACTTGAGGCTCGGGGGTCTTGAGGTTAATTCAGGTTTCATTCGTTGTGAATCGCTGTTTTGTAGTTCCGCTCAGCTCTGCGACGAAGAGTAGAACACAAGGACTGGAAAGTCTGACCTTCATATTTTCTCTTAGAGCCCTGTAACTTTAGTAGAGAGGCGCTAATCAAACCCCCACCACTGGCTTTTCCGCCATGTTGAACACAGTTCGCCCGTAAGAAATGCATTGTGCCCATCATGGCGGCCCCCATGGCAGGGGACACCATTCGCGCCTCTCTACGAAGTTGTAGGGCTCTATTTTCACTATAGTAAAGCTTTTTTTAATTTTTTTCAGAATATCGCTGCTCGAGCAAAGCGGTGCATCGCAAGGGGAGAATTCGCCGCCGTTCTCGTCATCTTCCCGATTCTGAAACATCTTTTAGTGATGCGACCGGAGTTCGAGCGAGTCGTAGAAGGCTGTGAAATGCGTTCCAAGTTTGCGTCGATTCTCAACACACTCCACACTACGGGAGCGAAGGCTCTTGAAGATCTCGTGGACAATATTCGGTGCGACCCGAGCACCCAGCTGCCGCGCGATGGCACGGTTCACGAGCTCACCAGTAACGTTCTCGTTTTCCTCGAGCAACTTCTGGATTACACGGACACCATTGCGGGCGTCCTGGAGCAGGAACCAGCCTACACCAGTGCTCTTGCGCAGACTGGCCATGCGCATTCCGACAGAGCAACGAGAAACCGCGTTTTGCTCGGGATCTATATGAGTAAGTCGCCAAAGGCACGTTTTGTATCAATCTCGGCCCATATCCAAAACTAGGATTTAGCGCCAAGTTTTTTGAAGCTTGAAACTGGCGTTTGGTTTTTTTCTTCTTTTTTTCATTTTTTAATTCACGGGTCAAATTGTTCCATTTTACATTTTCTTTAAGTATATATTTTTATTACGTTAGTTTTTTTTCTTCTTAAATTTCTTCTAATTCCTTTCTTTTAAAAAAAAATGTTCAAAAAAATCCAATTTAATTGAACAAACAAATTTATTTCGCTGAAAAATTGCATTTTAGTTTTTCAAAATTGATTAAAGTCGTAATTACTAATATACAGGCTGTTCGGAAATTCCCCGCAACAATTTCTGTGACGGGTAGCTGAGATCAAACCAAATCGAAAATGTGTTGGAAGTATTGGCCAAATCTCGACCGTTTGGGCGCTATGACTCGGACAAACCAGCCAATCATTGTTCTTTGCGGCAACTTTTGCCGCACTACCTACCTGAATGGGTCAGCTTTTGCTGCCTGACTTTAATGGCTGCAATCCTTAGCCTGGTCCATCCGAACGAGTACGAAGTTGCATCTCCAGCTCAGGCGGCTCCGCGCTCGCTTGACAAACTGGGTTACGTGGGTTCGAATCTTCTTTAGGGTGATGCATCGTTAAATTCATTTTTTATCACCGTTTATGACTGATTCATTTTTTTTTCTGCTGTTACCTTTAAAAAGGAGTGAACATTGCAAGACATCAAACACTAAGCAATGTTTAAGGCCCACAAGTTAGAGGAAAACATCTTTTGCCAATGAAAGCAAATGGCATGAGTTGCTCGTCAACCTGACAGCTCAGCTCAAGAAAGTAAACGTAAACAAATAAAAACCTTTAAGGTCTAGTCTACTGTTGGCTATGGTGGTGTTTTTTTTTTCCGAAAATGACGTGATGTTAGATTGCTTGATGGTAGGTGAAACTTAACGTATCCTACCGGTGAACGTTACCTGTTACACCATCTTGTTAGCTTGCCTGTTTTTAAAATCTTTGAAGGACATGATTAAGAAAACAAGAACAAAACAAACACAAAAAAAGAACGAAATTCCCCCAGGGGAGATTTGAACCCATAAAATACGGTTCGATATGCGAGCTCGTATCCTTCTGAGCTAATGAAGCTTCTTGCCAATATTATGGATGGACCGGGCCAATTAAGGCTTGCAGCCATTCATGCAGTGCAGCAAAACCTCACCCATTCAGGTACTGTAGTGCGGCAAAAGTTGACGCAAAGAACAATGATTGGCGGGTTAGTCCGCGTCGTAGCGCCCAAACGGTTGAGATTTGGCAAAAAATTCCAACACAATTTCGATTTGGTTTGGTCTCAGCTACCCGTCACCGAAATTGTTGCGGGGAATTTCCGAACAGCCTGTATAGGTTGTAATTTTACTAAAAATTCATGAGTTACGTTAGGTGCACCTCACATAGCTTGGACTCCATTCTTGAAAATTCACCTGATTTTTGTCGTCCAGTAAGGGGGAGAGTCGAGAACCGCCCCTTTTGATGAAATGGGTTAAGCGTGTCTGGCATGACTAATTATTGTCTATAAACAAGTACTAATCTAAAATGAACGCGATGAGCGGTGCCATGTAGACTCAGCTAGACTTATACCATGATCTTTCTTCGCAGGATGACTCAGAGCTGTCCTCTTGCTTGTTAGAGCCTTCTAATTAAAAATTGTCTTTCTACAGATTCGATATCGTTGGTTTAATGTAAACGGGAAAAGTACCTGTGAATGTTCGGAAACCAAATTTTAGTTTTTGTCCCGGTTTTAATCGGTTTAGGTTCTTAAGGATTTCTTTGGTCTTCGAGCTCATGAAATCGAGTTGCGTTAGGCTCAAATGTAAGATTGTGGTATGCTGAGAAGTATGTGTGATTTAGCCCCCCCCCCCAATAAATAGGCATTCTCTCGAATCAAGAGTATTCCTTATCTTTCCAGAAAAAGTCGTCTCTCAGTTGAATACGACGTTGCTGAGCAAGAGCGACCTATACGGAGATATCGGTCTGCGATCCCTGTTCAGACTAAATAATAACCATTATGTTTTGAAAGCACTTCAACGATCTGGACTAGCAGCTCTGGTTGAGCTGGCTGAACCAGATTGTCAGAACTCCTACCACAATATGATCCAGCAGCACAAGAAAGATTACTTTCAAAGGTGATTAATCTTTTTACTCTCGGATTCATTAACTATTCGAATATTCTAATTGATTTCTTTCAACAGCTGGAGCCGTGTCTTGAACTACATTTCTACCGTAGATGATATTCCATCATCGGTTCTACACTCAGAAAAACTTCGAGATAAAGATCGAAATCTGATCAAGGAAAAATTCGGAGTAAGTCGGAATTTCAAGCACACCGTAAACTTGGTTGTTTGCAGTTTCTTATTTTTGCGTTCCGCCGATTTTTGCCAAGATGAGCTTGGCACCATGTTCTACTCCATGTTGGCACTTAATCTAACCGAGTCGTCAGGCCTGATGCCACATTCTTCTCGGCGGCAGACGCTTCCCGCAGCTTAACCTAACCTTTGCGGTGATATGTCGTTGGTCTTTATTTTGTAATCAAAGTTTGAGCCAAGCTACAACGCAAAAGCTGCGAAATACAACCCTGAAAGTTCACAGTGTTCAGCACATTGCATTTAAACTTCATGGTTTGTGAAAGTGTAAGGGTACCTAAATTGGTCGCTGGTTTTCAGGGTTTCAATAAAGAAATGGAGGAGATCGCCCGAGTTCAGAGAGGCTACTCGATACCAGACGTTGAACTGCGGGAAAGTTTGAAGAGAGACAACAAAGAGTATATCCTGCCTAAATATAACGCTTTCTACGAAAGGTACCTAGTTACCGATTTAAAAATGGAGTTCTTTTTAAGAGAAATCAGTGTTTTGATTATAGCGGATTTTTCGCAGGTACGCTCCCGTGCAGTTCACTAAAAATATAGAGAAATACGTCAAGTATACTCCCGAGCAAGTTGCGGCGCAAATCGACCGGTTCTTCGACGTCGCAGCGTAAAATTTTCATATCTTTCCAGATTATTTCGATCCCGGTCTGTCTTAAGAATAGGACGCGTACAGTGCCCTCGCAAAGTAATGGAGTACTAGGAGGAAAGCTATCTTGTCTCTTTGTACTGACGTTCTTTAGAATCTGTTCATTGATATTAATTCAGAGAGCTACGAAAGAATTTAAGGATATTTTTTTTCCCTCTACGCTTACTTTGTATATGTGGACTTCTGAATCTAATGAGCCGATAATAAGGCTCTAGCTGACTGATAAAAGTCCCAGAAATCTCTGATTTTTACAGATATCTTGCTATGATCGTGCTTATCGACATCCTAAACAATTAGCTCGTGGTATCGTATTATGAACAAAGTTTGGTACCGTAGGACCTTGTTTTCGAGTATTTACCCTACTCAACATACTAATATATTCGTAAATCATGACATTTTTAAATGAAATGATGAGTAAGATGTCTCCTTCCCTTGCGCGATAATAATTTTTGTTGGATTCTGAATTAATTAAAACGTCCGCTGTCCTGATTTTTTTTTAATGCTCCAAGTTAACGATATTTGTGCTGTGTACGCAGAAATTCTGTGTAGAATTTTTTAGAACAAGAGGATAATGGTCTATCGTAAGCATCGGTTTCGATTTTTCTTAAGCTAATTCAAGCAACGGGTTGTCTTTAAAATACGTCGACGCACGGGAGGGGTCCAAAATTTGAAGGAAAGTGCTGTTCATTGGTAACAAAGATACTTTTCGAATGTAAACCCTTAAGCTATGCCTCTGTGCAAAGTGTCATCACGGCCTGCACATTTTTTTGGACTTACTTTATGGACTATCCTTTTTTAAATGAAAAAAAAAGAAAAGAACAAAAAAAAACGGTGTGCGCGATTCATAACTACAAGTCTGATGAGGGGAGATGTGGAATCTCTTATAGCTGTTTGTAACATGAGAATTTTTAAGAATGCCCCTTGAATATGTATGTTGGTATTCCTTGTTGAAGTTGAGCTATACCCAGCAATAAAAATACTATATTTTTTATTAACCACGGGTTGTTATTAACTTGTCGGCCGCATCAAATGTGCCAATCCGTTGTTGTAATTTCATACTGTGAGATTTCGATGTTAACTTTTGAGGTGTACCTGACAAGGTCCTTGGTACATGGTACTCAGCTTACTCGAATCAAACAGAACATTTTTTATTGAACTTCTTACTTCAATTTTCTGGTAGAAATCGTACGATCTTCCGCTATGGCACTTACAACCCAAATGAAAAAATAAAAATAAAACGTTTTAGGGTTACTTAAAACTCTGAATGCCAGGAGAGTTCCGATGTAGATCCACCTCAGCTGTGGCATTTAATTAATTTCGCTAACTAAACTCGCGATCGCTTCAATTCCGCCCATGTGATGTCCTTCAGAAAATCAGACTGTAGCCACGTCATTTCCGTACTTCAAAGAGAAAGCCCTTTCATCCTGACAAATATTTCAACTTTTTCCGAACAACTTAATCACTTGATCTTCCACTAAACTTACATCTTAAATCTCAGACATGAATCCCCTTACCCCTTTCACCATGAATGGGTTAGATAATAGGCTTTGAGACAGACTAACATTCCTCACTTAACAACAAAAGATAAATTTTATTTCACGATAAATAGAACAAGACAAAATAACCCTATCAAAGTATTTAAGGGAAACAATAAAGTAAATGTACACAGTACATCCTTAGGCAACATGTCATAACACCTCTTTGTTATTGTCAGGACAGTCAAGTCCTGGTGGATGTATGACATAACATCAACTGATTTAAATATCATGGTGGCTTTAAATACAAAAAACAGGTTTATCAACAAGGCTCTAGTTCATTTATCCAGGACTAGAATGGCTGCACAAGTTTAAATCCATCTTGCATGTTCAAAACTACCACCTGACCTTCTCCTTGTGCTCTTCATGCACACTTAATCTCTTAATTGTTTCATATCCAAGAATTATTGAGAATGAGAAACACGCTGATTGTACCAGTCTTGCTGATAAACCTTTGGTGAATATGCCCCATCTCTCTTCATCCCATAGTATCCGGAATGCTTCACTCATATTATCCAACCCCTGAACCTGTGGGTAGATATCATAAAATGTTTAAAAAATCAAACACTGCAGTGAGATGTCTTGAATGAGTTGTAAATTACCTGCAGTCTGGCGCGAACAATGTCTAGAGGGTTGGTAAGCAGAGTAGTTGTGAAACCACCCAACATTCCTGACATACCTTGAATCATTAAGTGTGACATATCACTTGGCATAATTTCAACTAATTTTTCTGAAACAAGAAAAAAATTATGTTATCCAAGATTAGCTTTTCCCTGCAAGACAGGCTTGTCAAAGTACCTACTCTGGTAAATATGGTAGAATCCCCACCACATTGCACTGTTAGGAACATATGTGCATAAAGAGGCAAAATATCCTCGGTAGAACCCCATGAAACCATCTCTTCGATAAATAGCTGATGTGACATCTTTTGCTATCATTAATCTTGAGCGATTATGAAGCTTGATACCAAGTGGATTCATTCTGTTTATTTGCTTCTAAAATAGAAATAAAAATTCAAGAGTTAGTCAATATCTTGACAAAAATCAGGAGCAGGAATACAGATGAGCAGATTATCAAAAATAATATTTAGCATTTCAAGAATAATCATACTTAACAAGAGACCAAAGAATCAAATTGACAGGACTTTTTTTTTAACAAAATAAAAAAAGAAAAAAAAATACATACATATACATATATAGCATGACTAATGGTAGATTTAAGTGTTTGTTTAGTGTCATTCCTGGTATACTTACCACATGAGCGGCTTTTTCTGGTACAGGTTCAGTAACTCCCAAAACCATGAGATGTTGGCTGATTACATCAAAAGGCACAATAATTGTTTGTCCCACGACTGAGGCACATCCACCACCAGCTATTGCCAGAAACAGTGGGGAGTGCGTTGGACCTAACAAGTGCCGGACTCCTTCATAAGTTGAAATGTAGAACACCCCAGACATAACTTGGATTGAGCTAACCCAGAAGCCATGATATAGTCCACGAAAACCTTCTTTTTTGTAGATTTTGCAGGCAGCATCCACCATTCCTGCACAATGAATATTTAAAAAAAGATTTTTTTGGCAAGTCTCAAAAGGTAGTAAAGTAGTCACTGTTGGACATACCTCGATAAACTTGATCACGTTGCTGTATCTGTATTCTTGTCTTTATTAAAGTCAGAGGATATAAAAAGCATCGAACAGAGAATGAACTTAGCATACTTAATGGATAAAACTTCCTTTTATCCAGCATATCCCACTCAATAATTTGAACCATGTCAGCCATTTTTCTGTCTTCCGTTATCTAGCCTTTGTCATCTACTAAAAGAAACATCATTAATTGACAGACATTCTCAATCTTCTAATTATCTGTTATCTTCTATAGTTGATCATGGCTGTAGTCACGCTTTTGTTAGATTTAGAATTAAGCTTTGAGTTTTGTGGTCATCAGATATTTCCTGTAAAAATAAAAAAGCACACTACAATTAATATTTAATGATACATTACAAGGAAATGTTAAATTAGTAAACTAATATCAAGTGGGCAATAATTCTAATGAATGACATAAGAAAATGACAAAGAAGTCTAATTAGGGCAACACTGGGAAATATCCACCCAAATCCAAAAGAACACAGCAAAAGCCTTTCAATCTGATAAAAAAAATGCTCAAATCTTAATCTGGAGTTGAATCTCATCTCTCAGAAGGCATGTTCACCTGATAGCAGACATCAGATCACAAGACAACCGAAAGGTGGTGAGAACATGTTGCTAAAAATATCCAACAGAACATAGAAATTTAGCTACAGTAATGTAAAATATAATTTTGAACGAAAGGTCTTTTTTAAATATAAACGAACGTTCCTCCTTGAAAATAAACCCCAAATGAATGACTCAGTGCGAAGTGGTAACATAGCCTACATCGTAGATTCCATGTCATTCAAAGCAGATAATTAAAAATTGTACGTACGTCAACTTAACTCGATACAATTTAGGAGTTTTCTATACAAAGTTTACGCTTTAATTCACTTAAACAAGTCATAATTGGAATGTTAAGAACAGAAATGTACAATGTGATGAAAGTCCGAGCAAAATACTCAACAGACGAACAGACGTCGCATGTACTACGCTGATCAGTCAGACTTCTATATGACTCAAGAGTCTGAAACCATGAGGTAGAGTCTCAATTTCCGAAGAGTTATTGTGTAACATGTTTTTTTTATTATTCAATTTAGTTTCAGTGAGTAATATGGCCCAATAAACCTTTCAAAAATTATTTCAATTAAAGTTTTGTATCAAGTGGAGTCATGTGGTTGTGAATCATTATGTACACCAGTTGGTGCGCATAGCGCCAGCGCACAGCCCGTGCACCAACCGGTGCACATAACGATCTTTGCTGCTTCTTTCCACTCTCCGTGTTCTTTCTGAACGTTTCCCGCCTTGCGGTTTCGAGATATCGATACCCGCATCGATGGTTCGAGGCTGGTTCGAGGTAGTCGAGGTGATCGAGGTTGCCGGACGCAGGACGCATGCTGGTCGCATGGCCCACCCGAGCTTGACGTTGAACGGCGGAAACTTGATTTCTTTATTTTGATTGTGACGATCGTGACGTGATTGTTCTGACACCGAATTTCTTGAATTTTGACGAGAGGGTTTCGTGAAATTCGTACGATGAACTTGTCGGTTGTGCGATTCTGACTTAATTCCAACAGTGCACGATTTTCGAGGACTTAACCTCACTTCTAGTGCGTGTTATTAGATCAAACGAGTTTGAACGTGTTGCGAAAGTGAATAATCTTTCATGGAGTGCTATCTCTTACGGATCTCGAGATTCCTTGATAACTCGATGGAGAGTTATCGCTGTGCTGTTCGGAGGTTAGGAGCCTCACTGCTTTGAAGAATTCAAAGCCTAGAAGGTAATTTTGCCTACTACTTTGAACTTGGTGCTTGAAACAATCTGCTAAATCTTCTTTGTTTGTTTAACCATTAAATTTTGTTCTGATTGAATACTCTTGCTTTTGGCTCAGACATGGTGGGTTTTTCTTCCTCCATGGCTCAGAAAAGAGTTGATTGAGGTGTGGTTATCTCTTCCATAGCTATGTTAGGTAACCATCCGCATATTGAACTAAAGATTCATTTTTCCCAACCATTTAATCTCTCTGCTATCTGATCTGGTAGATTTATGAGATGCATAATTTCAAATCTCAGCACTATGTCAGTACAGATGATGCTACTGAAACTTGAGTCTTGCACTAACAGAAATTTGGAAGAGTCTGTTGCCAGCTTTAGAATTCTCTGGGACTGAATAAGAATTCTTTCAGCCTTTACTTCTTGGGTGACTTGTTGCCTTTGAAACGGCAATTTTTCTATGATTGTGTTTCATTGCTTGTTTGGCTTAGCCAAACAGTAGCTTAGTTCTTGGATTTCTGAGGGATAACTTCTTGTGTTGATTCTGGGGTCTTCATTTTCTTTTGACTTACCAGAGAAATTGCTTAGCTGAAGTCAAATCAGTTTTCTTGTTTTATCATTACAAACTACTTCAAATTTATTTCAGCTAGTCCAAATATTTTTGATACCATACAGAACAGCAGCTTTTTTTAACCTGACTCCTTGCTGGTTAACTGAGAGAATTTTGCTTCAAAAAGGTCCCAAGTTTAGGTGTCCTTTTATTTCAGGACGCACCCGTGACGCCACCTGGCTTAATCCAATGCTGGCTTATCGAAGGCGTTGACCTCTCGAAGGCGCAGTCCGACGTTGCCGTGGTGCAGTCCGGGGCTAATATAGTGCGGGTAAGTACCGGTACCGAGGATTTTCTCGTTTCGTCCGCAACTTTACACTGCTTAGTAATTCGCCAATCCGGGTACGGTACCTCGCAGTTGTCCACATTTTTTCGGTTTTCTCGAGGTCTTTTTGTGGATTATTTGCTTTTGATCCTCTCTTCTACTAAATGTTAAAAGTGCAGGAAGTCTTGGAGCTTTACCAATGCTGTCTAGTGTCTAGCAAGCATTTGTCGTTTCACAGTCTGAATACAGACGGTCTTCCTTCAGCAGGGGTAGCCGTCTGTCATTGCCGACGATGACACTGCGTGCAGGTGCTGGTGAAGCTCCTCGAGGGTGGCTAGTTTTTTTTTGTTTGTTTTTTAATTTTATTTATATTTTTATTTATTTTATTTTTACGTGGCTTGAAGGTGAGTTTTGTATTCTGCCTTGCCTCATACTTTTTTACTACTGGTCCAGTGCTTGGAATGATTGCTTGTTCGGTGTCCCCCTTTCAATTCTTCGGCGAACTGAGTATTGTTGACACCTCAACACACTCTTCGGCGCTTCGGGAACTTTTATCTAGTCCAGGGGCGTCCAACCTTAGTTCACAATTGTGGAGGGACCGTGCACAATTGTGTGAGCTAGCGGTGAGAGAGTGGGAGAGGCGAGTCCGCAGCGCGGTGAAGGTTCGCGGTCGATATTTTAGTAACATTTCGGATGGAGAACAAATAGTCACAGTGGACGGGGTGTTTGCGTAATTAAACATCAGCTGGTTGTGAGCTACCCGTTGCTGCACGGTACATTCCGCGCGGGGCACTTTTTTGCAGTCATCCAAGAGCAGTTTCTTTAAGCTCTTCTGACGAGTTTGTACCGCACGCTCACCATAAGCGTTACTCGACGGATGATAGATAGGGGAATGTAATAACGTGATATTGTATGACAACAAGAATTTCCGCAACTCCTCGCTCTCGAAAGGGGACCATGATCAGCCACGAGGAAAACCCCAGATCGTGAAATAATTCAACAAAACAGCATTAACATCTTTAGCAGTCGTGGTTTTCATGTCCTGGACACCAATCCACTTTGAAAATGAGTCACAATATATGAAATAGGTCTGCTGCTCTAGTTCACAAAAATCAACATGCACTCGTTGAAAGTGCTTTTTAGCCGCCGGCCACGGAATTTGTACTCTACTGTCCTGGGAAAAAATAACAATAGAGCACAAGGTGCAATTTTTACAAAACATGTCGATATCCGCTGCCAGACTCGGCCACCACACATAAGAGCTGTCCAACAGCTTCACACGTACAACTCCGAGATGTCCCTTATGCAGAAGCTGCAAGACATGACTGTAAACGACAACTCGCATACCGAACATTAGAGATCCGTACTCGATTGACAGATTTGAACGTACTAACTAACTCATACGGTTTCAAAGCAGGATCGCTAGTTTTGAACCTGGAAATAGCGCCACTGACATTCTTCAAAACTTGTGACAACGCCGGGTCCTCTTTTGATTTCTGAGCAATCTCGACAGCTGTCAACGGAAATTGCAGCTGGAGGACAGACGTATCAACTCGGTTTAATTAAAAATTCTCACTTTCCACAAAATGCACTTCAGACTCGAAAACTACGGCCTCCGGCAGCCGCGAGAGAGCATCAACATGCGCTATGAGAGAACCTTTCCTGTGTTCAAAGGAATACGAATATCCAGATAAAGAAGGATGCTGGAGTCCATAATTGCTTTGACCTGCTTTCTATTGGCGCACGTAAGTCTGATTCGGTCTGGACCGTGTTAGCCATTTTCAGATTTCCAAGTCCTGCCTTGTGCAGTGCCCTTGACACAGCGAGGCGATGCAGATTTCCAATCGTGCGAACTCAACTAGAAATGTAAACAACCTCCTGATTGGAGGTCTGCCCCTGTTGCACAGCTGGCTCAGCTGTGGCCTCTTGATCGATGTTGACTTCGCCTGTTTCGGTAGTTTCGACAATTGAATTTACCGCCTTGCCCCTATAAATCACCTGACCGTCACGGGCCCGTTTCTTCGAAGTTTGCTTCTTCCCTGTCACGTCGATCTAACAAAGTGTGTTTTGATCCGTCGAAACACGGCGGTGGTCAATGTATTTCCTCATAAGGCGGTGCCTTCTTACGTGACCCGAACCAGACACTGGGTGCTTTTGTTGTTAATTGTTCATAATGATGGCGAAGAAGGACGCCAGATTGATTGATTGATTGATCTTTATTTGTCCATATTACCTAAAATTAGGTTTCGGCATCGTCATTTTTAGGGGATGACTTCAACTTTAGGTCTGTGGAAAAACTAGGGTCTATCCCGGCATTTGCCTTTTGTCGTGGAAAACCACAGAAAACCACGTACAGGATAGTCGGCATTCATGGCGTGAACCACGAGCCTCCC
>Ga0058701_10001424_pt1 | contig 16913 bp, 12 predicted proteins | sample AgamicOrMae_FD_97039 | JGI IMG/M metagenome (GOLD analysis project Ga0058701, IMG submission 97039) | Agave microbial communities from Guanajuato, Mexico - Or.Ma.e | ecosystem: Host-associated > Plants > Phyllosphere > Phylloplane/Leaf | place: Guanajuato, Mexico | collected 2012-06-04
ATGTTAAGCCAGTATTTTAAATCTACCTTGCCATTTTCTTTTTTTTTAGAAAGTAAAACGGGTTTACAGTCAGTCGCGGTGCACGTGCCGTTCGCCCTATCCTTACGCACGGGGCAAGCTAGGACGACGCCGGTATCATAAACCCTACCCAAGTCAAAATGCCCGGCCCGTGTTCTTGTCAATGCTGTTAGCCCTACCATCATCCCAAACTGTAGCCACAGGTACGGGTTAATATTCAATTTTCAATTGCACGGAGGATTTGAAATTTTTTCTTGATCGTTTTGGCGCAAGTTATAATTAGGTGTTACCGATATTTGGCTTGAACCATCAAGTATTTAACCATTCAGAAAACTTGTTAGATCTTAAGCGCCAATGCAGCGCGGTAGGGCTAACGGCACAGGCACCCTCAGTCACAGTAGTGCCATGAATACACTTAAATACCCTCTACTTTTATCCTTGGCTTTCATAATCATATTCTTTATCAGCCTTTCTTCTATCCGTAGCCTGCTTATGGTAAGGAGAAAGTCTCTCATCCTGAACTTTGGACGTCGATTACCTTTTCCTCATGCACTTGCCATGATTTTTTTCTACTCATTCCGGGAAACAGATCGACGTACAGTGGGCCACAAAAGTCATAACCCTTGTTTCCATGTAATTCTTATAAAAGCATGGGTCATGGCTTTTTTGACCCTTTGTACACTGTCTTGCTATTTCTCCCGGATTTGGGACTTGGGTATCTGGTTTTTCAACTGAACCTGGCTACTTTGTGTGGCTCGAGATGAGCTACAAAGTTGTGTACCATTCTATCAGTATTTCGCATTCCAATAATATTTTGCATTCCAACGCGTTTTCTTAAATGTAATACTTGACTTCTCAGTTTTTGATGATGAGCTACTTGTGCGTGATTAGAGTGAATATGGCGGACCGTGGTGAATACGGTTCTTCCGCTTCGTCAAGGAGGGGAGGGTGGGCTTTGGAACTTTATGTTATGTTTAGCCCGAATTCTCGCGAGTTCTCCATTCCTATTAGAGACAGGGCGATCGGTTTAAACGTTCGGCGAACGTTTTAAAACCTCCACTTTTCCTTTTTTAATGGTGGTAAATGAAGGATTATTATCGATAATTAACATCTCAGAAAGTGACAGTCTCATCTCAGTGAGAATTCGATGATTTTGTGAAGTTTCAAAAAAAAAATCATTGACTGAAATGGTGGAAATTTTTGTCAGGGATGGTATTATGAAGGGTAAGTTTGAACATAGTCTGAGAAACTGCTCATTTTGTACTAAGCATATCTTCAAGTTTCTTCAAAATATCTTAATATTTTATAGAGTTTTTCCTTGATTGTTGGAATAATGAGCGATTTTCTAGTATCCGAAGGAGGTATATTAGTATTTTTCCCCAACGGGAGTAGTCGTGGTTAGGAAGTGTAGTTTCATAATTTCTGTAAGGAAAATCCTCCATGATGCGTCGGTTGAAAGAGGATGCCAAAGATATTGAAATGTGCCTTCATCCCACCATATGACGTAATAGGTCTTAAATTATGCCGACATTCTTGGCCAATTGCCGCGTTTCTTTTGACCTTAGGCATTACCTAGGCTTTCGGAAAGCTATGAGATAGGACGCCAAAGCGTGAGAAGGAAAAAACAATTCCCCGTCGAAATTTAACAGAACTTGTTAAGATTTAAGTCGAGATGGAGTGGGACTGGCCTGAGTTCAAAAATATGATTTTGGCGGTTTTATCGAAATTTCCAACACCAAATCTATGCCAATCGTTTAGGATGTAGGCATTAACTAAACCCTCGAAAATGTGGAAAAAATCCGAATGCCTACTCAAAACAATCAAAAAAATTACTTCCGTTTCTAAAAGGGGAATTAGCTCAATTTCACTATAACGGAGAGCTAGAAGCAAAGTCTTCCATAAGGCTTATCTAGCGACCCTGGAGTAAGGTCTTATACAGAGACACGCCAATTCTGCGCTTCCTGTGCTAGCAGACGTGTTTTTGCTTCAATCTCTTTCCAACTTCATCTCTTTTGTTGTAAATCCCAATGCTTTTCTTGTGGGGCCTGCTCGACCAATCAGCGCATTTTGAGGAAATCAGCAAATTGGTGTGTCTCTGTTTAAGTACTTACTATCGGGTCGCTAGGCTAAAGTTGTATTATGTTAATACATGAAGTGTAAGATCCAGCACTGAAAGCAAATAATTTCGACCGGTTCTAAAATTGGTATGTTACGAGAATTGTTGGTTACGCAACCCACCCCTCATGCGTGCATCATGGTTGCCTTTGCATCAGCGCTTGTGACTCATTTATTTTCCGGAAATTCATTTTACCATGTCAAAAACGTAATAAGTGGACCTTAGTCTTGGTTAAAATTGTTCAAAGGGGCAGTTTTCACTGAAAACTTTTCAGTTTAGACGATTGCGAAGCTTACAGCTGGCGTTGGAGCATAGGCAACCGCAATACACGTACGTTCGGGGGGTTGCATAACTCAATATTTTCATTTAATGTTCAACGTTTTCCTGGGTGATACTGTGTATTTCAGTGCTGCCGGATCTGGATCATATTCTTCGGGTACGAAGCTTCAAAATTTGCCGTATAGAAAATTTCGCTCCCCGCCCGCCTTTGCGGTATTATTGAGCGTAATCGACGTTTTGAAACGGTGTAGTCGTTTTCTTTTTAGGAATGTTCGAGTGGTAGGATCTTTTCCATTCTCTTGAGTTTAGTTCATACCTATTGCCTTTACGGTCGATATTGATTTGGTGTTGCTGGTTTTTTCGAAACCGCGAAAATCGCATCAACCCACTCCCTCGGGCGCAACAGGACCACAAAATGTAGGCGGGATAGATTTTATAGTAACCAGAAAGAAGTTACTGAAACCGGAACAAGTCTTGGTCTGATTTGAGCTAAGACTACTTATAGTCATCGTGATGTCAGCTCAATATTTCGCCGCTAGGGAGCCGGGTCACGTAGAGGCGCGGTAGTTCAAAGATGGTGGATAATAGAATCATCTTTGCTTTTTGCTTGATACCCGCGCAATTATTCATGTCCGAATAATACGTCCAGGTGGTCTATTGCTTTATTCTCAATGAATGGTGCGTGTTTTATCGAAACAATTTGTATCAGAAACCTATAATATCGCGCACGCTCTGCTCTTAAGGCAATATTTGTTTCGTTTTGTCAATAGTTGTTTCCAGTAATTTCTCCGGGGAATTTTTCATTACATAAATAGTTTGCGCTCGAGTTCATTCTTACTGCGCAATTTTCTGTAGGTTATGCGGGTCGCGTGTTTGACCATCTCGAAGACCGGCAAAAGAGTGTGTCAAAGATATCGCAACTTCATTGAATGCTCTTCTATATCTACCCTATCTTTAGAGAGTTTCACTCTGTATTTTCATGTTTTCATTCAACTAAATTTGCGCCAAAGGAGACGAATATGGTCTGATGAGCAGACTTTTGTTTAACGCGTGTCACTCTGGCGCCATGATAGTTTGCCTTTTTTCTTGCCATGCTGTCTATATATACATTAACAATTTTTTTTATCGTACGGAAGTTTTCCGGACTGTGGAATGGAGTTGAAATCAAGTGGTGTGAAGCTGTTCACGATATTTGTTGAGTAATTCGGTATTTAGTCCAAGTATTTGAACGGTCATGTAGATTTTAGTTCGGGGAACTCGTTTGTATCTATTCTATGACCTTGAACCGCCAAGTACTTGGTTTTCTGTAGCGGTTGGATTGGTTGGTAAATCTCTGTACTTTTGGCTTTTGTTTTAAAGTAGTCCTCAAACAATGAAATCCGTCGTTAACGGAATGCTGTAAAGGAATATTATAAAAGTTTACTCTCAAAAGATGTTCTAACCCAGAAAGATTTTGATGGTAAAAAAAATCTCTCTTAAAATTTCCTCAAGTTTGAATTAGAGGGAATGTCGTCAGTCTTAAGATTCCAGCGTTTCCGAATTAAAAAGAAAACTTCGGACCGTTTTGGTGAGTTCTTCAATTGAAAGCATTGCCTGGCCTTTATCTTGGGAAAGCGCGAATGCGATAGAATGCGCTGGTAACTTTCTTTATTCACAACTTTTCTCGCATTTAACTAACATGTGTGAAGAGAGAGCATGCTTGCGACCTACACTCGCAGTTTTAAAGGTTGCATTACCTACAAAGTATGTTGTACCTTTCGCCTTCGCGCTTGATGCCGCTCACCTTTCTGCGGCAGTTGTTACCACCGAGAAGTGGGCGGCATCAGGCTTTGCATCAGCCAAACGAAGCAAAAGCGAAGCCAGGTGCATGGAGCCGAATTTATGCAGTTTTATTTCGTTAGACCTCATAACTTAATCAAACATTGAGCAAGGGTAGAATGGGGTTGGTACTGTACATGTCAGGGAAAAGTCAGGGAAACGAAAGATGGTCAAGGAAGCGTGGGAAAAGTCAAGGAAATCTGGGAAATTGCGAGTTTTGAGGTTTGTTCTTGTATATGTCAATCAACAAAAAAACATCGCTTTTTCAATATCAGGTGTTAAGGGTTATTCTGTTATTTTACGAACTCGAGTGTTGATGAAACTGCCATAAATCAAACAGCGAAGTTTTGATTTTTGACGAGAGCCTTTTGGACACAAATATTTTCAGAATCTCATTTTACAGTTTGTTCGGTCAGCAATCGGTCAAAGCATCCGTTGTGTGAGTTCAGCCGTTATATTTTAGGCCAGAATTTTTATATTCGTGATTAAACGATGAAAGATGTACGGTATCTTAATGAAAACTTAAGTCAGGGAAAAAAGTCATTTCGGTCAGGAAAAGTCGGGGAAACAGAGAATTTCAGTCTTGTAACAACGTTGGTAGAATACAATGCATACAAAATTCAACCTATCAAACTGGGAATAGGCTCACAGTCTTGCCAAATTTTGCATTGAAGTTAAAGAAGCATGGATCGTGTTCGATCTGAGTAATCAAAAGGTGAGGTCATTTTTGTCAGTTAATCTTCTAAAAAATTACGAGGCTTAACCGAGTCGCGAAATCTTTTTTTGAAATGTGGAGCGGTTTATCTCGGGTGCCTTCGAGAACGCTGAAAGTGCAGTTCTCTCAAGGAAGATTTCATCCAAATAGCCGCTCGAGCGCTCTTTCTGACCTCACACGTTATAAATATCCATCAAGATTTCGCCGATTTGCCACAATTCCGCAACTAAATTTGCATCTTTTATGAATTGAGTTTGTGTATGCTGTGCATGTGGGCATTTTGAAAGCATTCTAGACACCGCGCACGGTTTTAACAATGCGTTCCTGCGGTGAAAACCCTCATCATACAGTTAAGTACTAGTTTTGGCGGACTGTAGACTTAACGGGGTTGGTCAAACTCTTCGTTTTTTGAATCAAAAATGATATTGCACAGTCATTGCTGTAAATTTTATGTCAAAATGCATGATTAAGTCAGACACAGGTTTCGCGACATTTTAAAAATAATTGCTCTTTGCAACTATTGAAAAATGCAGCATGATCTATCGCTTTCGACGCTTTGCTTCCAAAATTTATATTGTGAATCTGAACTCATAATTGAAGCTCGTTTGAAAATTATTGTACCCTCACTTCATTGAGAGTCATCGTCTCTAAAAATTGTGATGAATTTTTGATTCTCAAGTTGCAATACTTTGTCTCAATTCCTAAGCAATATCGTCCTTTCAAATTCCAACAGGTTACAAAACCAAGCTTTTTGAAATTTTCCGTTGAACGATGTTTTTGTTGCGGATCACTTGTTAAACTCATTTCCTTCCTCTATTTTACAGTGCAAGGTTTACATAAATTTATTTCGGTCACATATGAGTTATCGACTCACATTACTTTGAGTGATAAATGAATATTAGGTAAATAGTTTATCACTATACATTTTCGTAGTTGCCATCTGACCTACAAAGCTGTATTTTTGTTTATTTTTTCTAAGATGATCATTAAAGAAAAGAAATCTCATTTTACCATACTGTATTAAGATATGCGGGACGTATGTGGAAAATGCAACTAATATGATTCTTAGTTTGGACAGGACTTTGTATCAAATGTCTTCTTTTGATTTTATTCACTTTCGAAGTTTTTGGCTTGAGTACAGAAAAACGCTTCTTTCCTTGTATTTTCAACGCGGTTGTTAAAGTTTTTTTTTGTATATATATTACTCCTGGAAGGATATTGTGATCTACCTTAGATTGTCACGCTCACTGTAAAGAAAATTGAAATAAAACGCTATTCTTTGCATATCTGAATAAGTGTTAATTTAAGCAATTGCATGCTACCTTTTTATTGGCACGCTATCTGGTTATTTTGCTGCGAACCCAGAAATATCTATCAAATTTCAAGTATTTGAGCTGTTAGGTGACCCTCTATTTGTAAGTTTGGTAGCCGTCAGTATCAAGTAACGATAATTCCATCAAACAATAATTTCTTGTTAATAACATGACTTGGTGAGAACAACACGTCAATGCATATAAGTAGATCGTGATCAATCATGATTGCACTGAATACCTCTCTACACGTACCTTGCAAGCTAAAAAAACTTGAAACTTGATTCCTCAAATCATGAATTTTTTTAATGATATCATGCCATTACCAAAATAGGTTTTGGAAGCAATTTTTTTCGAGATAAAAATCGTCTCAACGATTCAATATACGTCAAGTCCAAAGTATCAAATATTAGCGAGGAGATTTTGAATGTAGGTTGAGGTTTTATTACTCATATTGGATGGTTTTATCCTTTTTTTGCGGCAGCCAGCCTCTGCTAAATACGATGTTCATCTTTTCTGAAAGCGGTTCTTTAATAACTTTTCGTTTCACATTTTTTTTTACCTTTTTCGTTTTCCAAGTTCAAACAATACGCGTCCTCTGACAAATTGATACAATGATTATCCATGTTATGTGACTTAAATCGAAAAGTAAGATGTTTGATGTGGCTCAAACGAAAATACTTGTTCAGCTTTTCTCGCCTCAATACATTAGAACATTTTGACGACGTCGCCTCCAAACGGGCTTGACATTTATGTGTTTCGTGAAAAGAAAACCGTATCTTGAGAAGATTTACCAAGATATTATCGTGAAAAGGAAGCCGTATTTTGAGAAAATTTACCTAGATATTATCTAGAAAGGAAAATTGCTAATTTGAGAAAAAAGAAAAGAAGATTCCCAGATTGAATGCAAACTTGAGGTTAAAATGCAAACTGTTGATAGTGTTATTGTGTGATAAATGCGAAGGGATGAATGTTGTGTCGTTGATTTGAAAAGAAAAACAGAAAGTATGCATTGTGGTTGTTTCAGCTCTGTGAAGAGTGCTACAGTGGCTCGTAGTGATACTTCTAGCTCTATCAACCCGTCAGTAACCCAGCAAGAACCAGGTAAGGGACGTCTTCTGTTCACCTTTCATCGCAACCAATTCGTTATTTCATTTCTCAATCATTAACTGCTACGAGAAATCGGTCTGCGTTACTTGGTGCGCATCCTATAAGGGAGATGGAGGACGTACTCCGATAAGGAAGTTTCCCCGAAAGGCACAACCTTAGCCAACTCACCAAACCTGACCAAATTCAGCTCATCTTTGCCTACTCTCAATAAAGAAAATCCCGCGAAATGTCTTCCTTATCCAAGAGCTTGGGTACAGGAGAAGAACATACTCCTTTCTCTTCATGTTCGTTGAATGAATGAGGTTTTAGAATCTATAAATATTCGAATTTGAGCACAGCACATTTTTAGATTCCTCTACCGGGGGAAAAAAAAGAAGAAAAATTCATAACGATGTGTGTATGTATGTTTTTGTGCGCAAGAGTCTGTCAGAGTATGTGTTTTTAAAAAGTGGACGGATTCAACGAGATTTTCTATGAATGTTGCAATCACCTTCCAATAGGGCGTGGGAAAATTTTAGAAGCCCAAACCCTGAATTTGGCGCCATCTAGCGGCAGCAGCCCAAATTGCGGACCCTCTCCATGCAGCAACGTGTCAGTTCGGGCTGCTGCCGCCAAATGGCGCCAAAGTCAGCGTTTGGGATTCCACAGTTTTCCCACGCCCTATCGATAACCTCCCTTAGCGGGTCCCCTCAGGGCAATATTCCCCCAAAATTTGGGAAGCGGGGTCTTTTTAGCCATTGTTCGGAAACCCTGTACAATACCTCGAAAAAGGTTATTAGGAAATAGGTACGGTATCTAAAAGCAAAGGGAACTCAATTTAAGAAAAAAAAAGAATTAGGTCCATTTCTATAATATTTTATCATATCTCCAACGGTTTGCCAGTCATTTTTTTTAATTTGGCAAGGGTTGCGTCATATCAAAGTGATCTAACTACCGTCAATACACATTGGACTTTTTTATTTCTCTATCAGGTGTTTTTTTTAAGGAGTAGAAATGAAAAAACTCCCTCCTGAGTACAATAGGAAACCTATATTCTCTAAAATGATGGAATGGGGTGTCTTTTTACTTTTTGTAACTTCTGTTCATCGGAAAGAGTAAAAGATGGCAAAAAGCGTCTGGCATAACTTCCTGATGATCCATGTCTTTGACTTTAAGCATTTTCCAAATATCTCCAATGACTTCGGAGATCTTAAAATATTCTTTTCCCTGAAAGTTTCGCTGATTCGACGGTAAGTCAAACAGATCAGCATTGAGTTAAAATGCATCAGAAAAGTTTGTTGCTGAAAGAAATCGATATCCCTTCCCCGATGAAGACGCATTGCATTTTTTTCTGATTTCTGAATTATAGTAGGGATGGCAGGGGACACGCCTTCCACCCCTATGAAGATGGAGGTATCAAGATGGAGATATGTAGTCGTCTCCGGGTTATCTTTTCATTATTGGGTCACGCTCAACTTTTACGCATGAAAACAGGAGCGCCTTACGAACAGAGAGTAGGCAACCGCGAGATGCATGCGTAGTTAGTGTTGCCTATCCTCGAGTCGCCGGGCGCTTCGAAGTGAACATGAAACGTAGCACCGAAGATTTCAATATAGCCCGAACATTTTCGGCGCAAAGTTTTTCGTACGAACAAGTCACCATTAGTTCCAGCAAAGTCAGAGCCGGCACTTCACCATGAGCACCAAAGCGCCCCTGCCACGGCCCCAGAGACGCCGACGCCGGACAGCCAAACATCGGCGACCTTCGGCGATGACGAGGTGACGGATGACGAAGACGCCCGAGCGCTCACGTCTTCCGGCCGCTCTTTCCAAGCCGAAGAGAATAAATCCGTGATTCTGCATCTTTTATCTCAACTGAAACTTGGGATGGATTTGACCCGCGTGGTTTTACCAACCTTTATCTTGGAAAGACGCTCTCTCCTTGAAATGTTCGCTGATTGTTTAGGACATCCTCATCTTTTTATCAGGTAAAAATCCTCGAAGAAGTATGAGAAATTGGGCCCCAGATCTCCCCCAAAATCTGCGATATTAAAAGAAAACTTTTTGAGACGCTAAAACGCATGGAATAGACGTTTCCACCAAGTATTCTAATTCGTGTCTTGAATGGTTCGTGGTATTCGTTTTTTGGGCTGTTTTAATCCTTTTTGATTTCAAACGGTGCTTGGTGAAATTATGCTTCGTGATAACTTGCTGAACAATCTTTTGAGGATAGTAAAATACCCACATATTACCACTCCTTGGAAAGAAAAATCATTATTAAAAATATGTGAAAAAAAGCTCAACATCTTTGAAATTTGAAGTTAATAAAAAACACTCCTAGACAAACAAAATTTTGTTATAAAACACGTTGATTTTTTTTTATTTAGAGACCGAACACTTTCTTCATATTTTTAATTGCATCTTTTGATAGGGCCACGAATGTGTTAGCGCATACATATTCGCTCATGAGAGTACATTCCTATTACTCTCATGCAACTTCAAAAATTCCAAGATGTTTCGGTATGTGCAGACGGTTGTTGCAATCGTGTTATGATACATTTTTTCCAGAGTTATGGAATGCAGTTCCGTAGAAGAACGTATGCTGGCTGTAGTTGAATGGTACCTGACGTCACTTCACATAGGGCGAGATACTTCTATCGCGAAAAAACCCTACAATCCTATAATTGGCGAAACTTTTCACTGTTCTTGGAAAGTTCGAGATGATATTGTGAGATACACCGCGGAGCAAGTGTCTCACCATCCTCCAGGTTAGTCATTAACATTCAGTCGTTACATTAAAGATTTATTTCTGATATGTCGCACGAGGTGTTACACTGGTCTTTGTGTAAAAAATTTAACACAGTTGGCCAATTTTACAGCCAGTTGCGTAAGAAAAATGTGGGAAAGGGAATTAGTTGAATGTTGCCTACTTTACCAAACGCAACCAATCTTGAGGTTTGCATAGTGCCGGAGGCACTAGAAAAGGGAAGCCAAATATGAAATCAAATAAACGGTTTCACTTGAAATGTTGGCATCAAAGAAGGGAAGCATCAAAAAGATACGGACCTATAATCAGGCCTATTGGAGATTGTGGGTGTTCATCAGTATGTTTGCTGGACGACACGATTTCAGCGTATCCGTATTTTAGTCGCTTTTTGGCGGCGAATTCCGCCTCCAAGTCAAGTTTAATGAATCTGCTAGTCAAGCTGAACTTACCTTCGCTCAAAAATACCCATAGGTACCCCCAACAGATGATTCACGCGCCCTTGCAGAGATTAAGCTTGCTAATAATCTAGTATCACTAAAAGGGGTTCTGTGAGAACTGAAGCTTTTCGTGTGTGCAGTAACGGCCTTCTACGCTGAGGTTCCAACAAGAAACATGTGCCTAAATGCTTCAATTTGGACCAAAAGCAATTTCTCTGGGATGTCTGTCGGCGTGACGATGATGGGAGAAGTGAACCTGCATGTGGGAGATTGCAACGAGAGGTACGACTTCACTCTGCCGTCCGCCTACGCTCGCTCAATCATATCTGTTCCCTGGGTGGAACTTGGAGGCAAAGTTAACCTCAACTGTGCCGCTACGGGATACTCAGCAAATATTATTTTTCATACTAAGGTACGGATGATAAATCAAGAATTCCGAATTTCACCGTAACCCAAAAAGATTTTTTAAAAAAATCTTTCTAACCTATGCCTTCCTAAGCCAACCTCATTTCACTTAGTGTTAGCCTAACACCTAACTTACCAAACTTCGACCTACCTAAGGTCAGTGAATAACCTCCGGCGGAATTTGTTCTGTGTCGGATAACATCTTCCTTTCCATCTTCTTCTGCGCGCTCATAAAAATATATCCAGAGTTATGGAAGAGGACTCGTTCATACAACATTGGGTTGAATGTTTCAGCCGTTCTATGGCGGGAAAGTGCATCAAGTAAGCGGTGAGGTCCGAAACGGTGACGGCGTCAATGTCTGTAAGATCCAAGGAGAATGGAACTCGCACTATGAGTTCGTGTATCAAGGAGTAAGAATCTTATCGCTATGTTTGGTTTTCGCTGGTCTACTCCTTTCCTATTGACATCACGCCTTTCATTTGTCTCTTTCCAGGGGCGAACTAGTCTAGTAGATGTAACGAAGCTTCCAATTGTGAAGAAGAGAGTCCGGCCTTTAGATATGCAGGGAGCTATGGAATCAAGGAAGCTTTGGAGAAACGTAACGACCGCTTTGGAGGAAGGCGACATCAACTCGGCGACGGAGCATAAACGGGCTGTAAGTCTACTTCATTTTCAAAAAAAAAATAAAAAAAAATCCCTGCGTGTAATCTCATGGAATCCGTGGGATTTGGCAAAACGTCATACGCAACTTTTTAACTATATTACCGGGCGACTGGCTGATTGAATCAAGATGAGGCTCGACTTTCCCTTCGTCATTTTCATAGCTCTTTCTGATGGCCGTCTCGATAAAAAAATGGTCAGGTACTCCGTTTTAATAATAAGAGATATTTTAGATAACTCGAACGCTTCTTGCGATAATCGATGAAAGAAGTTTTTAATCTGGGACCCTGATGGACATGGAAGTGTGGGTCGGTTCGTTCTTCTTGGGTCTATTATGACCTCTCGGAAATCATATTTTCTGGATTTTCAAAACGAGGAAATTTTGTACCATCAAGGGGACCGTCGATGAAGAATATCCGCTCTTTTCGGGACTCTGATCCCCTTCCATCCGCACCTGTCCGAAATGCAAGACCTCCCCTCCCCCCCACCTGTGCGAATGTCTGTTTTACAAGGAAGATCCCCTCAAACTCTAAAGTTTCGAAGACATCGTGACCAACGCATAAGGGTACTGGCAAGGCGAGCCGGCGAGGAGGTACTAAATGGTGCTGCCGAGTGGTCACAGAGGAACGGCGTTCAGGTTGAATTTCAGTGCAATAGTGGAGGGGAGATGGAGCCGCCGCCGCCGGAGCAGGACATATAGTAACTTGATGTGTATTTTGGGCCGACGACTGCGGTGAAAGGAGAAAGATGCTGTTGTCTTATATTCTACGCCTTATTAGGGAAAAACGTCGGAATATCGAAGACCCCCCCCATCCCCCTGTCCGCATGTGTCCGCCGAGCGAAGACCCCTTCCTCCCCGCCAACCTGCGGACATACTTTACGGACGGTTCCAAACCATAAATATGTCTTTGGAAACTTTCCTCGTGAAATGACTTTCAGTCGTCATATTCCAGAATTTTCTCTGTTTCTCCTCTACTTTCGCGTTTTTCAGTGATCACTTTGGTTTTGCCAGGAGATGCTACAAAACACAGCGTTTTTCGCTGAAATCGATTCTCTTTTCGCAGTTGGAGGAGCAGCAGAGAACCGGCGAGAAGCATCGTCTCGCCACGGGGGAAGCGTTTCCCACCCGCTTCTTCCAGAGAACAGAAGATGACACTTGGGTGTACAAGAAGATGCTGGTGACCGTCCGCGATGCTCGGCCGGCAAGCGCCGCAGGCACCTCGGCGACGTCCGCCGGCGCAGGTGCCTCGTCTTCGGCGTAGGACATCGACCCGGGGCCCTGCGCCTGCTGGCCGTGCGACACTCGATGCGTCTTGGAGTAAAGCGCGAGGAGTAGGCGCTACCTCTTAAGGACGTGCTGCATTTGAGGAGGATGCCGCAGAGGAAGCCTGGCGAGGAGCTACCGGGGCTTCTTTTCGCAGAGGGTCGGTCACTTGACTCGTTATCCTCTGTGTTCCTTGCCTCAGCAAGGCTGTGAGTTCACAGCTCGGACTAAAGTGAATGCTGTGAGCATGGGAGTTTTGAAAGCGGTTCTCATCTCCCGGTTAGCTTAGTGCTTTACAAATTTATTTTAAGCTTTTCAAAACTTTTAACACGGTGACCTAGGCTCACTATAAGTCAGCCTTTTCTTTTGTGAGTTCACAGACATGTTTATAGGTAGTGGACTGAAATGGTCTATTTTGTCATTTATGATAATATTCGTCTCCTTTGAGGAATCTAGTTCAACTTTGGTTCAGTCATCAGTAAGGCAAGCTATTCTGATTTTCTTTCTTAAGTTGCGTTGGTGGGAATCACCGTGGTTTTACTACTCGTTTGAGATGGTTGGAGCGGTAGCTCGATTTGCCTCGTGAGATCATGTCAGACAATTCAAAATTAAGACGTCGTGTAGAAGAAAAATTATTTATTTCGGTACCTTTAAATATATTTGTGAACTCACTAAAAATATTGGATCCGAAATCAGCCTGTTTTTATAGCTTTCTTTTTTAATTAATATTTTTGGGCTTAAGAAGAAAAGCACGCGCGCGGTGATTGGGGAAAGCGGTTGACGATTCTCCTGTCTTCTGACCATGAATTAATATATTTTCTTGTAATCGCTATCTTTCCTCATGCCGCGTTTAATGTCTTTGTAGCTCCTGATCAGTCGAGTCCTTTAAAATGGCCTTTGTGAGGTTCGGACTTTGTTCATCCGGAGATTTAAAATTTACCACATTCCTGAAATCACCTATGATACCCGTCAGCAATAGTTACACCTATTTTTACCGCTGCTAAGTAAAGAGAGTTTCCAACAGTCTCAAATACTTTTGTCACATACCACCAAACGTACTGAGAGTCCATATTGTATTATTATGTTGGTATATTGTGTGTAATATACCAACCGTTTCAGCGCATCATGTCAAGCCCGCCGTCGTCGTGCTCAATATCCACATCCCGCTTTTATTTACAGCGAAAAAACCTATGTATGCTTTAGGTGAAAACTTCATGAAAGCATTTCTTGATAACTGGTGTCAGCTCCATAGGGTAGAGGGATCCTCTTAGAGATTATCATGCTTTCGGGCCACACTAACGCCTGAACGGGAAAACATTTTACGTACGGAAAGCGCCCCTTGAACGAGATCTAGCGAACTATCCATTTCAAAACATGAAACACTACGAACAGTAGAAACTGTTCGTAAACTGACCCTTTCGAAGCATTGTTTCCCCAACATTGTTTCTTTTAAACCGCGAAAGAAATTTAACGCCTCAGTGTCTTCTTGGTGATTACTGAGGGTCGCATTTTGCCATGGCAAACTCCAAGACCTACTTTTTAAGGTCGTTTCTCTAACCTGAACCTTTTTCGTTCGGTTGGATTGGCTGACTTTTCTTTCAGTCTGCTCTTCGTCTGAAAGAGCATAGCCGATCTTGCTCGTTAGAGTTCGTCTACTTTCAGCCCTATTTGCAAAGCTTAGCCACCACTAATAACCGTCAAGGGATGCAATTTTAATTCTCCTTAAACCTGGTTTTGATTGATATCTTTAAGATTAGTCATATTGAACGTGAAATCCGTTAGTAACAGATGATACTGTCATCCGTGGAGGCTTGTTAAAATGGTAGACTTGCAACAGGAAACAATGCAAGGCTCAGTAATAACCTTAATATCAATTCTAAATGAATTCGTAGCTCCGGGCAAGCATAACTTAAGTGATACCGTGGAAGGGTTTCCTGATTTTGCATCAACTCTATCAATATAGCTGTTTTATGAAACGCAGTATAAGTCTATGTTCCTGTTTATGGTTGTTCGAAGTTTGCAAACACCCGGTTCCTTTGAATTTTTTGTGGTACCAAGCACCTACCTAGATAATCCTTTGGCCTATCTGTTTTCTCACTCCCATTCTATCTCAACGCCGTGGTATTTGTTCTGCTAGTGCTGATGAGTACAACACGTAGCGTGAACAAAGGTGTTCCTAAAATCGTTCTTTAATCTTTCGCCCTGTTTCGTTTGTGTTACCTGTTCTTTTCCTGTTCTGGCCGCTTGGGTTTTGGTTTAGGTTCTATGAAGGAATGTTGGAGACTTGGGTGATCTTTTAAGTTAAGGGATAGGCGTGGCCCTTGTTTCCCTTACGTCTCTCATGACGCAACAGCAGGTGTCAGTGATATAACAGTATGCCAGTCGAACGCTGACCGTTATGTCAGATGAAAAGTGACTTGTTTGAACGTACCCAGTGAGAAATGGGAAATCGGAAAGACGTCGATCGACGTATTTGCGACGTCGAAAAGAGATCAATATCGAAATATTGTCGATTTATGGGACAAAATCAAGGCGACTCTAAAAATCAACGGTATTTCGATATCAACGTCGCAATCGCATAGATTGTGTTTTCCACATCCCATTTCTAACTAGGCACCACCCATCACGAATCCGACGCTCTCCCTGTGTGAAACTACTATGAAAGAAACACGGGTATTATTGAATCAAAAATCATAGCAGTAAAGGCAATGCATTATTCCTCGCTTCATGGTGACTCACTTGTAAGGTTGACAGATATTGAACGTCTAAATCTTATATTTTCTTAGAAGAAATCAACCGTGATTTTGAGTGTTATCAGTATCCTAACCGTAGGACTAGCTCCCGTTGGCCCAGCGTCAAGATAACTAAGCTCAAAACAGCCAACCTTCAAAACTGATTCAGGTTTCAATGCCTTTCCTTGTTTGTTGTTCTCATTATGCCTCCTATTTTCCACTGTAATCCGATTTGTTTCTAGATTGGCTTGATAAGGTTAAGATTCTCGCAAAGAAAGTTTGAAAAAATCGACGATCAGACGTTTTAATTGTTGCATGGGGCACCCATCTCGGCCGTTTCACAGTGTAGAAGTCTACGCTTTACTGTATTTTTGTGCACTGTGGTTTAATCCGTAGCTTAACTATGAAAAATAAGTGTACATTTCGTTTCAATGCAGTATTCTGGTAGTACTGTATGTAATAAGATTGTCTTAGGAATATTACTATTGTCATGCGTTAAAAAGGGCAACAGCGTAGAACAATTATAAAAAAAATGGAGAAAGTTCGACCAAGTAGACTGTTACACATCAAGATTCCTTCCCGTTATGATTTTTGTTTTCGTTTTCTGCTCTTACTAATTGTATGTCAAATATCACTCGTGTGTATAAGGAAACACCTATCGTGTCGACAGGTTCTGTGATTTACCTCTTATCTTTTTTTTTTTCTTTGGAAATAACTGCCTCGCATTGCTTGTTGAGGTTTTCGATTGCCCTGTCTGCTTACATTATGCGTAGACTACTTGGTGATCGATGAAGATTCCACTTTTTTTCTTTTTTTTTGCGTTGAAGGTTTTGTTAGCAGCATATTGTTATCAGCACAACTGATTGGAGCCAAGAATTGGATTCTTATATATATCAAGAGAAGTTCTGAATAAAATCAGTTCTGTACCAAAAGTCCCTGCTTAACTTTTTTGTTCCAAAGACATTACTTGACCGGGTTAATCCGATTGCAGCAAATGTGTTGGCGGAAAAAAGGATTTTCAGTAGGGAAGAAATGCAAGGGGAAACGCTATAAACGCCAGATGGAAAAAAATCTCTATTTTTTAAAAAAAATTTCTTAATTTTAAATTTCTATAAAAATTACATAGAAATCTATAGGATTCTATAAACTGCTTTACGATGTAGAGAAAGAATTTTATATAAGCCAATATACCGGTATTCACATATAAATATATGGAATTCTATATAATTTTACGAAATTACATACTATACAGTATATCGAGGCAAGGGACGATCGTATCTAAATCTATATACTTGTATAGAAT
>Ga0058701_10001425_pt1 | contig 16905 bp, 14 predicted proteins | sample AgamicOrMae_FD_97039 | JGI IMG/M metagenome (GOLD analysis project Ga0058701, IMG submission 97039) | Agave microbial communities from Guanajuato, Mexico - Or.Ma.e | ecosystem: Host-associated > Plants > Phyllosphere > Phylloplane/Leaf | place: Guanajuato, Mexico | collected 2012-06-04
CACTAACAATGCGGTGAGACCACTCAACTCTGAAAATCAGAGACCGTGTCTCAACTCAATCCTGCCTTCATTAGCTAAAAGATGAAAGCTAAGCAAAATGTGTCTTCTCAAAGCGAGCACCGAATCGACTATTCCGACAGATATGTGGCTTCTTATTCCGTCTCGTTTACGAGACGTTCCTTTCTGTGCTCTTCGGATCCACACAACAAGCCTTAAAATATTGTCCGAAAAATATATCAAAGGGACCAGTCGAAGACTTTGGACAAAGATTGATGGAAGCTTCCCCACGAGAAATTGTGGAGAAACTCTTAATTAGGAACGATAAAAAAATTGCGAGCAATCCGTTAACTGTTATGGTAATTATGTTACTTGGGGTGTTTGACTAATGCGCGACAAACACAACGGCGAGGGGGGGGGTCGGTTTGAAGGAGTGGTTTGTGGCGACAGAGAGAGTTGAGGGGTAAATTGAGGTGGTGTGGATTTGAGTGGAAACGCAATGCTTATTAGAGCAGTCGTGCACGTAATCTAAGCTTTGCTATTCGCACGACGTGTGGGTCTAGTTTGATGGAATCATTGGAAACCTTCGCCGTTAAATACAGAAGTTATAGCTGCGGTTGAGACGGGGGTTTCAACCGTAGCGCCTCTTGTAGTCGCTTCTTTTCTGCCTATTAGTCTCAATCTGCCTGAAAAGTAAACACTGCCTAAGTGAAAACTCCTCTTATCTGTGGATAAATGACCTTTTTTTTGACGTCCCGATGAGAAGTTAGTAAGGGACAGCAATGGGAGAGGAAAGGCATGCAAAAAGACAGGACATTTTTTTTTTCTTTTGTCCTGAAAAATTCACTTTTATAAAATCTTTTAAGGTGGTTCCAGCGTAGGCTAGAGTTCAGAATAAGTTTACCCATCGAATGGCGAAGTAAGACAACAATTGACCGTCCCGTTTTTACGGTATTTAATCGCAAAATTGGGAGAAAATGCATTGGCTCTTATGGGAGTTTGGAGAAATGGCCGACAATTTGTTGAATTTTAATTTTTAACGTCTGACTTAGATGGAGGGTAAAAAAACAAACTATTTCACGTGTAGATAGGAATATTAGGAACAATCTGGTCAAGTTTGCCGATAATCTACCGTTAGGTATTTTAAAGCACCTCAAAAACAACAGCGTTTCGATAAAAAATGAGTCAAAGCAGCTACTTAATGAAAATTCATAATTCAAAATACACCTAGCTGTTGAACTTCACGACTTCTGAAGAATAACTGAAGCTACTACTCGCCAAACGTGATAATTTCTCAAACTTTGAGATTTTTAAAAAGTTTTTTTTTTTATGAACTTGACTTGTATGCATCGCTTGAACCACCTTAACCCAATCCTAGTTTAGCCTCACTGAAAAAAATCTGAGCCACAGAATCCTACCGCATTTACTGCATTTTTTACTATTGTAGATTAGGCTGTAGTAGATCTCTTCCACGGAGGCTGTGTAAAATTTTGTCTGCGGGGGTGATTTGCGGGTCAGACACAAGCCGACGAGGTTTACGCATCATTCTAATGGATTGGTCCAACGGTTGTGATAGCCGGCTCTGAAATGGGACCTTGCTTAGTTGAAACAAACTTTGTTCTCCTGTTTATCTCGAAAGCTTTTGTTTGCGAGCGGAAAATGAACGGCATCGCTGTTTTTGGCTTTGGCGCGACCCCCGTGTCTGCCTATTCCGAGCGGATTGGTGTGGGAAGCGGATCGGATCAAATTGGATCGTAACGGATCGGATAGGATCGTTGTAGATCTTAGCGGATCGGATCTGATTGGATCGTAGCGGATCGGATCGGATTGGATCGTAGCGGATCGGCGAAAGGCGAATTAACTATGAGATGACGGGCACTTGCCGTTTCGTAGCCGCAGCAGCATCAGGTTAAAGAGCACATTTCATCGAGTAGGCAACCCTCTTTACTCGGATGTAAGGCGATCCTTGTGGTTGCCTACCCCAGGCAGATTTACCCAGCGTCTTTCACGTGGGAACAGTCCTCGATGACTTAGGAGCTGTGGGGTGTTGATGTATACGTACTTATCCCGCGAGGCCATGGGATCTTCGCGGGGGGTCGAGGACAAACGACGCAGTGAGGATAAACTTGTCAGGACCCACCTACGCCGCTCCGCGCCGCGCAGCCGCAGGATACGTTCAGGGAAAGTCATCATCATCAAGGAACATAGCTCGGCATTCGCCGTATTTCCACGCCATATCTCTTTATATGCTTTTGCCATTCTGCGGGAACCTCCGCGGATTTCTGAGAAAGAGGCTTTCTTAGACCGCTGCACCGTCTAGAGAAACTGTTGGAACGCAGATTTCTTCCTTTCGTCGTCAAGAGAAGCGGAGTGCTGTCTGAGCGAGCCACAGGACACCTAAAGCACGTTCAGCTTACTTGTCGATTGCGTTCACTTCCGTTAAGTAGTTAGCGTCATCTGTTTGGAAGCGACAGCGGAGCGTGGGTAAATTTCTTAAGGATGCTTGTTTATATTCCAACCGCAGCCTTTGCTTTTACGGAGATAATTTCACTTTATATTTTCTTGAGATTTAACGTTTGAAGGCTTCACCGTTGAATAATGATGCACTGGATGTAATTTGGCTGCAGTGAACAAACAAACCGTGAGTCGTTATGAAATTTCGCTCTGTAACGCGAAGCACTTGAGGTAAATAAACGCAGAACGTAGCTTGAAATCTCTTCAACGAAATGCTAAACGTAACAAAATACCGAATGCTACTTCAGTCGAGAAACATCTTTCCCTCAACTATCCTTAAAGATAATGTTCGTCGTTCGTGTGCATTGCTTTCATTAGCAACACCCTTGCTTATTCTTATTTGGGGCTGTTTTTAGTTGCTTGTTTACCCAACTACAATCCTGCCGATTCGAAAATTGTCATCTTGTCTTAAACTTAAAATTGTTCGTTGACAACGGAAAGACTCACTGAAAGGCAATAACAACCAGGAGGGCTTGAAAAGAACTTTTTTCATCCTCAAATTCACCGTTTTTTTTAAGAGCTCTTTGTTGAGGGAGATTTGAATGGATAAGTAAGTTTGGTATTTTCTCTGGCTTTCATGAAAGACTGATATTTTGTGGGTTGTTTTCTATTCATGGACGGCTTTGAGAAATGTAAATGTTTCGGGCGGCGGGAGTGAATGATACAAACAGCTATTCCAATTTTGGAATGTTTGCTTTTACGATAATCTAAACAGTATAGACTCAGTATCCACGGACTGCACCAATCAGAAATCATCGTCGGTGTATATTTAGCGTACTCAATATGATACGGTCTAACTTCCATCATACTTCCTTATTCACTATAAGTTTCTAAAAAAAACAAACCAATCGAACGATATCATTTCGTGAAGATGTTTTATCTGCTAATTCATTTGTCGCTATACCTGAAGTTTGTGTAGGACTCGATAATGCGACCCGAAACTACAAACCGTTAGCTCGAGTTTTGATCGTGATATTAACGTAGCTTTCCGGAACGCTACAAACTTCAAGGGACTTTGGCTGAAGGGCTATGGCTCATAAAATCTCTTGCTACACCACAACTACAAATTCTCATCACCTATCTTATCTCCTCTCCAGTCACCTTCTCGAGCTCCACCATATCTTGAGTGCTATTTCCGAAACGTTCAACTCTTACAACAGATTTAAAATATCCTAATCTTTTTACTTAAAAAAAACAAAAACAAAAAAACAGCAACACTGAACTTAATCAGTATACGCCTAATCAGCCTCTTCCCAACAGAATATATCCCAATCAGCTCCGTTATTTCATCCGCACCCACCTCTAAGGATCCTCTATTTTGTCACCAAACTCTTCCCTCAGCATCGTTGTTTCACCTCCTTCAGCCTAATATCCTGTATCTCTCGTCACCACAACTCCCAATCAGCACCACTATGCTTCCCCGTTCATCTTCGTAAAGCAATATCCATTCACTGCGCCCAATCAGCAGTTTTGGGCTGAGCATCGGGAATGCCGGCTCGAGATGTGGGGACCAGCAAATAGCTCATAATTCTTGGTGCAAGTCCTCGTGTCCGTTTTGTGTCTGTGATCTCATCCATCGTGAGCCTTGGGCATGGCCATGTCCGCATTCTCGGCCCATCAATCCTTTAGAGAGGTTATTTCCGTGCCCTTCCTCATGGCGGTTCCATTTTTGGCCCAGCGCAACAGCGCCCATCACATCATGCCGCCTTTTGCAGGCCGCGCCTCTTGCCTCTCGACTCCAATATAATTTGGAGCCCACATATAGAAAGCTTTCGTTTTGTCGGTAGAAACAGAGGGCTTTGATCGGTCGCCTTCAATGCAGCTGCCAGCCCTTTGAAGCCCCAGAAAGCCGCCTCACAACCTCCACCGTTCTTCGCGATTTTCTTTCACACAATTAACTTTTCAAACTGTAGAGATAACCCTACAGTTCTACCCAATTTTTGAATTTATCAAGCGATCCAAAACACACCTGAGTTGATGCTTAAATACCATTAGTCATGGCCGTGATAGGTTGCGTTAACCCATAAGAGCCCAAAGTACTTAGAGTGAAATTTGGCTTAAGAGAAATTGGGAAGATTTTTTCCCCAATAAAATACGAAATTTTAAGCTTTGAAAAATGCCTAAATTATTAAATTTGCGGTTTCCAGAGGGGTGATATTTTCTTTAACTTTTGACAATACTAAACTGAAAAGATCCTCTAAAATATATTTTAAACACCGTTAGAATATGCTACATCAAAAATTAAGAATACGAAAAACTTGATGTTTAGATTTTGTGCGGTCAATTCACTTCATTCAAGACCTCAAACAACGCAAGTTTTGGATCGTGAAAATCTTCTTTTTGAAGGGCGTACAGTGATTGCGATTCTCCACGAGAAATGCTTTCAATTTGGCTTCACCACAGCTCTCTTTTTATTTTAGTTCCTGCTCATGAGATATTTATTTGCTACCGCTGTGTTCCTTTTATTGTTTCTTTTTATCTCCCTCCCGATCATTATTTATTAAGACTGCAGCTTCCTTGAAGCAGAGCTCATCTCTTCTAACATGGTTTCAAGTTCCTCTCTCTTTAGTAGGCTCTGATGGTTTCGCCTACATTTTCGATGACATTCAGCAGGAACAAGTTTATCGAAAATCATACTTCAAAGAATCACTTTATCCTTCCACGACTTTATTTTTGTGGGTGGATTATTTTGCTGCTAGAATATTTTTTGTGGCGGTAAATATTTATCGTGATGGCACTAAGAATATGCGAACCTCATTTTAAGCAACTCTGACCAACGTGAGTTTTTGGCGTGATTTTAGGGCGTTAGACTCCAGGAGACTCAAAGACGAACTCGGCTCACGGAAAAACTCCCTTCTCGCAAATATGGTGATGTTTGTCGTTCTAATTCCAAGAGTGCCGAATATTTCCCCCTCGTCTTTAACATGCCCGTTATTCATGCCACACGCCCTAATTGAATATTACAAGCTTTTAATTAAAATGTGTCGTGTGAGGCCTGCGGCAGCCAGCTGACCCATTAGGGATGGAATTCCTAGAAGAGTTGTTCTGATTTTACGATTTTATCGACGGCATCAATACTCTAAAAAGAACAAAAAAATGACGGAAACATCACGCCTCTTAATGAAGTGATTTTTCGCGGAATTGTAGGGATGTTTTTGTGTTGATTAAGATTCAAGGATTAGCGGAAAATATCAAAGGTTATTAAGTGTCAGAATGTTATGGAAAAAGCTGCGACTTGGTGATTTAAATATCTTTAATCGGTTAAACTAATTGGATCTAAATGAATTCAGCTGGAAATATTACCTGTTTTGGGTAGTTTTTATCTATAGGAAGATGAATTTTCCACATCTTTATTCCACCGGTAATGGAAAAACGAAGGTGCACATTCTTCTGAGAAAATCCTCACTTCCCAGCGGCATTTTCTGGAAACGCATCGTGTAATTAGCCCTCCCTTCAACACGTGAAAACATTGAGTCAGGAAGTGTTTTCCTTCTAACCATGCTTTTTCGCCCAAAAAGAAGGAATAATGCGGCCGTATTTGTCACTTTTTTATCATTCTCTTATTTTCTCTCCCTATTGTGCGTGTTCCGATAGTCTAGAGCTTATTTTGACATGTCTGCGAACGACACCCAACGAACGCTCGAAAACACAAAAGTAATGAAATTGCGAGTTCAGCAGGCAATCTGTAACAAAGTATCGCTCTTTAGGAAAAAGTCAAATGGACAACACAAGTTCATGACAAAACTTCTACAATATCTTGCCTTGCCAGAAGATGGGGTTATCTATACAAACAGTGTTTGTTTTTCTTTTCCTCAAGTTTTTCTTTTCCTCGAGTTAATTGGATCTATTTTTGTAGCCCATTTGCTCTCTATTTTGTTCGTCCATCACTTCCTTAGGTGTATGTATTTAACTTTCTGTGATGCACATTAAACTGCCTTTTCTACCTCCGGTGCTTCACCTTGGTTTAATATTTATTACAAGGGAAATAACGAAATAAAACTACGTCGGTTAAGTTAATAAGGTTAACCTAGATTAGGTAAACGTAGGTCAGGTCTCTGCCTAGTTCCTTGCTCCGCTGTCGCTACTCTCTCCAGCGAAAGGTGAAACGAAAAGCAGAAAGTTTACCCTACATTCTTTATTGGAATCAGTGAGTGTCTCTGAGATTCATTGGCAATCAATATAACACTACTGAAAAAAATCAGTGGTGCCATATTGACTGAAATTCAGTGAATTTTCTCTTAATACTCTCACTTGGTTGAAATTTAGAGTGTATCAAATATTCCAGTGAAGGCGCACTGAAAAGAACAGTCGTATGACTGACCTAGGCAGCATGCTTTGAGAGGCGAGGCTCTGGCGCGCTGTTCACCTGAACTTAATGGCCACCCCCCCATAAAGTGTGCAGTAATGTCCGAACACGGATCTCACCGAAAGCTCGCCCTGATAAGTGATATATCAGCCGACATCCTCCGCCCAGGATCGCTGAGGACGAAGGGGCCATTGTTTTACAAGGATCCTATCCGCGCGAGGCTGCTGTCCGAGTCCAGGGGACGAGCGGCGGAGATCAGGCAACAGGTGGGGGGGAGAGGGAAAACGGGTCGATTCCCTGCCCGCCACGCCTGCCTGAACACCACTCGTCGGTGAGTTGGACTCAGACGGACTCGGGATGAAAAGGCGTTCGACCAAACTCGATGTTCCCTCTCAGATGTCTGCACAATCATCTTCTCCGGGAAATTTCAACGACCTGTGCCAAGAGCTGTTTTAAGTATTATTGAAATCAGAAAAAAAATCGCCTCAAAGTTAAAATGTCCTTGCTCTGGAAATGAAGCATGACACACCCTAAACTGTATGTCGGTTGGGATAATGAAAGATTCAACCCAGGTGAACTCTTGTAGACAATGCTACCTTGAAACCTTTCGGCGCGTTTTGTTCAAAGGAGCAAATTACAGTGCGAAGTTTCAACATGTCTTGCACATGACGAATGGTCGTTCTCCGAAGTTAGCGCTCATTGTCAGAACAACGGTCTCCTGTCGGCGTTCACTGTAACGAGGGTCTAGGTCATGAAAGCGCTGTGCTTAAGCCCCTGGAAATCTTGGCTGCATGGACCTGAACACCAGTGTTGAAAGCGCTTCAATGGAAACCATCCGTTCCGCAAACCATGTCAACACACTCTCAAGCGTCCTCAAGATTCAATATAAATCACTTCCTTCGACAGACTTTGCCTGTGAGACGTATCAAACTAACTCACGCGGTGGTACGTCGTTATCGTCTTATGATGCAATAACCAGAACCAGATTGGCATGAGGAGGAAAATTTAGCCTTTAGAACTGTACGAGTATAAATTGATTCCAATAAGAGTCTGGTTCAGGTCTAGTCTCGTACTCACTGTCAGATGTGTACAAGTTCTTCTACGTCGTCGTTCCTTCACGAGTTTCTCAGCCTGGCGTGGCTCTTCAATCCCTAAATCCAGGTGTGGCCATTTCAGAAGCTGTATGAAGCCATTGCGAAAGCTTGGTGAAACCATTTCGAAAACAAGATGAAGCCATTTCGAACACCACGAAACCTCACGATGACGAGGATGATTCAAGTGATGTTTATGTCAACTCACTGCCCTGTAGAAATGTTGGACTATCCGATATGCGTGGTGGTTACCGTGGAGGTCGAGGATTTCCAGGAGTTCCCCTTGAAGAGAAGTTTCAGTGATAAAGAGCGATGCCGTTTCCGTCTTTCCACGGAGACTCGAGAAAAAATTCTCGGAAAATAAGAGAAGTTTGAAAGTGACGCGAAGTCAGAACAATCTAGATTTGCTCATCTCGAAAAAGTTTGCTCCTCCCCCGACGGATGCTTTGAATAATTATAGCTGAAGCCATTTTATGGAGATATGAATCAGAAAATGTTGTGTCGCTCCTTGCAATATTTTACTCCGATTAATACTTCCGAAGACAAGGTCAATTAAGATTGTCAGGCGAGCATCGCGTTTAAGCCAAAATTTGACGTCAAGCGGAATCCGGAACGATCCGAGAGAGGGATTTCAACGAAGTCACTGAACCTATCAACGGTGAGCCCGTCAAAAGGCCTGCTTGATTGCATACTTGATGCAGTAGGGAATGATGACTATACTAGTGTTCTTGACTTCATCTTTTTGAGTTGTCTATGATGGAACTCAGGTACAGAACTTCTTGCCTGGGTATCATTTTTGAGATATCGGTTCTGCTTTCTACTATGATTGAACACGGTTTAGAAAATCCTACCTCAAATTCACAGTGTGCTATAATAAAATCAAACGAGAGTTCGCACCAATGTTTCGAAAAAAAGGACGGTGTTTTTTTTCCGATTACAATCAGTTAAATGGTGTCGCGCATTTTTATGCGGCCGTTTCAGAAATTGAATTCGCTGAACCCTCTCTCATATCATAGTTGACTTCACACGCGGGTATAGTAATTCCAGGGCAGCACGAGGCGCGGTCTTGAAGTATCTTTCCCAAGCTTCCACTTGATTTCTTCGTCAGCTCTCCGCGTGTCTGTTTGTCTTCTTTCCTGGATAGCCTCCTTAAGGGGAGTCTCCTCGAGTCTCCCCAAGGGAGACTCAAGGACTACCGACCTCAAGACGCCATCAATAATCATAGGAGCTGTGCCAAAAAGCGAAACCATGTGACCCCAAGTCAACAGTCACCTCGGCCAACACATGCGCATCTCTCCACTGTATAAATAATTTCTATCAGAAGTGAACCAGGAAGGTTAATGCTCTCTAACATTCCGGATTTCTTTCTTCCCAGTCAGGTATGAGAAACTTCTATCTAGAGAACTAGTGGATCTGTGATGCAATTCTTTGACTTTGTTTGCATCGTATTGTGCGGAGCGGGATTCTGCGGTGGTTCTGATGGCTACGAATGTAGCTATTCATCTTGCACCGAATCCTAGATTTCAGCATTGGCATCCGATAGGTACCCGCATCCATCCCAGGGTACCATTACCCTTTGCAAGCCGTTCCGTCCCTTAAGGGTGAGGCGCGGTTTTATACCAACCGCTGAGTCAGCTTCCTGGGCATTCGCTTGCCATACCTTTGTGGTAATAATGACCCGCATCAACAGGGTTAGCTTTGACCTGCAAACATGCGTGTTATGTCTTCAGGATGTCGCTTAATCCTTAACCGCCGAGTGATGCCGTTCGGAAACAGGAAAAAAATATATTTTAGAGGATCTTTTCAGTTCAGTATTGTCACTATTTAAAAAATATCACCCCTCTGGAAACCTGAAATTTAATAATTTAGGCATTTCTCAAAGCTTAAAAATTCGTATTTTGATGGAAACGATCTTTCCAATTCCTCTTAAGCTAAATTTCACTCCAAATAATTTGGGCTGTTACGGAACAGCTCCTGATGATCCTGCAAGAATGATAATATGGCTCGGACGGAACCATGATGCATCGTTTGGGATGCACCATCTGATGATCTTGAAGGTCCTCACTCGGTCTTAATTTACATAAGTCCTTGATAACCATACCATCCCTTTCAATTAATTTGTCTTTTTCTTTCGGGAATCCCTTCGAAAACTAACTGTGTATAAGGCGTGACCTTCAAGTTCTGTCCCTTTGGATTTCCGCGTGTTTAGTATCAGCATATTTCATTTTTTTCCGAGCGGAACCCATGAGTTTTATGTCGTCACGGCCATTCAAGAGTTAAAAGCAAACTTTATGAATGAAAAATTGTCGTTTGGACTTGGCCCCGACGCGCAAAGAAAACTTTCTCCCAGAAAAAAAAGTTTGGGCCAAAAGTTGTGATTTGTATTTGACAAGGGAAGGAAGCTAGCTTCTAATTACTCAGTGGCAGAGAAGCCGGAAACGGCATATTTTTCCGGAGGAAGTTGCCATTGTATCGATATCTGTTTCCGGCGCTTAAGCACACGCTTTGGAAACTTCCCACGGGATTTCAGTCGCTTGTATATACAAAGTTATCTAAGCTCTATACGCGTGGGAAAAGTGGGGCTTTACGGCGCAACGGGAAGGCTTTTACGGCCAAGAAGGAATACGCCCACTTTTAAGCGGGGCATCTTGATACGCGGGAAAGTGATACGATGTTTTGATTCTTTTTCGCACTGCTTTACATAAAACTCTCCAATATTTTTACGTTAAATCGCAAGTCGGCCAACTTCTAAAAGCTGTCACTTAAGATAATATCTTATGGGTAGACCCATAACTGTTTTAGGTGGGTAGCTGTCATAAGCGCCAAAAACCACAAGCGCCAACGCCGCAAGCGCCAATCCGTAACCGCCAAACGAGAAAAGTCGTAAACGCCAAAGGTCTTAACCGCAGTACTAACCTTACCTAACCTAACCAAGCTTAACCTAACTTAGCCTAACCTAACTTAACCTAACTTGATCTAACCTAACCTATACGAACTTTGGCGTTTGTGACTTTTCTCGTTTGGCGGTTACGGACTGGCGCTTGTGGCGTTGGCGCTTGTGGTTTTTGGCGCTATCGAATGCCTCCCTTTTAGGTTAGATAAACCGGCTTTAGAGTTGATTTTAATCCTTGGTTTCGTAGCTCGATTATCTCGGGAATATAGCGATAAACTATGGAGTATTTTTTTAGGTCGCTCTTCAGCCGAAAAATCCAATTCGGGTTCTTAATTATGTTAAATATCAAATCGGGATTGAAGTCGCAGTCTCAAATGCAAGCCATGCCTCGGATTTCCGTACAGGAAAAGCACTTATGCAACCCGCATCACAGGAGTGTGTGTGTCGATTGCATACCTTCGCTAAGCGTGGCCTATCCGAGTCGTAACCGCAACGTGGAATGAATGCGGAAAGTCTGCGGAACTAACCCATCAGCGACGAAAACTCCTCACAAGTCGAAAACTGGCCAAATATGTTTATTAATCGGGATGCATGCAACATTAAAAGAAAAAATGCCTCTATTCAGCATTAATTAAACTTATAGTTTTGAAAAAACATCTCGCAAAATTTTGTGTCCTTTAATTTGCTTGTGCCTTTTAAGCAAGTTTTCTGCGTTTCCCGCGTAAAACTAACCGCTCAGATATGTTTAGGAAATTGCCAAATTTGCCAAAAGCGAGATTTTTTTGCTCAGTTTGCATAAGAGATTTTTATAAAGAAAAATTGAAAATTGTAAAAAAAAAAAACGTAATAATTATTTTGTGAAATAAATATTACAAAAAACAAAATGTTGGAGAAACCTTATTTTAAAAAATAAAATAATAAAAAAGAAATTTTAAAAAATAATAAAACGACAATATTAACTTTCAGAGTTACTTTACTTCAATATTTTACTCATTAATAAACAGCGAATTCGCAGATTGTATGTGAAAAAATCTTCGTAAACAGGCGAATACTTCTGGCGCGGCATTGATGAGAGATATGAAAAATAGGTCCGGGATGTTTAATTTGGTTGTTTGAGGTTTTAAGCAGATTGGATTACTTAAGGTTATGTTACATTGGATTAGATTCGGTTAGAGTGGCTTAGGTTACGTTGAGTTGAGCAAGGTTGAGTTAGGTTTGGTCCATTTCAGTAAGGTAAAAAGCGAGTGAAGTTAAAATATCACTTCATCAAGAACGCTTGTTTCCGGCGAGTTCCCTTGCATCCGTTTAGGAAGGACCTTTATGCGGCCTTAATTTCAGGCAGGGGACGCCGAGCTGGAGGTGAACGCGACAAAAGAGGGGCCCACTTGGCGCTTATAAGCCAAGTCGCGTCACAAATCTTGGGAACGACGGTTGCTGCTTTTGGCTGAAAGCCGGCCAGACTTCTGGATCCGCAGACTCGCGCGGGAAAACTACTTCCAAGACTCAGGAGAAACCATCTCCCGTAGCAATGGGACATGATGCCTTCAGTGTTATCATTAAATATCGCATTTTATATCTCTTTTATTCTTCTATCTTCCGCATCACGACGGATACCGGTAAGCAATGGCTTAGATTAGATTAACCGATAACAGCCCAAAGCATATGGAGTGAAATTTAACTTGAGAGAAATTGGAAGGATTTTTCCATTAAAATGCGCAATTTGAAGCTTTGGAAAATGCCTTAAATATTAAATTTCAGGTTTCCAGAGGGGCGATTTTTTTAAATTGTGACAATACTGAACTGGAAAGATCCTCTAAAATAAATTTTTCTGTTTCCGAACGGAATCGCTGGGCGGTAGTGGGTTAAGTAGACCTTATACAGTACGGAGAAAAGTGGGCGAGTAAAGTTTACTACAAATTAGTAAAAATAACTAAAAAGTGCGACAGCCAAACTCTGCAAGTCAACCCTAATGCATTTGCTAGTAAAAGTTACCGTTACAGATCACTGTTTACAGTAACGTTTACTGGCAAATCTGGTTACGTTTACTAGCCGAGTTTGCTGTCACTTTTTTAAAGTAATTTTTAGTTAACTAACGCAGTTTTCGCCGTGTATCAACTTAAATATAGGCTTAATTGATCCGGGTTAATAGGTTCGGTTGGCCCAGGTTCATCCCCGGTGATGTTATGTTGGTTAACCTAGGTTAGGTAAATGTGGGTTAGCTTAACTTGGCGTAGGTTAACCTTAATTTAACATAGATGAGTATTACATAGGTTAAGAAACTAATTTCAGAAAATTAAAAGTGGGCAAAATTCGTTAGGGTGAATTGTGCTTTCGCTGTACTACGCTGTTGTCAAGCCTTACACAACTTAATATCCTGAGGCGCTATCTTGCCGGAGTAAACGGTTTTAGGCTTTTCAAATTTGAGATTTACTTGACAAAGATTAAGGAAGGTTAGATTACGTGCCTAGTGCGTCGTTCCGCTGTCGTAAGGGTAAAAAAGCAAAAGGTGCAAAACACTATCTGTAACTTTTTTCAAGTCCTGACGAAAAAAAAAGTAGATCTCCCGCAGCGGAAATGACGGCACGCTTCATGACATTGCCAAATGTTGGCTGCCCTGCACAAAGCACAGCCAACGTAACCACCGGCGAAGGAACGAGCGCTTGTATCCCTCGGAACGTGTCGTGCGAGGAGCGGCTTAAAATTAGAACCGAGAAGAGAAAGGCAAGCCAAGTTCCCGATTTGAGTGCGTGCGCCAACTACAATGTTTCCTAGTTTGTGTTGGAGCTGTCGCTCTTCAGCTCTCTCGATTCACGATTCCCCTCCCGGAACCCCGTTGACCCCCTGCAAAGTTCATTCTCTTAAAGCTCCGATGCGGATAGGCGCACTCTGGATTTGAGTCAGTGATGGTCTGATATTCAGTGAAAATTCACTGAATTTCAGTAATTATGGCACCACTGAAAAAAATCAGTGGTGCTGTGTTGACTAAAATTCAGTGAATTTTCACTGGATTTCAGAGACTCTCACTCATTCAAATAGTGTATGCTATGATTAAGATTTATACTGAATTAAGCTTAATTAGTTCTACTCACAGAAAAAAGCAAACAGCGCTTTTACTTTTGGCTTATCTTTTGTATAAACGGGAATCCAGAGTGGAGAACTCAGCCGCTTTGCGTGACGCACTCTCATCTTGTGAATGTTTCACCAGATTGTCCGTAGCTTTTCTTTCCGGCCTTCATCCCCAAATCGCCCCTGTGTTTCTCCCGCTCCCGTATCTTCTCCCCGAGGTGAATGCTGCCCCGTTTATATCTTGTTTTGGTTTGCGGGGCTCCGAAGCGAACTCCTCGGGCCTGCGGAACCTCTCCGGAAGTGCAGGGAAGTGCACTGCCTTTGTAACGCATACAAAAACATCCAAAAGACTGACGAGTAGGGTACATTAAGAGCTCACTCCCCTATCTAATCTCACTCGAACCTCACTCAACCTATACCTTTTCTGAACCAATCCGGCTGTTACTAAACCTCGGAGACAGTTACTAAGCTAAGAAAATCGGCATGGTGACTGCTGGGGGCAATTTTGTGTCCTATGCATCGCTCTCCTGTTGTTCGGCTAAGCGGCTAAGAATGAAAAATTCCACTTTCAAACAAACAGTGAAGGCTAAGTCTATGGACTTCAGACACGTGTTCTCCTGTTGAAGAGTTTTATCTCCGATGGAACTGTCCAGGTGAAGTGTCGTGAGAGACTGTTGGGCTGACGAAAGTATGTAATATAATAGATAACCTTAGGGACTGCGGCAACCGCCGAAGTTCGGCGAGGAAGTTCACGCTAGGGACTTGAAGCAAGACCATTTTAGTGCAGGGACAAGTTTGTGCCCGCTTGTGGGGGGCAGTGCTCCCTCAACGAGAGGACTAATTCATAGGTTGACGCCTTGCCGGAGTTGATGATGTACTTTTCATGAACTGACGGATCGGGCAACGCTCTCAACCAGGTGTGAAGGACTTTCCCTTAAAGGGAACACCGTGGCTTGAGCAGTTATCACTGTAAATTTGGAGGCTGGAAAGTTCCATATTTTAAGTTATTCATGATAAAGAGAAGCAAGGCACAGGGCACTTCCTCGCGAAGTAAGTTAACCTATGCGGTTTGATGTCGATGAAATACAAGTCGAAAAAGGTTGAATCACCAAGGGATAGTGCATTGACTTCGCGTTGATCAGCCTGCATTTAAAAACAGAAGATCCATGTGGCTATACAATCGGCTTATCTCTCCCGACTTCATTCACAAAGACTGAAATTATTAAGTAATCGAACCCGGGATGGATAAATCCATCAACGTGATGAAAAATTTCTTAGAAGAACACAAAATCCGTTGCTGTATTGTTATGATATGCACAAAGGAACCTGATACGAACCTCTCCTCATATCACAAGGAACACTGTCGGCGTGAGCCAATCTGTGCGAACTCTTGAATTAATCATAAGCCCCCATGAAAGCATATCCTAATGATGTTGAACACTTTTTTGGTCAAGTCTTCCCGGAAGAACTTTAGTTCAGAATTTCACAGGATTCATTCCAACGCCTTGTATTTTGCGTCCGTCGCTTGGCCGAGGGTAACTATGCGAATCGACGAGATTATTAATTTAAGGATTAGGTATATTCGTTGACGATAGGTTAATTAGGGTGCCGTGTTACTTGCTTTGAAAGGTAGAGCCTAAATGAAAACCCACAATCGGTGAATTCACGTTGTGCGGTCATCTGGGAGGAGCAGGGCGTTGGAACGGAAGTGCTCGGCTCGGTAAGTCTTCCCATTGGTGGCTTGTTAAGAGGCGTTTGAAGGAAAGTGCCGCTTATGTGGCAACGTAATCCTAGCTTAGAAAGTCGCTCTCGTCCACGCCAACGTCGCGACCGCTTTAAGCGGTTAAAGAAGCTCTGGCTGCGGAGATGCTAAGCAGGGCAATTAAGTGGCGACTTGAGGGGCCTAACTGACCGACCGCACACAATATTAACATCGGCTCAACGTCCCGACTCAGCTCGATGATCCACGCAAAAATAAGTGTGCCTTTTTGATTCAAAGCTTACTATTGAAGATTTGAAAAATAGATAATTGTCCATTTTTTGTGTTTTTCTTTTTATATCGCTAAAAAGAGAAGTTAAGTATTCCCAATAGCCCTTTTTTTTCAGGGTAGGACCTTGGGTTTCCAGCACTATTTCAAAACTGCTCTGAAGAAAGGTTTGATCTGCTGGTTCAGCAGCCGTGGCGACCCTAGTCACGTTTTAGTAATGACTCTCGGATTTAAAGAATATGTCTCCCAACATAGGTTCGGTGCTGTCGGTATATTTTATGCGCTCGGAGGAATTTCTCGCTTGAATGGCGCCTACCTCGCAACCCCGAAAGAATACCGAATCGCCTTTAATGAAACGAAGTCGTTAACACCGCTTGGAACAAAGCCTCGTGGTTTGTCTTTCCAGAGTGGAGTACCCGGCTGGATAATCAATACTTAAGTAGACAGTTAAACCGATTGCATTCACACTGGAGGGGAGCTGTGATAAAAACTCGTCTATTTCTAGCGGACTGCCTGCGAAAAATATGCTCCCGATGATTTACTGATCGTTCGGAACACCGTGAATCTGGGAAATGAAATTTTCATCCCTTTTTTTTAACCACCAATCTGAGCATTCCGAAGAAGGTGTATGAAATGACTGCGGAGGAGTTGTAATGAGAATCTAGCTTGGAAAGAGAAGTTAGATTTTCTTTCTATTTGATCCTTCGTCCTCAAGCTGAGTGTGGCGACCCACAAAGCGCATAACCTAATCCAAGTTAACCTAACCTAAGTTAACCTAACCTAAGTTAACCCAACCTAAGTTAACCTTACCTAACTTAGCCTAACTTAATTTAACCTAACGTAAGTTAACCTAACCTAAGTTAGCCTAACCTAACCTAAGTTAGCCTAACCTAACCTAAGTTAGCCTAACCTAACCTAACTTAGTTTAACCTAACCTAAGTTAACCTAACCTAAGTTAGCCTACCCTAACCTAACTTAATTTAACCTAACCTAAGTTAGCCTAACTTAAGTTAACCTTACCTAAGTTAGCCTAACTTAATTTAACCTAAC
>Ga0058701_10001426_pt1 | contig 16903 bp, 10 predicted proteins | sample AgamicOrMae_FD_97039 | JGI IMG/M metagenome (GOLD analysis project Ga0058701, IMG submission 97039) | Agave microbial communities from Guanajuato, Mexico - Or.Ma.e | ecosystem: Host-associated > Plants > Phyllosphere > Phylloplane/Leaf | place: Guanajuato, Mexico | collected 2012-06-04
CTAACTTAACCTAACATAACTTGACCTAACCTAACCTACACGAACTTTGGCGTTTGCGACTTTTCTCGTTTGGCGGTTACGGACTGGCGCTTGTGGTTTTTGGCGCTATCGAATGCCCCCCGTAAAGGTTTACCTAGACCAAGCCCAGCTTTGCGAGTGAATGGTGAGCGAAAAAGTATGAGCAGTTGATTATGTGTGGCGAGGGGCTACTAAGCTGGGGGAGAGGGGGGGAGTCAACGCACCCCCGCAGAGCAACAAGGGGACTAGCAGTCCTGTCTCCAAGTTACGGTCCCAATTTCAATGTCCAGTGAGTGCAGGCCTTCCCCCATATATTAGACGTCGTGGAGGCCTAATAAGGAAAACTTTTTTCATTCACTACGTAATTACTCGTGATTTATGTGCGCTTTATGTCGGGTTTATTATAAAGCGGAGTGCGTGTTTCGTCATCTCAGATTTATAAATAGCACTTGAATTTCAGATTGCCTGATAAAGAGGGTTATAAAAATGTGCACATTTTAGGTAAAAGGTAAGAAGCTCCGAAATAATATTAGTGTCAGTTCGAAAGGTCGGACTCTCGCCCTTAACCAAGTTTAACCTAACCTAAGGGTCTCTAAGCGTATTGGCACTTCTCTAAGCGTAGTGGTCACCACCCCGAGGAGTAAATGGCGTAAAGGATTGCCGCGACAAGAGTCAAGTGGGCCAGTAGGTAAACGAGGCACTTGGAACCTGACAAAAGCTAACCACATGTTAACCTACTTTAACCCGGTCTTACGTCGTCAATCCTCACAATGTATAAAGGATTACATCAAAGAGGGAAACAAAAGTCAGAATGCCATTTCCCAAAACGAAATATAGTTCTCCTAGAAACGATAAAAGTAAGAGGATTTTAAACAACGAAGTGACTATTCACGCGCTACCCCATTTAAAATATGTATTCGGTTGGTTTCCGTGCGTCATCTCCCATTTAAAATGCAGTAGGTTGGTTTCCGTTAATATATAGGCGTGCAAATAGAGCTGACCTTAAACAATACGCGAATAAAGTGAAATGCTTTTCGAGACTTTTTCTTGGACGTGCTTGAGAGCTGGGACCGCTTCTTTGCGAGATGGAGCCATTTATGTACCCCGCCTGGAATCCTCGAAGCCGCAGGCCCCCCCCCCGGTAAACAAGCTATTTTTTCCATCTTTTTATTGAGCATATCCTGGTGTGTCTGCTTTGGAAGTTGGGCTGTAAAGCCGTTTAACTTATGGGGGCAAGGATACAAATATGTGGAAAACCATTTTGGCTGGCTTTGCAGAGCGCGGGAAAATGTCGCAAGGTAGCCCAGAGCGTGGGAAGCCCGGACAACCCCCCGGGGAATCTCGGGCCCGGCCCAAGCAGCGCTGGGGCCCGGCCAGCCCCGACCCATTTTCTCCTAAATGATTCTGGTTGCATAACGTTGTTATGTCAACGCGGCGGCACGGTTCTTGATTAAGCTGCTCCGGATGTTTTTCGTTGAGATTTATTAAATTTTTAATAAACGTTCACGGAAACGATAGTTATTTCGTCGTACTTTCTGATGGAAATATACCTGTGCGTGGTTTGGGCATACATATATATTTGGGTATTATATATATACGTGACATACTTTCTTTGATTAGTTAGCAGTCAAAAGATTTTTGTCCAAATAGGCGTCTGACCGTGCGGTGTTCAAAAGGTTTTTTGTCAGAACGTGTTAAAACGGGCTCGCTACCACTCCGGGCAGGTGTGGAACCAAGCTTGATGCCGCTAACTTTTCTGTGGCAAGCACTTGCAACTAAGTATACTATGCGTCATGATGCTTTAATTATAATAATCAATCGTATATTTTTTCAATTTAACAATTATTATAAAATTAATTTAATTAATAACAATGGTTTCCTTTTGTATGGGTATAGTGTCTAGAGCCTCTCCGAAGCGGAAAACAAAGATGGGAAATTAACCTCTCAAACTTAGGTAATTGCTTACGCTCTTGAACTCTTTTTTAATCAAGAAAATACTCCGTACCAATAATAATCAGAGTACAATAGCGTGGCAAGGCTCAGCCCCGAAATTCCTTTGAAAAATTTCGCTCGCCAAGGACGGAGATTTTTCACGAAGGCCCAGCAATATGGAAGGCCGGCGGGGGGGGGGGGCACGGCGGTGGCTATACCAGCCGTTCTGAAACCATTTCATTCCAATCTTATATCCCAAGTTATAGGTTGGACGGAGGCATACATACCATCACTCAAACAAAATGTCAGCCGTCCTGAAAGGAAGGGAAGGTGTCTATAGTGAGACTTCCACCAGTGTTGCCAGATTTCTTAACCTCGTAATTTAAACTAGGTGAACGTTTGTGACCAGTAAAGATAACCTGCTCAAAGAACCTTTCACTCGATCGCCCATCTCCAGGGCGATCGAAAATCATATGACGTCGTACGTCACATGGGTCATTTTTAGTATTTTTCGAGTTAAACGCGGATAAATTAGACAAATTCGATGCTAAACCTAGCAACATCGCATACCCCATTGCCTGTGTGTAGAAAACATTCAGTGGAGACTGCTAGGTTCCATTGGGAACCCACTTTCCATGATTTAGCTCTAAGTTTATTTTCACTCATTCTCGAACTCACTTTGGCTCCCTTGAAATTATTTTGATCGAGTGTTGTAAGCTGTAACATATTTTTATAATAGGATTTTTCTTCTTTAAAATTAACCCTTCACCTCATTAATAAAAGATAATTTAAAAATGCGTTTCAGGCGCTTGTCATTTGGGCCGTCGTTGTCTGGGCAGTTGTCAGTCAGAGCCAGAAAGGTGCAAGAGACGTTATTTCAGCGCGTTTGCTGCGTTGCTGTGTCAACAAACCGCATTAATGGAGACGAAGGCCCCGACGGAGCTGAGTTGGTTGTCGGCAGCCGTGTTGCCGGACCTCCGCGTCGCTACCCCCGACTCTCCATTAAAACGTCACCCTGCAGAGTAATGGCAGTGCTATAGGACCGGCTGGACACCCCCCTCCACCCCCCACCACCCCGCGGCTCCGAGGCAACCCTCCCCCTTTCACGAGGACTCTAGCCAAATTAAAAACTCTGTATCCGCATTGATATGGACCAGCTCTTCCAGATCATGTCACCCTCTAATTAAACTTGCGGTGACACGTAAATCATGGAGTTGCTTGGGGCCCTTTACTGGAGTTATCGTTAATGGGGGTCATCAGGCTGGGAGTCGCCGCCGATGAAAGAACGGCTGATTAGCCTCTGTATACAGGGTGAGTCGCTTAATTGACCGGGTAGGCAACCGCAACGCAAATTCACGGTGTAGGCAATCCCACAACTTCTAGACCGCGATCTCCTTAAAAGATTGTACTATCGCCTGCAAAAGTTCGCGAACACTTCTCTGTGCGAGAGTAGCCATCAGGTTGGCAGCACAAACCGTCGCCCTCTAGGTGATGCCGTCGCCGGAGGTTGATCTTGAACCGACCAATCACGGACGAAAACGCCGAGTGCTGCCAACCTAAAAGCCACTCCCGCGGAAAAAGGTGCTCGCGAACTTGTGCAGGCGATAGTACTTTTCTCCTATGTTTCACATTCTTCGGTTTTTATTGCAGAGCAACGCTTGCTTACGGTGGTGCACCAAAAGAGGTAGAAAATTACAACTTCGAAATTTACAATGCAAAATTAAAGAGGATTTTAAAACCTAGGAAAACAGTTAACAACCCGACGTCCTTTGTTTTAATTCGAAAGTGAGGAAGTGCTGAGGTCATCTTTATCGAATTCACGATCTGTTGCCCCAAATCTTTCCGTTCCCGGTGGTATTAACATTTCCGTGTCACCACTTGCAGGTCCACGGAGACTTAGATGAGACGCTATAAACTCTGCTATGAAAAACGCGTCATAACTTAGAGAGAGAAAAAAAGCGTCACGGCGCGACTTTTCTCCCCTCGGCTATTTTTATCTCCGACGAGATCATTTCATTTTGGATGGAATCTTTCCGGGAGAAGTTGCCGACTGATCTCTAGACCCTGACAAGTTTTCGATTAGAAAATGCTTAAGTGTTTCCATTCTATTAGGATGATAAAAGTCGAGGCCGTGCGAAAAGTAGGCTATCATCATCGCCGCGCAAGAAAAAAAAACCCTTTCGCTAAATTGCTACAATGCTCCCAGCTTGAGGCGTCGTCTCATTTCGAGATTACATTTTGATTAGTTTTGTTTCTAGCAGCAAACGGACTTGGAATTAAGCTATATTGCCAACAAATATCGAGCTCAATAAAGTTCCTTTCGACGGAGGAAACGTGGACCTTTAGGCAACAAGGAAGCGTTTGCGATGCTTGAAATTCACGACTGAATAATTCTTGTCAGGAAAAGATAAAAAATACCTTCTCTCTACCTCTTTTGTTTTCCCTTTGGTGTCCAAAGTCGAGCAGAGTGTTAGTCGAGCAAGGTGGAAAGCTCTCAGCCTAACCTGAATTAACCTCGGTTTATCTAATCTAACGACCGCCTAAGCCCAATGCCGCCTCATTCTCCGGGGCAGTAACTGCCGCGCGAAGTGAGCAAGACCAGCCTTGGCGTTTAGTTAAGTTAACCAAGGTTTACAGTAACAACGGAACACCTAGGCGTGAGAATAAAACGGGTGTAGGGCCAATTATGATTTTTTTTCAGGTGAACCATTTTTCAGACACATCAATGGAAGACTCTCGAGAGACCTTTTGAGTTTTATGGACATAGGCCTATCTTGAAAAATAATCCGAATACGCACTGCCCTCATTTTATTTCTACACCCAAAACATGTCGCGAAACACTATGATTTTCAATGTGTTGGGTTAGGTTACGTTGCTTGTGCCTAACCTAGCTGTCGCTCCGCTCAGCAACGAATCGAAGAACACAATGTCTGGGAACTCGACTTTTCAAATTCAAGGTGTATTCTTTCGCACCTGCTTCGTGTAAATAATCTTCATGAAGAGGAAGAAGCCATGTTTTTGAATGACCGAAAGTTTGCACCAGTCCCATCGACTCGACGAGGGAACATCAACAGGGAAGAAATACCAATAAATGTAAACTTTCTCGCATTTACCGGGGATGTAAAGCTGTTCATTTTCGTTTTTTGAAATACCAAGTTGGTCTCGGTGGGCCTCCCCTTTCAAAGAATCGCGGTGCGCGCAAGTTTTAACAATGTTTACTTTAGCAGCTTTAACTTCTCCCGTGTAACTTTGCAACTCTGGCCAAATACTGAATAAGCCTCAATCGAGAGCAGCATCTGTAACTTTTATTGGTTTAAAGTCGTAGGTATCTAATGAGACAAAGGTTTCGGAGTGCGATGCGAATATTGAGGAGTGATCTCGGGGGGGAATAAAAGGGGAGGAGGGAGGACATGACGAGTTTGGCCCTGTCCTCTATCATGCTGGCCATGGATTTCGGATCAGGAGGAAAAGTCTCTGGACCATGTTGTTACGCTTGCAAACTTCGTAAAAAGGAGACGACACGGTAGGTTAAACTTGGATGTGTGCGGGTCGCCGTACCGCTGTCACTTGTCCTCTCGTACGCTGTAAATTTCGGAGGTAGAATTTTCCACCTCCTGTTTCACCTTTAGTTGCTAAGCCGAGGAGACTGAGGGGTCATTTCTGCAAGCGGATGAAGTATGGCATCTTTTTAACGTTAGTTGATAACAGAGGGGGGCATTCGATAGAGCCAAAAACAACACGCGCCAAAGCCGCAAGCGCCAGTCCGTAACCGCCAAACGAGAAAAGTCGCTAACGCCAAAGTTCATATAGGTTAGGTCAAGTTAGGTTAAGTTAGGTTAGGCTAAGTAACGTTAGGTTAAGTTAGGTTAGGTAAGGTTAGTATTGCGGTTGAGACATTTGGCGTTTGCGACTTTTCTCGTTTGGCGGTTACGGATTGGCGCTTGCGGCGTTGGCGCTTGTGGTTTTTGGCGCTTATGACAGCTACCCGATATCAGATAGTTTGACCTTGGTTTTACGTTTTCTTATATAAAAATCTATCACAGCGGGCAGGCTATGGGGGTGGTAGGTATTATGGTAATTTTTCAAGATAGGCCTATCTTCAGCCATATCATTCAAAAGGTCTCGGTCAAAGCTTTTTATTCATGCGGTTGAAAATAGGTCTATGTTGAAAAATTACCATAAAGTACGCACTACCCGCATTTTAGTTTCATGCGCAAAACAGTAATAGAATTTTCCGAAACGGGGGTTTATATTTTACTGTGAATGTTAAGCAGTCAAAATCGAACCACTATGACATTGTCTTGGTCCACGTTTGCATACTAAATATCAAAATTTAGTACAGAACAACAGTGACCACTTTAATATTACCACTTAAAAATTTTGGCTACTAAACATCAAAAAGTACAAAATAGTGGCCACTATTTTACCGCTATTCAATAATTTAGGCCCAATTTTGAGTGGGCCTTCTAAATATTTAATATTAGTACACAGTAAACTTCAATAATCAGTTCAAACGTGTACCCAAATCTAAATGGTTTAACGTAAATCCTACAATTTGAAAACGCTGAATCAGGCTGTAGGACACAGAGGTGGATAATGTAACCTGAACTGAGAGTGTAGCAGAGCCTAAGAGTGGAAAACCGCCTGGTAGAAATTGAATTGAAAGACAGCATCGTGACTCGGTTGATGTCGGAGCCACGGGGCCATTAAGGAGGTCTGGCATCGTATTAATAAATGATCATCAGTCAGTTTGATAGAAGCCGGGATGCGGTGTCACAAGATGGAGCCCTCTGTAAGAGCCTCTTTCTTAAGGTTTTTTCGTATATAAAAAAGAGAGATTTTGATCTCATTGCGTTTACCGGCAGGTCGATGTCCTAAAACTATTCGCCTCTGTTGCCAGATTTCACGACTCCGTCAAAGTTAAACTTCGTCAACTTTTTGTAGGGTGAAGGTAGTATAGTAACGACCTCATCTGAGAAAAATATTAAATCACCAAATATTCAATGTAAGGATACATGTTCACCGTCTTAGTTTTAAACCAAAAAAAGCGCAAAATAGCACAAAAATGCGTTTCTCTTCATATTAGTTTGTTTTATTGCGTGTTCTTCTTTGGTTATAAGATTCGCAAAGCAAGTCTTAATGTACCGCACCCCACGAGGAAACAATAATCCTAATATAAATGTAAGAAGAAGACAGAAGTTTACTCAAACGGAATGAAAAAAAAGGACAAAATCTGTCCATAAATAACCTTTTTCGAGACAGGCATTTCGCTCGAAATTTAAGGGATTTGAGGGAATCCATAAGAACGTTTCGCAGTGAAGGGTTAAGGTTAAAGCGTTGTCTGTCAGCCTAAAATATATTTGGGAATAAAGTAAGCTTTGCAGGGTATGATATTTGTGAAACCCTAGTGGCGAATTTGATAAATAGTGTGGCATTTAAGGTAGGGTGTGCAGATGACAGGGTGGCGGAGCGGCCCGGCTAGGGCTGTCCAGCGGTCCGGCCGGAGCAGCAACTGCCCTCTGCTAGGGGAGTAGTACAGCATCCACACCCTGGCAGGGGTGATTACTCACCCCTTAACGACACACAAATCGAATAAATGTATCTTGGCTGAAGCTAAAATCAATCAGATGAAACCGCAAATCTGTTTCTGCACCAGTTCATTTCCAGGCGAGGTTATCCGGCAAGGGGATGCACACACACAAAATTTATCCTGAGATCAAGAAAACTATTCTTGTGATTGTTAACTATCAGAAAAAAATTTCTGAGCTAAGAAAAAAACTCTTATTAATTATGTTATCTCACTAGAATAAATAGTGTTTGTTTTTGTCTCTTTTATAGGACCTAGTATTGCCGATTTTACCTGAAGGAAAAAAAAAAAGATGAGTAATAGTGGACCTTGGAGTATGGACGAGGGATTGGGACCGGGGCAACAGGCTTCCAAATAATAGCTCCGTTTCCGGATTGCATCCCTCCCAACAAATTCACAAGTTTGCCAATTTGGTCTACGTCCGTATTTCGGTTCATTTATTTGTCAGACACACTGGCCGAAAGCCCAGAAGGGTAACGACCCCTAAATTAAAAGCGATTTCAAGGGGGAAGAGGGCAAAGTTATCGTGGCTCTCTTGATTGGAACCTTATACGGGCCGGCTCGGGTCCCTTCGGGTGCCTTCGGGTTCCCTCGAGTCGGCTCAACGTACAGCTTCATCTCAATCCGACGCCTCTACAGATGCTTTCCGTTCCGATACTTCTAATTACGGCCATAATTTACGGTCCATAGAAGGGGACGCCCTTTAAGATGGTCAACTTTAAAACTGGGTCATCGAATCACAAGAGTAAGACTCACTACAGCAGAGATGTAACTTACAGTTGCGACCTTACCCAACGACCAAAACGTTTCGGTGACTAAGGTACGTACACCTTGTTGGTGACTTTTTTTTACAAAGGCATAGAATACAGAACTGTCGCTATCGAAATCGCACCTCTATGTAAAATCGTTACCCCTGTGTACAAGCTTAGGGATAAAAACGTCACGATTTTGCGATTGCGACAGTGCGATTTTGATAGCGAAAGTCCTGCATGGAGCCATCGCAAATGCATTGAGGAGGGGAAGGTGTGTGGAAAAATTAATACAAAAAAGTGCATCCCCGTAAACACGCAAAAAAATGGCCGACTTTTTTTCGCTTCTATTTTTAGGAAGACTGCCTTCACCCCACATGACTGCCTTTATCCCATTTCGGTAATTTACTTTACTGAAAATACAACCGCACTCCCCCTAAACCAAAGAAGTTACAAAGCCAATTCACAATTTTTCAGTAAAATAGGTTCAATGGTGATTTAGGTAGCGAGGACGTACAAAGTACGGGCGGCTCCTAGGGAAACTTAAATCATGTTAGGTTAGTTGAATAATTGCCTAATTTGATTATTATATCAAGAAAGATAATATAGTGCGGTAAATAACGTCCACAATAATCAAGCCCTCAAGTTCATGGTCAAAAGACGCTGAAATCAATAAAAACCCTCAGCTGCTGCTCGACACTTCATCCACAGTCCCTGTAGGTGGAAAATATTTCGTAGTCTTAATAACTAGGATTCTCCCAGTAAACCACGTTTGGGATTGAATCGTTTGAGTTATTGAGACTCGAGCGGGTAGGCTGTGATTCGTCCGGAGGGCGGCCGTGGTGCGGCTAGCCACACCGAGCCGAGTCGGGCCGAAGCGAGCAATGCCTAGTCAGTGGTCATTGGAGATCCTTCAGGAATTTTCCGATTTGCATCGCGGTCGCCGCTAAGAGAGACCGACTCACGGATTAATTAAATTCTACCGGCAGAAGCGCAGGGAAGGGGGCATGGGGGGGGGCAGCGGTGTGCCACACTTTCCTGAAAGCTCCTCACTCCTCACCCTCCTGTCGATTGCAAGGCGAGACCGATCGTCCTGTAAACGCGCTCCTGCTCCTGCACTTTCACCGAACCAATGCCGCGGACATTGACATTTAGGCCCATACTCGAAAAACGATAGTTTCTATTTCTGGTGTTCAACCTCGTGTCTAGGAAAAGTTCGGTTTCTTATGCATCGCCAAGCTTATCGCCTGTTCGGCGACGAAAGCTTGAAGGAAGCCATCCTAAAATTTCACAGTGTAAAAGCTGCTTTGAGGCGTTCCGAGAAACTAACGAGAAGGCGACGCAAAAGTCGGTAATGAGGGTTTCATTACGCTCGCTTGCGAGGCTATTTCTCAGACCTACATTTGTGTTTAGAACGAAACCCTGGAAAGAAGCGTCCCAGGCTGCTTGCAGAAGCTTGCACGTGTACGTCCTGAGTGACCCGCAACGTTTGCTAAGCCCTTCAACATCCTATCTTCTATGCCCGCTTTAATTTTGCATTGCAATATATGAGGATTAACGACGAATAACTTACTGTTAGTAGATTAGGTTATGTCTTCTGCCCCGTTTCGCTATCGCCATCGGTATCACCATCGCAATAGTCATCGCTATCACCATCGCTATCTACATCGCTATCGCCACCGCTATTGCCATCGCTATCGCTATCACTATCGCTTTTACTATAATTATTGCTATCGCCATCACAATCGCTAACGACATCACTATCGCCATCGCTATTGTCATCGCCATCGTTATCGCCATCGCTGACGCTTCGCAAGTCGCCGAGTTCCCAAGCCCAATGCTGCCCCTTCTTCCCGACGGCAGTCACTATGGTTGAGGCTGAAAAGTGTTTGCATCTGCTGGGTAGACGCAGCTATTACGATCAGGTTAACCTAAGATGTTACGCGCTTCGCTCGACTTGGCGACGAATGGTCGATTAGAAAGGATGAAAGATTCAACCCATAAACTTACAGCGCCGCAACACGGGCCTACGTGGAAACCGCTAAATTACTGTACCACACTTTTCCGCTCCGACATTTCAAAAACATGCCCACACCAGCTGTTATTAAAACCCATTATGCTCACCTCACTAAAGCCGGGGGCAAGGCGATCTATAACTTGTTGAATATCTCATCGCCCAGCTTGGCTTACATCTGGTACCCTGATACCGAGGAAAATGCAAAAAGTCGATCAACAAGTGCTCGGGGGCGTTGCCCCGACGCTTCCAAACAGTCTTCACTTATGGAGGCTGGCCTCTCATTCAATGTGGCCATTGCGCATTCGACATAAGCCCTTGACCGCAGAGCAAGAGAAGCGAAACCAAGAGAACGGCCAAAAGGGAACTAGTGCGGCTGAATAGGTGAGTTTCACCACAGCCTGGGGGGGGGGCTGGGGGGAGGGTGGCTGGCGACCCGCCTGCCCCGGCCCGGTAAGGACCGACCGACCCGTGGTCCAATCAAGCCTCGGCTTTCGTCATTCCCCAAAGACGGCTTGTGGTTCTTGTGGGCAATTTTATTGCCAAAAAAACATACCGTGTTCCGAGTTGGCTACCTCTACATGGTAACTTTGTTTGTTTTTTTTTGCGAAAGTCTTTACTAAAAGCAGCTTTTACACAAAAAGCAGGCACGATGTGGACCGGTAGAAGACCCTGCATCCCAGGAGTGACTTCGGGGGACTTGAAAAATTTTGAATCCATTAAACTAAATAAGGTTAGTTAAATTTCGTTGATATACACACATTACTTTATAAAATAAGCAAGCTTAGGCTGGAATAGTTTTTAAACATAGATCAGGAGAGATAAGATCTGGTAAAGTTAAATTACCTTAGATCAGATATGCATGACGCGGGTTTGAGATAAGATACGGTAAGTCAAGTCAAGATAGGTAATGTTAGATTATATTAGATAAGTTAAATCAGCCGAATTCAACAGTTAGTTTAGGTTAGGTTGGATCAAGTAAGGTTCACGGAGAAAAAGACTTTGTTGCCTCAGCAGAACATTTTGTTCATATAGCCTCAGCTAACCAGTATTGTTGTGGTGACAATTTCAATTGTTACAACAACAATATGAATTGTCACCACAACAATAACAGTTGTAACCGTAACAAGTAAAATTGTCACCTCGACAATTCTGGTTTGCTGAGGCTATATTAACAAAACGTTTTGTTGAGGCAACAAAGTCATTTTCTCCGTGTTGGATTTACATTAGGTAAAATTAGATAAGTTGAGATCAGATGAATCACGTGAGGTCAGGTTTGTGTAAATGAACTTAGGTTAGGTCAGATTAAATGAGTTTTGGTGAGTTCAAATAAGGTCTAGTGAGGTATGGATATATAGGCAACGAGGATTGGAGCAAATGGGTTGAAAGATTTCCTTGGGTTAAGCACGGTGAACAGCGATGAATCACAGTAAAACGTTGCTGGGAAAGAGTGGGAATCGCGTCCGCCGGCCGCTAGGCGACACGGACCAGTGAAAACGCGCGCCACGGACCGCACACATCCGGAAAGGAGAAGCCAATTTCGGCCAAGAAAATCCTCTCGGCACTCACATCAGCCTCGGCAGGCGCCGTGGCTGGCGCCACCGCCGCCGAAGGACAGACCTATCCCCAGCTGCAACCCTTTCCCTTCCGTCACCCAACTGTCAGACAAGTGGCACACAGGAGTCGGAGTTAACCGGGCTGGGCCGGGCTCTCCCCGATCTGATTCCCACAGGAAATCTGGGCTATGGTAGCCCATCCCGGCCGCGTCACTCTGCGCGGGATATGAATATGCATGTGGACGCGACCCGGCCAGCCGGTCGCCCGGCCCGCTCAGGTACCCAAACAAACACACAGCCGAAGGCAGATAAGCTAAGCTTCCGAAGACTGTACGCCAATTAGATGGGACGCCAGTTATGGCGGAAGCAAACACGTCTATCTAGTCCCTATTTCAGGGGCTCCGCAACTAGACCATTTCAGCGTACAACTTTTTTAAGGAGCTTAAAACGCAGACAGGTCAGGATATGCACTATGCTACGGAATTCATAGTGTTTTGTCATTCACAAAGATGAAAGTATTCTATAACACTGATTGAGGGTGCGAGAGAGAAAGGTAGCTTAGGGAGCGCCATCTATTGCACGTTTAAAGAAGATTCGAAATCGGAAACATAACATTCCTCCTGATGACAAAAACAATGAGACGGTATTTTAAGAGGCGTCACGTGGGCGTTTCTTTACCTTTTTTCACGTTTCATGGTTGCCGCTGCGTGCAAACGCGAATGCCTACACTGTTTGCTAACAAGAGCCCCCCTCCCATGATTTTAATTGTAGGATACTCCAGCGATGAACTCTTGGTTGTGGCGTTACATACACAGCGCACAATAGACCGGAACTTGAAGTGGCTAGTCAAATGGGACACTGAATCGAAAAGGGCGACGTCATCCCATTTGACCAAAAGAATACAAATAATACGTCCACTTGCGAAAACAAAAACTTCCACTTCATTTAAATACGCCGAACAACCCTCGAACAAGTTTTATTTTTGTTTCTCTCATAGCCATGAGAGAAGGGCCGCCCTTCTCTCATGCTCATAGCGTCGTTTTGTTCCCAAAGTAATTCGTCTTTTTTGGCAGCATTTTGTTGAGCAGAAATGAACTTTTTAAGTTACGATCAGCAACTAAAATGAGTTACACTTTACATAAGGTTAGTTTCCAAAAAAAATCATTTTGGATTGCTTACAAGCACTTGTAGTTAAGGGAAATATCAAATAAATACAAAAAAAGAAAAGTTATTTTAAAAGGGGGACATTCGATAGCGCCAAAATCCACAAGCGCCAACGCCGCAAGCGCCAGTCCGTAACCGCCAAACGAGAAAAGTCGCAAACGCCAAAATCCGTATAGGTTAGGTTAGGTCAAGTTAGGTTAAGTTAGGTTAGGCTAAGTTAGGTTAGGTAATGTTAGTATTGCGGTTAAGACCTTTGGCGTTTGCGACTTTTCTTGTTTGGCGGTTACGGATTGGCGCTTGCGGCGTTGGCGCTTGTGGTTTTTGGCGGTTATGACAGCTACCCATTTTAAAATAATAATTTAAAATAATTTTAAAAAAAGAAACTATGTTCCAAAAGTTTTTTTCTTTTAATTTGGAAAATTTGAGTTGGTTTCTGAAACTACTGCGCCTTAGATGAAGGACGACATGAACCCTAACGCACCGTCCTCGAACCCTTTCGAATCTCCCTCGCCCCCAAAAAAGAAAGTTTGCCGACCAAACACGGGGCGAAATCGCACGGGGCGAAATCGCACGGGGCGCGCACGCGGGGCGAGAGCGCGCGAAGATTCACTGTGGTGCGTCCCTCGGGGAGCTCGCGGTATCAGAAATCGAAGCTCTTAAGGAGGTCCTTACAAAGAGACGCTTGGTAAGGTTTGTTACACATTCTCCAGCGCCGACCCCCGAAGCTCTCATACTATCTAAAGCTCTGCAAATGCGAATGATCCGCAAACTTCTTCTTCTTTTTGCTCTCGACAGACCTGCTGAATACGTCGCTCACGTCTTCGGGAAATTACCGCAACGGTTTTGCTGACCCTCCGGCTCTTATGAGAAAACCCGCAGCGCGGCAGTGTCAGATGAGAAAAACGGATACTCCATTATGAGTAGCATCTAATTAAAATGAATTAAACGCAATGTGCAGTCGAAATCGCTTATAGCGGAGTGAAGCTGATAAAGACCATGCGCTCACGGAAAAAAATGGTTTTGTTACGGCGACAAAATTAGGGACAATAAATGATCTTTTTGTTGCTTCGACCAAAAACTTTTGCTGCAGCAACCAAACGTTTTGTTGAAAGAACTATTTTGTTGTTGTAACAAAATATTCTTGTTATCCCTATTTTAACAAATGATTTTGTTGGTATAACAAAACCTTTTTTCCGTATAATGACTCGAGCCCCTCATATTAAAAAATAACCCCTTGTTTCAGGTAGATAAAACCGGGGAAGAGCATAATTTGGTTATTTTTTAAGATACACTTATGAAGAACCATATCAATGGAGAGCTCTCGACGAGACCTTTTCATTGGTATGATTGTTGATATGTTTATCTTAAAAAATAACAAAATTACGCTCTCCCCTTCTCCATGTCCAAAACAGGTGTGGGACTACCAAAAACTGGGGTCAGTTTTTACAATAAAGATTCCAGAGCATATTTTTTATGCACCTTAATGACCATCGCTTTTAACGACCTATTTATTGGATTGCGAGTGAGGTGATCGTTCTAACGAGCCTCTCGTTCCAAACTTACAAACGTCGCTTGAGACACCTCCAAGAAGCTAGTCCGTCTATAATTAGATGCCTCACCCCTCTTCCTTTGATTGAGCTTGATTTGTGCTCTTTTGAGCTAAAGGTTATCACAGCTTGTGCTTGTCATGCTATTCTTCTCATTTTTACATTTTTTCGGGGGCCAGCAAGCGTCAACGCTTATCTACCCACAAAAAAAAATCCGATTCATCTGTTCACCATTTTTTGTGTTCTTTTGTGCCGTTTTGTAAGACAACTTTGCTTTCTCCGCCTAAGAGAACGCAGCTGGTTCGTGAGGCAAACTTCGCGACTAACTAAATCTTGCTAGAAGTTATGAACTCTTGCTAGAGCTACCGATATTTTCAACCTACTCCACCAGAAGAAATAGACTTAATTGACACTACTCTGTGGTATAAGATGTTTTTTTTAGAGACGAAGGGTTAAACACAAAAGTTCAACTTTTACGGTGAATAGTTTGTCAAAGCTATAGATTTTAGCTATCGTCGTTGCCCAATGACACTTTTTTTTGTCATGAAAAATGATCCTACTGGCAGCAGCCGCGTTTGTTTTGCTTCCATTCGAAAAATGGATTAAGGGTTGATCGAGTCGAAGGGCGGCCCTTTCAAACGTGGGAATTACGTATAATCTCTAAAGTTCACATACTGTTATACTGATATGAGCTGTTTTACAATGATATTTTCCCTCTCTTACACGTAATTGCGTTGGTTGAGTTACGTGCTCTGTACCTGGCTTCCTCATCCACTCCGCTTAACCCAACAGCCCAGAGTATTTGAGGTAAAATACCTTAAGAGAAATTGGAAGGATTGTTTCAATTAAAATACGAAATTGTAAGCTTCGGAAAATGCATAAATTATTAAATTTCAGGTTTCCAGAGGAATGATATTTTTTTAATTGTGACAATACTGAACTGAAAAGACCCTCTAAAATATGTTTTTCTGTTTTCGAACGGCATCGCTAGGCGGTAGTGAGTTGATTGCTGGTGCCAAGAATGATACCGCTTACTGCTTTGCCCCCGAGAAGCGTCATCTGGCTTAGTGACTGTAGGTTAGGTGCCCCTTACTTAAAAAACCTCAAAAAATTAAACGCTTGGTAATATTCCCGCGTCAAAGCATCACAATCAGGCACTCAGCATTTCCAGTTGAAACTCAGGGTCTTCCTTGAAAGAGCTGCCCTTTGAGGGCGTTTATGCTACAACGAAAACTAATGGGTTCGAATGCTTCGCTGCAGGTAGCGCAAGTTTGCCATCCGTTAACATTTCACTGAGGTATTAGGTTTTGTCCTTCTCCGACAAAGGTTGAAGGCAATGCTTTTACTCTCTCTCCGGAATGCTTTTTCTGAAGCCCAACCGATATTCCGTCCAATATGTACAAGATCGAAAGAGGAAAAAATGAAGAACACTTGATCGGCTTTCACGGAATGGAGAAGTCAAATACTCACCATTATCTTGAGTTTTGGAGGACTGGTCGTCTGCTCTGACAAAAGAAACCAAAAATAAAATGAGATAAAAGAAGCATTAACAATGACGCCTTGTGTTGCACTATATGAATTGACAACAAACAACCAGCTAGATTAAACAGGGTGTCTAGCAATTCCGGAAAACAAAATTCCCGGTTATTTCCCGGTTTTTCCCCGGTCATTTTTACGTTTTTTTCCGGGTATTTTTACAATCTTATAAGGCTGATTTTCCAAGTTCTTTGTAGGCGTTTTCCGAGATTTTTCTCCTTTTAACAAAAATTCCCTTCGTTTTTTCAGTAAGAAAGCTATGAAACTCACGGTTTGTCAAAAAAAAAACGGTTATTTCCCGGTGGAAACTAAAATCCCGGCTATTTCTCGGTTTTCCCGGTTGCTAGACACCCTGTATTAAACTAAGGCGACGTGTATTGTGCCGCGGTCTATTTTAACTCCGCTCCGCTTGAAGATGAAAGGTGGAACACATAAGGTGGAATATTCCACCTTCCATACAAGTCACGAAAAATAGGCTCCTGTCACAGGCACGGCTTATCAGCCTCCTTTCAGATCACATTCAGAAGGCTGAGAGAGCGAATAACATGGAATCGCTCTTTTGAAGAGTGAGAAGTTTTTCCGAGAGTCAACTCCAAATAAAGTGAAATGATTTAAGCTGCTTTGCACTCTTCGAAGGGGCATCTCAACAAGCATGTGTCACCAAAGGCTCGCGTGATTCTTATCCGATATTTTAAAATGTCAAAAAAATTTCATCGCTTGGTTCGAGGGTATGCTTTTCCATGTTAAACTGCGTGATAGTTCCTCCTAGTTTATATTATTAAGCTGGGTGATAGTTCCTC
>Ga0058701_10001427_pt1 | contig 16898 bp, 8 predicted proteins | sample AgamicOrMae_FD_97039 | JGI IMG/M metagenome (GOLD analysis project Ga0058701, IMG submission 97039) | Agave microbial communities from Guanajuato, Mexico - Or.Ma.e | ecosystem: Host-associated > Plants > Phyllosphere > Phylloplane/Leaf | place: Guanajuato, Mexico | collected 2012-06-04
AAAAACGAGTTCGGTTACCCCCATTTTTTTTCATTCCATCGTACGAAGCGCATTCCGGAGATCAATTTTATGTACTTTATAAAGATTTTTCATTACCTTCATATGTCTGCCGAACTACTTTAACCGAACCTGAACTACTTTAAACTGGACTATCCTAACCTAAGCTTTCCTCCATAATTTATAGTATATGTCCGAATTCGTGATAGAGTTTATTTTATAATTTAGTGAATTGTTGAGGTTTATAGCCCGAAATTTAAACTATACTTTATTTGAAAAAATAATAACCACCAACCTGAGAGTATCTAGTATAAAAACACAGAGGACTTACTGTATTACAGTTTAGGTGTTTCTCAAGAAGTATAAATAATTGTTGAGAGAGCTTGGATAACCTAAACTTTGGGGGATCAACATAAACTCGGAAGATTATCTTACTTGAGGGGTAAATTGGAACTTTGACTAAAAACTATTGCTCTCCTAAAAATTAAGAGGACTGTTTTCATCTGAGTCTTGCCTGAATGCAAACTCCGCAGCCGTTTAATTATACGTATCGCAAAAGGTAAAGACTGTGCTAAAACGTAATTGGCATAAATCCTTTAGGCGTGCAAATAGCGGAGCGCTATCGACACGCAAATAAACTCAAGACTGCGAATAAAAGTCTGCTAAAAGCGGAGGAGAGAGAAAATGTTAATTCCTTTTGCGGCACCTGCTTGCAAACATAGCAGCTCCGCGCGAAACCCAGCAAGTTTTTCAATTCACTCGCTAACAAGCCAAATGTGGCGAAATATTCTGGCAACGGAACAAAACGCGCCCTCGAAGAGAAAGACGGACAACCGGAGATAGATGCTCAAGGACAGGGACACGTAGAAAATTCCACGTAGACCGATCCCTGCGGGTTCAATGTGCGTCTTCCGGGATTTCAAGAACGTTAACAGGTTATGGGCCCAGTTTTGCTGGCAAGTAAGGATTACGAGGGAGGTGTTAGGATTACGGGAAAGGTGCTGAAGGAAAGGGAAACAGATTGAAAATTCCAGGTAAACCCACCTCTGGGTTAAATGTGCTTCTCCCGGGATTTCAAGTACGTGCACAGGTTATGAGCCCAGTTTTTCTTCTATGTTACGATTACGAGGGAGTTGTTACGGTTACGGGAAAGCGCTAGAGAAAAAGTACACGTATTGGAAACTCCACGTAAACCGATGGGTTCGATGTGCCTAGTGCCTCAAACGGGATTTGAGGGAAGTGAAAACGTACTGTATAAGCTAGGATTTTAGTTTAACAAGTTCAAATTACGAGCGAAGTGCTCAAGGGCTGATACGTAAAAGGTAAACAGTCGCTTCACAAGCCTTTTCCAGGATTTCGAACAGGTTATGGGCCCAACTTTTTGAAAAAGACTAGAGAACAGGTTTAGGCCTACTCTAAGACAAGGGAGAAGATAGAGAGTTCTTGGAAGAAAAGGACCCTTTTTCCCCAAGATACACTTCCTCGATATTCCTTTCCCAGAAGGATTCAGAGAGGTGATATTGTAGGAGTGATTTCCCATCGACGTAACATTACACTATTCGATAAGGATATTTGCGGGGGGTGGGGGAAGATTCTGTCACGGGAAATACAATTGAGATCCAAGAATCGAGTCGCTTTTTATGTGGGTTATTCCATCGGTGACAAGCCGTTTGATCTCCATGTTTCACATGACGCAAATTTTCTAAACTGAGATTATGTTTCCATAGTTGATACTAGGCTAATCAAGTTATGGGACGCGTTAACAAAGTTGCTCCTACCTCAAAACTTTAAAATCATTTTATAAAAATTTTATCCTTTCGCTTGACGCAGTCCTTCCGGTGCCCTGACATCCAGTTCCACATAAAGTTGGAAGATAATCGCTGAAAGTGTGAAACCGTGTCCAAGCCGAAGTTTCCGGACTAATTAGATAATTAATCAGTCCGTTGACTTTTTATCCCTTTGAAAACACACGCACTTGCACCGTATCCAAAGGATTTTCTTCAGGATGAATCCTCATAAAAATGTCCTTTATAGGATATTTTAACACGAGACGTTTGGTTATTACTTAAGGATTCCGGTTTCCAACTTCCCGGGTATTTTCCTGACACTTTTCCAAAGTTCCTTGACACTTCTAACCGATCAATACCCACTGCTTCCGGTCTCAAAAAAAGCTTGAAATTCAATTTTTATTCGCTTCGACAGGATTTTCACTGACATTTGTATTCCGGTCGGATTTTTCCTGACAGCTTTTCCCTTCTCGCATTTCCACGTTTCGCTGATTTCTAGACACGCTTGCACCTCGGATGGCGGGCAAGGGGATAAAGAGGAGATGATAACGCATGCGGAGCTCGCCGCTCCTTCCGTCCGCTGGTTCCAAATTTTAAACAATAACTTTGCATTAACCAAAACGCCGGAAAGAAAAGCGTTTACTGGTAAATAATCAAAAAGTCGACCCGTACAGCTCTTCATTTTCATGCATTACCATAATAAATTATAGTTCATTTTTTTCTTTTTCAGAAAATTTACTGCATTTCTCGTTTAGATAATATTAAAAATTAGGCCAATAACAAAAATAAAAAATAGGTATATATTTTAAATAATAAAAAGAACAAGGCAATCAATACCTTTAAAATGCATCATAATTCTTCATTGACTCTCTGCTTACATTTTTTTCCTGCCACCTCTTTAACATTTTCTAAAAAAATAAAAAAAAATAAAGAAGTACTTTATAGGCTTTGATTTAGTGGGAAAATTATGGCCAGTTAAGACTGCAATATGTATTACCATACGGCACGGAAAAAAGGTTTCTTATACCAACAAAGTCATTTGTTAAAATAGGGATAACAAAAATATTTTGTTACAACATCAAAATGTTTAAATCTATCAACAGAACGTTTGGTTGCTGCAGCAAAATTTTTGGTTAAAGCGACAAAAAATTCATTTGTTGTCCCTGATTTTGTTGCCGTAACAAAACCATTTTTTTTCCGTGGGGTGTTAGGCTTTCATAAACATACGCTTCGTCTCGGTAATATTGAAGGGGTCGAAGTTACGTAATTCCCTGCAAGTTTGACAGGGTCCATTGAATATCAGGGCTTAATTTTTTGCAAGTTTTACAAGGTCAAATGAATATCAGGCCAAAATTTCTTCTGCGTTTGATACGGTCCATTGAATATCAGGGATTAATTTTTTGCAAGTTTTACAAAGTCAAATGAATATCAGGCCAAAATTTCTTCTGCGTTTGATACGGTCCATTGAATATCAGGGATTAATTTTTTGCAAGTTTTACAAGGTCAAATGAATATCAGGCCAAAATTTCTTCTGCGTTTGATACGGTCCATTGAATATCAGGGCTTAATTTTTTGCAAGTTTTACAAGGTCAAATGAATATCAGGCCAAAATTTCTTCTGCGTTTGATACGGTCCATTGATTATCAGGGATTAATTTTATTAAGGCCGATTAAAATTGGGCTCATCAATGTTTGATGTGAAACTTACAAAGGGCAGAATGAAGCTAATACTCTCGAAAGCATTTCGTCAGAATTCGCAGCTCCGATTGGACTCCCTTGAGAGTCAGCGTTTGACATCCGGCGTACAGCGGTCACTGTCACCTGTCTGACGTAATACGAGTGCGACAACATTTGTAGGAACACCAAAATATTTTTGCTGCTCCTGTTTGAACAAACACTTTTGTTACAGCAACAAATCCCTTTTTTCCCTGAAGTCACGCTCGTTTCTGCCTATTTTAAAAGGCTTAAATGAATAATTCTGAGAGTAAATGAGGCCTTTTTTGGTAGCGGAACACGTGTTTGATCTTGGCTGGATTTCATTTTTTCTTAATTTTTAGAAAGGGGAACGAGAGCACCTGAATAATCTGCGTGGGTGGATCAGCCATGTGTTTTATAGTGCCGCTTTTCCGCGATATTTATCACAACTTCTTAGGGTAATTGGCCGGAAACGAGTCGAGGATTACGACGGTATACCAAATAATCTTAACGGCAGCGGACGGAATACAGATCAACACACTAAATTTGAATCAGTGAAAGTCCCAAGAAATCAAATTACTGATTAAATATCAGTGAAGCAGTTTTTTTTAAATTTTAAGCCCATCTGATGATTTTAGAAATAACACGGACTGTTCAGAGTTTAAAATTTTTAGAAGTAATATTTTTAGAATAATTTTGCGGCGTTGGATGTCGTACATAAGATACGGTTATACAGAAACTCACACTTAGCTCCTCAACTTTCCCCAGATTCCAAAAACTTCCATCTAAAATAAACAGGTTGTGTTTACGTTCAGTTCGACGAAGTGCAGCAATATTTACTTGCACGCCTGTAAAATTACAGACGAAATCAGAGACGCAAATTACTGCTATAAATTTGAGACGTTAGATACCTCAAGATGTATTTTTTTCAACGTCAACCTGAGCAGAGCGAGGCATAGAGTGCTAATACGAATCTGGGCGAAAATTACGAATGCAATAAAGTTGTTAGCAAAGCGTTTCCCCCCCCCCCTTTTTTTTCCTTTTTAGCAGCTTTTTACCAGGGTTACATTTGCCTTTGTAATCAAAATTGAAATCACTTCAGTGTCTCTAATTCTCAAATCAGATAATTTTAAAACTAAAATAGTAGAATAATTTCCGTAGAACTATTCGGAGATGTAGCAATCCAATAATTTTTAGATGTTGCGTTTTCATGTAAAGACGACTGTATTTATGAGCGTTTTGACAGGTATGTCGCATGTAGCCATTATGCGTGAGCGAGTGGGTAATCAGCATACATAACCATAAAATCCGCAGGTCTGTACAAAGCATTTCTAGTGCAAAACATCGTTGGACGCATCATATTCGTATACGAATGCGACTATTTTGCTTGGTAAACGTTCCCCAAATGTCCTTGTGCCCGAATGTAACACGCCGAGTGTGAAGTTAACCCTCCCTGGATAGTCTTTTTTCCTCTTTTTTACGGAATACAGGCTGAATTATTCTATAGAGTGTTCTGAAAGGTTTCAGGAGCGAAATCCATTTGGAACGGCTATATTGTTTTCGTTACATTATGGTAAAACGTATTTGTATGTTCAACTGGCTCTGCGAAATCGTTTTAATGCCAAGATTAAAAATCAGATTGCTTACATATCGACACGGCCTGTCTCTAACTCACTCTCAAATATATGAGCGTCAATCGTTATCATCTCAGATATCCCTCATGACTTTAATCCTACAAAAAAAAGAAGAAAAACAAGGCGACGGAAAACTTCAACCAACAAACTCTTAATTCTTCAAAACATTTTCGAAAAATAGGGAATCTTTGGGGGGGGGGGACTATGATTAAATCCTTTTTTTTCCTCTTTTTTGTTTATTGTATTTAAAAAAATAATTCTAGTCAAACCGCTGTAAAAAGTAATGTTTAATTTCTGTAATAATCGTATCTTGATGGCTGATTAAAATTGTTTTAAAAAGCTGTTATTACCGGTATCAAATATTGTTTTTACGTCTAGGAATAAAAATTTTCGGGTTCCTATTTTTATAATAACTGAAAAAAAATAATTTTCAACAAAAAATAAAAAAAATATTTAAAAAAAATAAAACATGAAAATAATATGAATTGGCCCTAAAAAGTGGTTGGGAAATCAATCACTCAATGAAATAAGTTCCATTGATTAAATTTGTCCTGTCTTACGATTTCTTATAATCGTTGCATTCGTCGAATATATTTTACGTTATCATAGCGAAGAACTCATGCGATGAAAGTGTGAAATAGGTCAAGGGGATGTTTAGCGACCGACAGGCACGTTCTCCTGAAGTAAATGGCGTCGAAGAGCAGTGCGCGAAAAGCCCATTAAATCTCGGCAACCGTCTCGTAACGACATGCTGCTACATCGTCTCGATACTTTTAAGTCCATCGACTTGACTGCAAACGATAAAGCTCATTTTTCACGCCTAATCTTCGTGTTTCTCGGTTTAAATTTGGCGGGTTCGAGACCAGGCACACTTTTGACCATTTCCAGGTCATTAAACAATGAATATTTTGGATAGTTCTACTCCAAAAACGTCCTGGTCTTTAAGCAAAACCTCAATTTAAATAAATTAGTAAAAGTCTCTGTTTCGTGAAAAGTTGCTGAATTTCAGTCAATACAGCACTACTGAAAAAAATCAGTGACTGAAATTCAGTGAATTTTCACTGAATCTCAGAGGCTTTTACTGATTCGAATTTAGTAGAGAAGGTGAAAATTGTGTCAACGGCAGGCAGGGATTCAAAGCAGCTCAAAACTCTACGACCTGAAGAATATTTGATGAGAAACTCCATTTTGTCAGGGCTATGTTCGGAATACAAATTAATTTTGCATTAACCTTATTTTGCATTACAACTCTGCAAAAACAGCGACAAGGAGAGGGAGCTTTTTTCTAGGCTCGTAAAGAAATGATCTGCCCGAACATAAAGAGCTGTGTAGCCAGATTTCATGACATCGTCTACTGGGATCCATAAGTTATGACCTATAGCATGTATTGTATGAGCTTTAAAGCAGAGCAAACTAAAGAGGGATTATTCGATTAAGTTACCTTTAGCGGTTGAGGCTTAAATGCCTTCCAAATGGGACTGTTCTCTCAATGATTAGCCCTACATCACATGGGATATATTTTCCGGGTTGTCACAAGATCTTATTTTCGAAATTTCCTGACTTTTCCTGGGTAAATTCGATCAATTTTTCTGCGGCCCGCCCGCCGAGCTCCGAAAAGCGTTTGAGAATTTCTGTGTCTCTGTCGGCGCGGCGTCTCGATCACAGCCAAAGGACAGTTTTTAATGTAATTAGGTCAAAATAAAAAAAAAATACTGTCATTTTACCTGACTTTCCTGACCATTTTTTTTTCCGACTTTTTCCTGACTTGCCTGACTTGTGAAATCCCTGTATTTAAAATATAGAGAAATATATTTTTAGCGAATACTGGGATAGCAAACAAAATCGTTTTGGCCGGAATTTAGTTACACAGGATTTGTAATAACCGGGTTCCACTGAATATTGAAGCTACTGCACGGACGCATTTCCTCGAAGTCGCATCAAAGAATCTGGTTTATGAAACTTTGTTGATGTATTTTCCTTGTAATTGATTTTCCTTAAACGGCCTTTTTAACTGTTCAAAAAGCTAAATAAAAAATTAGCATTTAATTTTTTTTTAATTTTCCTGAATTTATATAATTAACAATGTCAAACTTAAACTTAAACAAACTTTGTTAAACTTGATAAAACATTCGCATGTATACATAAAAAAAAGAAATCAGCTCTACAAAGAAAGGATTAATATACAAAAAAAAGGTATTTAAAACATATTAAGAGACGTCGGTAAAATTCCGCTCAGCACAGAGAATATCTTTACATTTTCGCGACAATATCCCTTACTTGAGAAAACAAATTTAAGTATGTGTTAGAACGGAAAATGTTCTCCGACAAAATCTACGCAAGGTTACCTAGGCTCCCTCTCAAAGCGTTCAATTTAAGGCTTTCCTATCGCTAAAAGTAAGCAGACGTCGGTCAACTTTAGCTCATTAAGTTTTCACTGCGTCCACGGTACAGTGCTAACGTGGCTGAGCTTCCCCTAAGCATAAGTCAACGCAGACCTAAAATTACCTGGCCTCAATCCCGCTTCTTCGCGCTGATTTTCAAATAAATACACTTAATATCAAATATCTTCAAACCAACTTAGTTCAAACCGAACTCTGCCAAGTCTAACTTGACCTCTATCGACTCGGACTGATCTACCTTAACTTTGCCTTTTTCTTATTTTTTTTAAATAAAATTTATTTATTATTTATTTTTTGCTGCAATATTTTTTTTTCAAAAAGTGAAAGTAAATAACCCCCGAGAAAAATTCACCAAAAAATATTTTTTACCATCAAGTAAATTTTACCAGTTGACGAGTAAATTTCATAAGTCGAAATGTCAATTCTAGCGGAAGGCATAACAAATCAGCGAATAACTTGGAAATTTCACCAGACAACAAGAACATTCCACCGGAGGATCGGAGAATTCCACCAAACAAAAAGCAAGTCTCAAAAGTAGACGATTCAATTTTACCAGTCAACGAGTACATTCCAACAAAATTGAGTTAATTTTACCTAAAACCGGTAATTTTTCTCGCGAAACAGCAAAATCCACTTGAAAACGAGCAAGTTTTACCAAAGGGCGAGTGAGTTTCCAGCCGAGGGGATTTTACACGAAGAATAAACTTCAGTAGAATGACGAGTCGGGTGCAATGACAGGGGCCGACCCCGGAAATAGACAGAAATGAATATGCCGGCTAAAACATGGTTCTGGTTTCTACTTACTTGAAAGGGGGAAGAAAACGCAACCGCTGGTCAGAAATCCAATCACGTTTGAACACCACTTCACTTCACTCGCGAACACCACTGAACAACCGGCCGCACGATATTCAAGGAAGAACCGGTAAATTTGACCGAGGGGTGGATCCGGGTACACGAGGCGAAATCGACCAACGTTAGGTCGCAACTGCTCAGGGGTGCGACGGTCCTTGGGTGGGTCGGCGAGGGGGTGGGGGGAGGGGCGGGCCTGCGCACGAACAGCGCCCTGGGGGGAGGGGGGAGAGGGAGGCTGCGCTGGGATTCCAACCGTCCTTCCCCGCACCGTGGGCGGATCCCGGTATGAAACACTAACACTTTAACACTTAGGCCCCAAGGCGCACGAGGGTGCGCCTTCAAAAAAAAAATGATGGGGTGTGACGGTTCAGGCGTTCTGGGGTGGTACCCACTTTTGGTACTCGATGCCCCGTTTCGTGCGGTTAGGGGAAGTGTTGAGTGGTGTCTTTTAGTGGTGAAAGTAATACTTTTGAGTTGCTCCTACATTGTAAGTCTTACGCTACATTCACAGGGAAAAAATGGTTTTGTTACGGCAACAAAATTATGGACAACAAATAATTTTTTTGTTGCTGCAACCAAAATTTTGCTGCAGCAACCAAACGTTTTGTTGATAGAACTAAACATTTTGTTGTTGTAACAAAAAATTTTGTTATCCCTATTTTGACAAATGATTTTGTTGGTATAACAAAACCTTTTATACCGTGTTTCGTTTATTGGCGAGAAGATTCTGTGGTCCGTGATATCTTCGATCAACCGAGTGCAACATTCGAATCTAACACGTTTTCTACCCCAAAAAATAAGGTTGGAAGAGTCTGTGTTCAGCGTCGCCAAGCCGAGCGGAGCAAGACACTTACCGGATCGGCAAAGAAAGTAAATGGAATCAGTCACGGCGACAGTAGGAGCATTAAGCCCCCAAAAAAAAAAAGCTTCTCTTACAACCTAGGCTAACTTTACGTACATTAACCTTCGCGGTTCTAAAGCATTCATAATGAAAAGCTCAACTAGGTTAGAACACTAACAATAAAAAAGAGCCCTTTAAAATTTCGATTACATTTTTTTTCGAACCGGTGGGGCTGTTTTCTACGAACACGATACCTGGTACACACGAATAAAAGATAATTGAAGTTCGACTTGTAAAATATCGAGAACGAAGAGACAACTCTCGAAGATTCCGAGTGAAATTAACTCGTTTAAACCACAAACTCACCCACTCGAAGCTTCGGTGTAGTAAGTTTTTACGAATTTCACTCGTAGGTTTTTAGACAGTAGCCTATGACTTGAAGCGATTTTAACATTAATCTGTTTTGACAAGAGATCTAAAGCACTGATCATGTAATTGGTATTAATGCTGAGAAAACTGAGACCGCCTGTAATGTATTTGCAGATTGGACTTACTCTATAGAGACTGCGAGAATGCCTGGAGGGGCTGAACTGATTCTGTATAAGAAAAGGAGATTGAGTTGAGGAGAAACGGGCCATAGCGGAACACAGTAACTTTGAGCGAAGCTCTATAGGAAAAGATACAACTCTGGCCAAACTTGTCAATAGAATTGTGTTTTTGTTTGGCCATTCAAAAGCTATTTATTGGGCAGGGGCTCTGTTCAAAGGACTAAAATTTCCCCAAGTTGTTGCAATTGTTAACAGATATTGCTCGATTTACTCCTTCCTATTTCCGCGACCGAAAGCACGCTGCGATTGGGTCGTAATGGGTACCCGGCATATCCTTCGGGACTTGGTAGTTTCCTGGTAGCCGCAATGCGAGAAGTTTTCCGACAAGGAATTACTTGACAAAAATACAAGGTATATCCTCTGCGAACTGGAAAAGGTATTCTCCAGCTTTTAAGGTACCATTTAACCGATTTTCCTACGGAAAATTCCCTGGTTTCGAATGTTTTTTTATATTATTTTTTTTACGAATTTTCCTTTTTTTCGAGAAGGAAGGAATTCCCTGACATTTCCCAGCTTTCCCTGAAATCTTTGATGGCGAGATTTTTAAATTTGATTCTAAATTTGAATTTTAGATGTCCAAATTTGAATCAGTGAGAGGAGTCTCCAAGATTCAGTGATTTTTCACTGAATCTCAGAGACTTCACTGATGCAAATTTAAAGTGCACTCTGCGAGACTCGTCGATATTAGAATAAGCTCGGAATAATGCGACCTAATTACGGTTTCGAAATAATCCTCAATCTGCTATTAATTTGCCTTGCATTTATATCGAAATCTCTGGACGTCTAGGTTCAAAGGCAAAGATTCAAAAAAAAAAACTACATTCATTTAACTAAGCGAATGACCCCAAAAAAATTAAACCCACTTTTTCTTGATAATCTCAGCACGAACCAAACAACTTTGCAAGCATTTGCAACAAATTTGCAAGCAATAAAAAAAAGGCATTGAGAAATATGATATCTGATATAGTGTTCAAAAAAATATTGACTTGTCAGTCGTTCTGTCAAGTATTATGTTTGTTAAAGGACATGCGTTTTTTGTGGGCTTAAGCTGTCAGTCAATAGCGTTGATGTAATGTGTTGTGAGAGCAAACCAGACGCAAGGAGACGTCAGTTTACAAACAAAGGGAATGGAAACACGGCGTTCCTCCTAAAAGGGTTGTGTCAGGGACAGGTAAAGGGTTAACACCTTTAGACTTGTTCCTCCTTCCAACGACAGCGCCTTCCCTCAAGCTTCCAGGATATCTCTGGACTTACCTGGAAAGCAAAGAAAATGAAATAAGTACAAACACAGGGTGGCCACTCAAATGGACTTTGACGATTTTCCCTGACTTTTCCCTGACTAAAAATAAATTTCCAGACCTTTTTCTCCCAAACGTATACACGTATGCAGCGGACAATTTTACGTTTTATACAATGCATAATATTTCCGCTATTGTGTTTATCCGTAAAAAAGAAGAATATTTACCTGTATTGTTAAAAAATAATTTCACTATAATTATCGTCCTAGCCATTTCATCAAAGGTCTCTATTACAATCATTTACACAGCTGATTTCGACAGTACCTCACTTTTAAAACATCCAATAGCCTAAATCCATAGGGGTGAACAGGGTAGTCCAGCAGTTTGCCACATCCTTTTAAACGAAGAAATGTGAAGTGCAAACTCAACTGTCGGGGCTATGTCGGCTCTCTCAACTACACACGAATACCTAATGCTAAAGTCACACACTATTAACACTCCGAAAGCAGGACGGACAGAAGGACAGACGACGCGACAAGTCAAAAACTGAGACTCGCGAGCGAAGAGAAAATTTTTCAGAAAATTAGCAAGTCAAAGAGCACTTAACAAAGGAGGAAAAAAGGGGGAAAATCGTTTATTTTTCCCAGACTTATTGGGCTTTTGGTCATTTTCCCTGACTTTTCCCGACCGTTTGAAATTCCCTGACTTTTCCTTGATTTCCTAGATTTCCAGGATCGGTGGCCACCCTGAAACAAGACTTGACAAGGCATGGGACAGTATATCACACAGTAAAAATCCGGCGCGGATCCCATTGGGCCAATAAAAGACGAGGTGCCTGTGAATTTTCCCTCCTATCTAGTTCGAACTAGGGCTTAACGCCTATCGGAACTTAGGTCAACCTAAGCAAGATACTGTGCTTTGCGCCTCGCTACGACGAAACTTTGAACACAGGAAGCGCGAAGTGTGTTCCGAGAGAACATAGCGCACCTCTGTGGAGAGCGCCTGCGGAACCGAGTATCGGCAACACGCATTACTCGGATGTGCTCCGGTTGCCTATCCTTCGGTTGGCGGGCGTTGAAGCCGTTTACTTTCCTGCGTAACTCTGTCGTCTTTCCCGTTGTGCGACCGAACTTGGTGCATGTGTTGTATTGAATAACTAGGGGCAATTACGGGATGTATGTGCGGAGCCTTCCGGTCGTTCCCCTTTAGGATCGCGAAGGGAGCTCTTGAGCAGGGCTCCCAGTTGCGTCCTTATTTTTGAGGGGCCCTGCGGGGGCCCTCCGCCTCTTGCCGAGGCGGGCGAGTCGCTGCGGGGCCCTAGGAATTCTGCGGGATGCTGGGCTCCTTGCAGCTAATGGGTCTTGGATCAACATCGCGCGAACATCGACGGATCCCCCTACCAGCTGCGAGGGAATAGAGCCTCACACGTTTGAAAGCATTTTGTTTCTCGCGAACTTATCGCGAAGTTTTACGACGGAATTGCTACAAAACTTGTGTTCATGTCCCTTTTTTAACCTAGTTTGAACTGACGTAGTTTAAACTGATCCAGTTTTAACTAACATAGTCTTGATCCAGTCGGTATTGATATGGTACAAATTAACCTTGTCTAAAGTGACCCATTAAAAACTGACCTTGTTTATATTGACTGACTTTAAACGGACCTAGTTTAGACTAGGTCCTAGTTTAGTTAGTTCTTGTTTAAACTGATCAAGTTTAGACTGATCAAATTTAGACTGACCTAGTTTAGACTGACCTAGTTTAGATTGACCTAGTTTAGAATGACCAAGTTTAGAAAGACCTGGTTTAAACTGACACTTTAGACTCATCTAGTTCCGACTGAATCCACGACTGACTATTCGAAAGTTCCGTTGAGCACCTTTCCTCGGACTTCAAAACATCAGACTGAGGCGAAATCTGGCAGACCACCAAAAAGTTTAAATCACGGTTCACGTAACCGCTATCGGGAGCTTAGTTTTTAATTTTCTCTTTAAAAACCTCGTGGCTGGCGTATGTTTGTCTAGTTAGACTTAGCTGATTATCGCAGATGCTCGGTGTCGCGTGTGCTTTGCGATGATAGCGATTTGCAACAATGGCCCACCTTCGCAATCATGCAGCCTCGACAATGAAACCCCCAACAATGCTGTCTCCCAAGCTCTCAAATCCCCCCCCCCGCCAAGAAAGCGGATTCCTAGCGCGAAACCTAATTAACCCCTTCTCCTTCTTGCCCAAGAAGCTGTAGCGCAAAATGGTTTATAAAACACCTCAAGAGTAGTCCTACAACAAAAATATTTCACGTCCCTTTGAATGAGAAGATTTGTTAAATCACCTAATATGGTTTTAATTGACCATGTTGTAACCCTTCCAAGGAGTTATCAGAGCTGGAATGGGATTGACCCAATCGCATTTATCAATTACTACTCTTTTTGATAGTTGATGTCGGTTGATATCAGTGGCTTCAATGCCGGTTAAAATCACTGGCTGAAATGTCGGTTGATATCACTGGCTTAAATGTCGGTTGATATCATTGGCTTAAATGTCGGTTGATATCACCGGCTTAACCCATAACAGCCCAAAGTAATTGGAGTAAAATTTAGCTTAAGAGGAATAGGAAGGACTTTTTCCTTTAAAACATGAAATTAAAAGGTTTGGAAAATGCCTATATTAAATTTTACGTTTCCAGAGGGTTGATATTTTTTAAAGTGTGACAATACTGAACTGAAAAGATCCTCTTAAAATATTTTTTTAATCTCTTTCCAAACGGCCTCACCGGGCGGTAGTGGGTTATAAGTCGGTTTATATCATGGCTTAAAATATCACCCCACCAACAAATAATAATAAAATTCAAAATATTTTAAACCTACCCAAAATAGAATACGGACCAATTAGAATACGGACCAATTTCTTCTAAGATCAAATTTAAACCTCCTTCAAGCAAACACACTATGGGCCCGAGTCTTTCAATTTATTATTAATTGGTAACTAAAGGTTTAAACCTTTATTGGTCAGTCTAAACGCTTTCAAAAATATGTTCAAGAGGATTTTAGTGCAGAGAAGCACGGTAATGGTTTGAAATACGCATGAGCTAAACATATTACGAAAAGAGAGAAGTTTATGTGACCTCACACAGTTCCTCAAAGATGACGCACAATAATAGACGCCTCCGATATATTCCGAAGTTCTGACACAAATACGGACTGAGTTTAAAAATACGCGATACTGTTTAAAACTACATGTAACCTGTGCGGATAAGAGAAACAGTGAGTGTTCATGACAAGTATGACGTGTGTGCTTTGAGCCATTGCACTGTATTTTCATTGGAAACCGGTACACGTCACCAAATGTTTTCGACTACTGTCAAGAGTCACTAACCTGTCACACTTTGTGGTTTCGGAAAACGTCCTTGAGTAGAAACTAATCCTTGTTTCAGGTAGTCTCGAGCGTGTTTTAGGTATAACAGTAGAACAGAAATCCGTAATTTAGGTATTTTTAGATATAAACCTTTCAACATCTGTATCAATGAAAAGGTCTCGACGAGAACTCTCAATTAATACGGTTGTTGATATGAGTATGGTTAAAACTGACCTAATTGCGGTCTTCCCCCTTTTACTTTACCTAAAGCAGGTATTACGACTACAGTGAAATCTCGGTTATACGTCCACGTCGGGACTCAAAAATTTGGACATAGAACTGAGAGGGACATACAAGTGAAAATAATCTTCCATACAACGCCATGTAAAGTATTCTGGATGAGACTGCACCAACTGGACGCACAAACGAGAGGGACTTACAACTGAGAGACGTACAACTGAGACTCTACTGTATCTGATATAGGGGATAGTTATTGCCAGTTTGAAGTTCAATGCATACAAGGAAATCTTAATAACTGGGCTTACCCAGGTGAGTTAACTACTATATGTTTTCCTTCAATATTGAGGCACGACTCCCGATGTCACTTGAATAAACTCTGTAGTTAGTTAAACGCAGACCGTTAAGCCTCGCAAACCGCTCTAGAAAATCTCCCGCGGTAAGTCACTTGTTCCTGATTAAAGTTTCTCTTCAAAAGCGTCCGCGTCCGGCGACGGGGACACCTCAAAAGACCAGTTAAGGACAGGAAATGGTTAAACATTCACCTGGATCAACTTTTCCTTGTCATTCTCTTTTAAGTCTTTCAGCTGGAAAATCCGCGTTCCGCGCGAACAACTTACAGCGTTCTTCTGCGTGTGGGCAGGCCACAAATTAGCGATCATATATGAGAGTCATCGGTCCGCGTATAAACAATATCTTAACGAAGGAGGCTGACAAAGAAGAATCTTTAAAATAGTGATAAAAAGTGACAAAATTTACTGAAAAAGGACAAATAGTGACAAATTAAGTCTGGCGGGTAGCCCTGGTTAATCTCGGTAAGGTTGATCTCGGCAAGGTTAACCTAGGTAAGGTTGACCTCGGTAAGGTTAACCTCGGTAAGATTAACCTCGGTAAGGTTAACCTCGGTAAGGTTAACCTCGGTAACGTTAACCTAGGTAAGGTTAACCTAGGAAAGGTTGACCTCGATTGCTAAAGTTAAGCCTAGGTAAACTTTGGTTTTCACAGACGTATAAATTTAGCCTAGGAAAGGCTACAAGCCATAGGTGCTGACTCTTCCCTATGGCTTCGCTCCTCTACCATAAGCCTGATGTCGCTCACATCTCGGCGGCAGCAAGTGCATAATCGACATCAAACGACTAGGCGAGACCTTATTGATACGGCAAAGTGGTTTTATCTTGAAAAACCTCACCCGAAACATTGGACTTCCCTTCTGAGTAGCGTTGACACACTACGATTTCTCTCAACAGAAATCTGACACGTCGCTTGTATAATTTATTCACTGGACGAGAGAAAGTGGTGACGGTGCTTGAGAAAAGGTTGCACGGGGATTCGCGCAGTGTGATGTCAAGGGGTGTCACATGGTGCGGGATGGGCTTGGGTTACGGGCCGGCACAGGTGTTGAAGGGTCTCTACAATGGGGGGGGACTTGTTAGGGATACGGCTGAGGTTCCTTGGAGCGACAGAACTATGTATACGAATCCGCCTCGCTTGCTGCGGGGGGTCAACGCGGTTTTCCTCAAACATTGAATGCCCACAGGCGTTTTGTGGAAGAGGAGTTTTAAGAGACCGTGGAGTTTTACACTTTCCTTGATTTTACTTTTTAGGTGTTTTCTTGCTTTTAAAAAAGACGGGTAAAAATAGAAAAATACGAAAGAAAAGAAAAAGAAAAAAATAGTTTAAATAACAATTATTTTTTTCTTGCTATTGAAATAGAAAGAAAAAAAATAAGAAAAATAAGGAAAAAAAGAAGAAGAAAACGGGGTAAAAATAAAAAAATACGAAAGAAAAGAAAAAGAAAAAAAAAAGTTCAAAATTTTTTTAATTTTTTTCCTTGCAATTGAAAAAGAAAGAAAAGAAAGAAGAAAAATAAGGAAAAAAAAGAAAGAAACGGGGTAAAAATAGAAAAATACAAGGGTAAATAAGGAGGAAATGGTTTGAATGACAATTTTAGAAATCTTTTTTTTAAGTTGAAAAGCGTTTTAAAATATTTCAAAACGGTTAAAAACGGTTTAAACGTTAAAAAAGGAACAGTTAAAATGTTTAACAATTTAAAAAACAATTTTAAGAACCGTTCAAACGGCTTGTAAAAGAAACGGTCAAAAAGATTTTTTAAAGGGTTAAAACGGTTTTAAAATGATTTTAAAAAATATGGGGACTAAATAAGAAAGCGGGCAACAAAAAAAACAGGGCCTGAAGCAGGCCAATACTTCCATGTCCGTCCCCCCATTGGCTTCATATAAATGGGCTATAAAACACAAGAGGA
>Ga0058701_10001428_pt1 | contig 16897 bp, 7 predicted proteins | sample AgamicOrMae_FD_97039 | JGI IMG/M metagenome (GOLD analysis project Ga0058701, IMG submission 97039) | Agave microbial communities from Guanajuato, Mexico - Or.Ma.e | ecosystem: Host-associated > Plants > Phyllosphere > Phylloplane/Leaf | place: Guanajuato, Mexico | collected 2012-06-04
GGGCGTTTCCGCCGCGCTTCGGGTATCACCGGCGAGCCAATGATCGCGGACTGCTGGAGGAGCAAGAGGGAACAGGTTCAAACGTAGCGCGCGCAAGTGACCTCTAGGATTTTCCACCCGGTATGAAGGTAAAACGAGGGGAAATCGTAATTTGATTATTTTTAAAGATACCCATATGAATAACCATATCAATGGAGAGCTCTCGACGAGACCTTTTCATTGATATGATTTTCTTCAAAAATAACCGAAGTACGCTCTCCTGATTTACCTTCATACTCAAAACAGGAGTGGGAATACCTAGGATTTTACTGTGTCGAGACAACAGCCGTGCGAAATTCAAAGAAAATTTGCAAGGAAGACGCTGAGATGAAGATCAACCATTCTGTTCTCAGATTAAAGAGGTCCATTAAGAATGGTGGCGAGCCATTTTAACGCTGTTCCAAAAGTTGAGTGATGCCTGAAAATATAGGCAAGCAGCCAGCGCCGAGGAGGGTGAAGAGCGAGCGGGGCGAACTCATCAAGCAGACCTGCCAAGCATTCCATCATCCGTACCAACATCGACAACCATCAACTACAACATCTCTCTTCGAAGCCCGCCAAAACTCTTTCTTGCCGAAAAGGCCGCGTCAAATTTGAGCCTCGGGAATAAATCGCAGATTAATTTAGCCTGCATAACAACACCTCTAAGACGCAATCTAATATAGTGTCAAAAAACGCAAAATAACGCGTTAGTCGATATGGATGGTATACTTCATTTGAGCAGCTATTGCTGACGAGTTAGTTGTAGATTCTACAAACTAACAAGAGGCTATGAGAAAACTGGTCTGGTTAGTAGCTACTGCTAGCATACAGCTTACGTTATTAATTACTTCCAAAAAGGTTAGATATTTCTGCTACAATTACTAGTATTTACTTCTTGATTGATGCGTTAGATGCCACTGCCAACTACTTTTTTTGCGCAAAGATTTAAAAAAATCAATCTGTGACCGAAAACTAGAAACCAAAAATGGTTGAATTCATATTTTAAATTTATATAAGAATTGTTTTGAAAAAGATTTTTTTTGCTCTGGTTATTTATAGTCGCTGTGGAACGGCGAGGTTGTTAGCGACTGTGAGGTGAACAGGGGAGTGATAGATGAATAGCGAGATGAAGGCGACGGGTGAGTAGAAGGAAGGTATACGGCGTGGCCGATTTGTAGTGGTACCACCTCGGTATTCACCTGGAGGGGGAAGGAAAACCACTGAAAACCTTCCCAAGGTGGCCAGCCTCGGCGAGAATCGAACCCGGGCATCCCGTATGATAGGTGCGTGGGCTAACCACCGCACCACCACTCTCGCTTGAAAATGATAGAATTCACTAAAAAGCTTTGTTGAGTTGTTTTAAGGGAATTTGATGGTTCACCTGAGCTGTATATTTAAAGAGTTATTCTTAACTATTTGGGTCAATCATCCGAATGAAGCGAAGATCAAGGCATTAAATTGAACATTTTAAATACAAACGCTCGCTAAGACTGACTTAGTTAGCGAGGGCGCAAGGTACGGCTGAGATATAATCCTCATCGTGGGCCTCCCGACAGCCAAGCAGAGAGGGAGGGAGGCGAAGAACTCGGCCTGAGTCACACTTCGGTCACACTTCGGCGTGACAGCGGAGTGAAGCATAAAGCAAGCGTCGCTCTTGTTAACCTAACCTGCTTGATCTAGACTTCACGATCGTATATCGTCCGCCTTCGTGAAGAATTGAAAAATTCGACCGCATGGAACACAGAAACGGAGAAGAAACTTTCAAAACACGGAATTTAAAGTAGACAATCAAGCAGAGAATATTGTCCGGACGAAGCAGAATGCTGGGTCATTTGAAGACTCGGTTTCCGGAAACGCTCGGTGCTTTCCAAGCGGCAAATAGACCTTAAGTTGATAGACTGTAACACCAGCAGCTTCCAAAATTTCTGGCAAGACAACACTATAAATTGGAGAGGTGGATTTAACCGCGCGTCTGCGGAACAATTCGGAGCATACTAACAGTCCGAAATCCCCACCTGTCTTTGCAAACCAGCAGGATTAAGGAATATTGCGGGCGGAAAAACTTTGGTGAGATTTCCTCAAATAAAGGAGGACAATTTTAAAAAGACGCGGAGACCTACTTAAGGCGGGAAGTTTTCAGCGATGTAGTGGTATGTGAGCAAGGACGGGAGGTAGTTCCGCCGGATAAAGTTTAGAACAGCGAGTTTACGAAGTGGTTAACATGAATAGCTAGGGACAGGAGGGAAGGGGCTATCTAAACTTTTCTTTTGCAACAATTAACGCGTCTAGATGTTTGTGCGATTTGGTTGGAATTCAGACTGTTTGCGGCGTCGAACGCGAACTTTGGCTTTTCACTCGGAACAGAATATTTTGACAGTTACCCAATCGAATCCTTTCACGCAATAAAAAAACACAGATAAAAAAGTGTCATTTTTTAAAAATCCGAGTGGAGCAACGGTGGAGCGAGGCACGCTTGGCACGAAACCTAACCTAAGTTAGATTAAGTTAATCTTAAGTTACATAAGTTAACCTAACGTTAACCTAACCTTCCGCCACAAACACATAACTCTTTCGTGGCAGTTATTGTCAACGAGAAATGGCACAACGCCCGAGCAGAGCTCCGACGAAGTGAGGCACGAGGCACAACCTTTCTTAACCTAAATTTTTAGTTATATGCCAATATAAAAGATTTAACAAGGGTGGACCGCGCAGAAGCGGAAAACCCACTTTCCACAACTGTGACTGTTCCAAGAGGGCTTTACAGTTCACAGTAAAAACCAAAACCCGTTTTGTGAATGCTATACCTGTTTTTGGTGTGAAACCAGAACGAGGATGGTGAGTATTTTAGTTATTTCTCAAGATAGGCCTATGTTCAGCCATATCATTTAGAAGTTCTCGGCGAGAGCTTTCCAATGATGTGGCTGAACATAGCACGGAAGAAAATGGTTTTGTTACGGCGACAAAATTAGGGACTACAAATAAATTTTTTGTTGCTGCAACCAAAAATTTTGCTGCAGCAACCAAAAGTTTTGTTGATAGAACTAAACATTTTGTTGTTGCAACAAAATCTTTTTGTTGTCCCTATTTTAACAAATGATTTTGTTGGTATAACAAAACCTTTTATACCGTGAGGTCTATCTCGAAAAATTACCAAAATACGCACAACCCCCGTTTTAGTTTCATACCCAAAACATGTATAGCATTTCCCGAAACGGGAGTTTTGTTTTTACTGTTTTAGGCAAGGCTCTCTTCGTTCTAAATCGGAACAGGGACACGTAACACAAAACATATCTCAACATACACGGATAGCTGATCATTGTGCAATTCAAAATCTAAGCTGTTTTAACAGTACCTTTGCCATTCATCATTAAAGCTTTATTAAAATGCACCCTGGCAAGTTCTGTTAATAGATCGATAAAGCGTGTTTCCTTCAATAAATCAAGAAGAAATCGGTACGTTGACAAGCCATAAAGGCGTATCGCCATTTGACCGATCCGCTTCGCAAGGTAAACTACGGCCACTTGAGCAGTATCCACATATGTACGGGGTTATCTATCTTGTCGGATATATGAGCAGTCATTGGTCCGACTCGGGGTCCGTCTTGGCCGCCCGCCAATGGCGTCCCATCCTTATCCAATCGTGACATCCGATAGAGGCTCAAACCCATATTCCCAAACGCACGACACACCAACTAAATCATAATATTTTCGTTCGCACAGGTTTATCAGAGTGACTTCTCAAGTTTGATAAATGCGGACAACGCAGTGTGATATGAGTTTATTTGTACGATAAAGAACTCATTAAAATAGGTTACAAGAGCTACACCGCAGAATCTCAAATTCAGATGCAACAAAAGTCAAATCACTGGTCTGGAAAAAATTCAGACCAAATATTCACTGAATTTCAGCTATATCGTTGAGCACTTTATAGAAATAGAAAACGATGTCTGAAATTCTGGGAATAATTGGACTGAAATTCATTTTAGATTTTGACTTTGCATCTGAATTGAGGATTCTCTACAGTGCACGTTTAGCTGCTTATTTAAAGGTCCGATCAAGCTAGCTGAATTAGGTCGATGGCGTCTCACTGTCTGACATTTTTTTAATAACATTCACAAGTTAAACACAAAATAATTAGACCTAAGAAGTAAATAAAATCTGTTCTGTAATAAGAGAATCTTAATTTCGGATGCAACAAAAGTCAAGTTACTGGTCTGAAAAAAATTTAGACCATATACTCACTGAATTCCTCCACTCAGATCATTCTTAAAATAAGAAGTTTAAAGAAAATAAAAATGATACCTGCAGTGCATAATTGGACTGATTTTTTTTTCATGCCAGTTACTTACGTAGCATCTAAATTTAAGACAAGGGCAAAGACAACTTTCTGTAAATCTGTCCACTGGATATCAGGATATCAAGGATATCAGCGGGATATCAGAGGTGTGATAAATGGATATCAAGAGAAAATTGACTAAATTTATACAATATATCTGACAGGTTTCATCAGAATATTAGAAAATACCTGCTGGATATACCTAAATATTAGCCAGCTATCAGTAGATAGTGGTCAGAGAGTAACAAACTTGAAAAATCGCTGAAAACAGCACTGTTTTGACAGCCGGATATCAAGGATATCAACCGGATATCAGCCGAATATCGAGACCTTTTGTACACCGGATATCATAAGTTGTCACCCCTTGATTTAAGATTCTCTTTTTACAGCGTGATGGAACAGCGCGCGGAAGCTGTGCCATATTGATCTTCATGCGCAGTTTTGTCAGCTGAATAATACGGCAACCGAAATTTGTACCTGAATCAAAGATCAAATTTTCGAAGTTAATCAAAATATTCCGCCGAACGTTTTTGAAAAACGGCAATCTACTCTAAAAAAACGGTCAATATTACGCTAACTAAATAGGGTAGCTGTCATAAGCGCCAAAAACCACAAGCGCCAACGCCGCAAGCGCAAATCCGCAACCGCCAAACGAGAAAAGTCGCAAACGCCAAAAGGTCTTAACTGCAATACTTACCTTACCTAATCTAACTTAACATAACACCAACCTAACGTGTACGAACTTTGGCGTTTGCGACTTGTCTCGTTTGGCGGTTACGGACTAGCGCTTGCGGCGTTGGCGCTTGTGGTTTTTGGCGCTATCGATTGCCCCCCAACTTAACAATTATGTTACGCATATTTACTTGATTGATAGAAGACGAACGTAGGGACGCTAATTTGTACGATTGTAAATCATCCAAATAGCCAATTGGTTTCCCGATCAACAAAACTAAAGTTTCATTTATCAGCGCGTTAATGGGTTTGGTTATGGCGAAATGATGACCCATTTTTCGCCGAGCCTTTTCACAGACACCAAAGCAGCAATGGCGCCCCATCTCTATGAGCATTTATACTTAACCTCAAAAAAAGTTAATTAGAGAGCTGAAGTGTTGTAAAGAGCGTGTTTTTGAGGTTGGCACGACCTCGCGGATCTCCATCAAGACTTTGAACGTCACCAACTTGATAAAAAGAGAGAAAAGAGAAGTGAATATATGAGCACTTAAAGAGGGTATATTTTTGTAAAATGTCGACCTATATCGCGTAGTCTAGCTTGTCAAATTATTGGTTTTCCTTGCGCAGCAACGCTTGGTCGTTAAGGGTCCTTGATTACAGTGATTTAGGAGCTTTTTTGATTTTATGGTGACAGCAGGGCTCGTATAATTTCGGATGTCGATTTTTTTAGGCTGATTTTGGAATTCAATGAGATATTCACGTCTGCTTTATCGATACACCTATGAATGGAGGGGGGCAAACACACCTAAAACATGGACTTTTTTTTTCTTTTTTTTTTGAGCATTTTGCTGTTTCTACCAGCAACATTTTGCTGTTCTGGTCCGCTATATTTGCTGTTTCAACCTACTCTATTATGTTGATTCTTTTTACTTTTTTTTTCAAAATAAACCTTTTTTTGTTTCAAAATAAACCGTTGCTTTATGAAACTCTTCCGATCCACTACATTCTACTGTTTAAGACTTGAACTTCTACATCTACTGCATGAGTCATAACGATACTTTTTTCTTCTTTCTCCCGGTTAAGTCTAGCATGGTCTCAATCTCAATCCTTCGCGCTAATCAAGTTGGTGGCGAAAATTTCTTTTCGGGAAGGAAAATTCACTCCTACAGCAATTTCCACTAATAAACTTTTTAGCGTATGAGCGAAATAATTCAAAGTCTACATCAATGCCAATTTGTCTGCTGTAAATGCAATCCTCGCCTTAAAAAAAAAACAGCGTTACCGTAAGAAAAAACAAAATGATAAAAAAAGAAACATACAAGGTTCGTGATAGGCGCTCGACAAGCTTACCTGTTAACTTCGATAATGTCAAGATGGTTACGTTAGGAGAGCTAAGGTTTAGCTGGGCTGCGTTAAACTCCTTTAGTAGCCGAAAAATCGATCGTGAAAGTCAAAGAATCATCGTAGTACCCACCTAGCATCTCTGCACCCCGTAATAAGTTGTATCGCAAATTCCCAGAGTACTCTACCTCTCTGCGATGGCCGTAACATCTTTTTTCTCTGTAAGAAGGTCGCTCTCGCCGGCATTCCGAATTTATTCACAGTACTAAAAAGAAACTCAAAAAGACCACTCTTCCAATTACCCGAATGGCTTCCAGTTTCTACCGCATAAAAAGTGATACTCCTAGGGTTTAGGAAGGGAAAGGCAACTGTTTTTTGTTAGCGCGTTCAATTATATTCCATCTTGCTTGGTAACATCTTGGAGATTTATGCTGAGCGTGACCATCCGGCCAATATCTTTTTAACGAGGTCAAAGAGGTAGTTTGTGCTTACAGGAGTACATTGCCACGATGAGGGGTACTACACTTCAGTATGCCACTCTTAAGGGGGCTTTACTAGCTAATACCAACAGCCTCCGTGCTAGGTCGCCAGGAAAGGATTTTTCCGCGATGAAAAAAAAACCTTTAAATTACGGCTAACTTTGAAATGCATAAACAACCGGTACATTAATACCCACCAGTTTTGGCAACACTTATACACAGTAAAAAAAATCTTAAATTCAGACGCAACAAAAGTCAAAACACTCATCTGAAAAATTCAAGTCATATTATTCACTGGATTTCAGACATCGGTTTTATATTTTTCATAAACTGCTTATTTTAAAAACGATATAAATGAAATTCAGTGAATATTTGGACTGTTTTTTTTTTTTATTCAGACCGATCCTTTGACTTTTGTTGTATTCTAATATTTTTTACAATGTAAAAAAAGTGGCTATTCCGTTGGGAGATTAGGACGAGAACATGTCGTAAATCGCATTTTTTATTCCGAGATAGACCAATAAGAAGCCTTACTAAATGCAAGAGCCGGGAGAGAGCTCTGCAAGGCTATGGCTGTTAATAGGTCTACCTTGAAAAAAATACAGTATTACAATACATACCGGACGAGTTAAGAGCTCCTGAGGATTTTTTGAAATGATGCAACCATACTCGTAATTCTTTGACAACGGATATTTTCCCAGACAGCAAGCAGACGTCTATACAAGGCGATCTATAGATGGGCTAAGTGGCCGCAAATCTGATGTCTATTAGACGTCTATTAGATATTATTAGATGTCTTCGTCTACGACTGGTAAAAGTCTAATACATCTACGGACAAAGACGTCTGATAGATGTCTAACAGACGTCTATAGATGCCTAATAGACGTCTAATAGACATCAGATTTGCGGCCTCTTAGCCCATCTACAGATCGTCTGGTATAGGCGTCTATTTGCTGTCTGTGTTGTGAATTTTAGAAAAACTATTTTGTATATTTGTTGTGTAAGTTTAGAGAAACTAAAACGTACTTTTGCTTGAGTGACAACTGTTTTTAAGAAACTCTCTTTTAGAGCTCATATTTCAGTGACGAATGACTATATTTTTTTAGTGTTGGAACATTTACAGCAGAAAAGCAGCCTCACCTCCAGAAATGCGTTCTAACATGAGCTCGATATATTTAAAAGATATTCCGCATGAAATACGACACATCTTACTCACTGTTCCATCTCCCAGGGAGGGATTCAACACTGACAGATGACGTAATTCCGAAGACAGGTGTATGGTAGAATGGTGGTTAGGCTGAGCCCATTACAAAGCGAGGCCTGCAACGCACGGGTACAGAATTCGCAACATCAAGAATAACACTGTGCAACAAAACTTTCGGGTCGGTTACGCCTAACTTGAAGCCTGTGATCCCCTTTCTAGAGCGGAAGCCCTGCAGAGCCCAGCAAAAATAGACTTGTGTCCACACATGGATGGGATTCCCAAACATTGTTGGCAGGCCCGCAAAAACTGTTGCTCCACTGTTCACAGTGTTGTTCTGATTTTCACAGAGCAAAGCTGAGATTGGTGGGTTTATCCCATATTCTATCAATCGAATTACAGAGGAATGGTTTTTAGAAATATTTCTAAAATATTACGTCTTTGTTTTCATTCTTTTTTTTAACGATCAAAGCCGAAGTTGGTGATCTTTACCAACTTCGGGTCAGTTCGGAAGCCTTCGGGCATTCACAGAACAGAGTTTGCGAACTTCGCCTTGTTTTAGCAAAGCGACCGCAAAAACAAAATTCGTCTTAGTTCTTCACTCTAAAGACGAATCAATAGAAATTTGCTGGAATCTGATTCTCAGTCAAAATCAAACCACTGATTCACTTCGTAGTGCATCGGTTTTGATTGAAAATTAGTGGATGAGAATCAGGACATTTCTACTGATACAAGCTTATAGTGTTATTTTCACCACAAGTAAAGTAACTTATCATGCAAAAAGAAAGTACCTAGCGACCGGTAAACGCGCACGAAGATATAGTTAACTGTTTTTTTTATACTGACATAATAAACAAAATCAAAGGGAAAAGGTCTCTGTTTCGTTTTCCCCGGTTTTTAACAACATTGATGGGAGAAGAAAAAATGGTTTTTGCAAAATCATTACACCTGTGGGCTTCGGGAGCGTGAATTTACGAAAAATCTAAAATCCCCCAAAAGAAAATTGTATGGGATATCTTCACAAGAAGGAAAGGATGGAGGAACTCTAAAACATTATGAAAACATGACGCGCCTTTTGGGAAAGCGTTTGGATACGAATTTTCCGCTTACCATCACTGCACCTGGACCATGAAAACACATTTTCGTTTTTGTGATGCAAAAATTGTAAACCTCAATTCCTGCTCTCTACACTCATCCTATGCGTCAATGAATTCAATGTGAGTTTTAACATATTTAAGTATTTGCATTCTGACGCAAACTCAGAAAAAAATACATGCATTCGTTTTAGTTACTTATCAAGTCTTTCAAAGTTCAAAATAACGTGATTCCTTGAAAACAATTGAAATGACTCGTATAAAATAATAATAACTCTGCTCCGGTATCAAACAAGTGTTAATCTTACCCTCAAAACTGTTGTACTTTTAAACAAAAAGCACAGTAAGTAATTCTATTTTAGGTATGAATGAGGAATGAAACTCATCAAGTGCGAGCCAATCCATTTTGCTAAGAACAAAAGCTTATGTTATGAGAGATAAAAACTATGTGCTTCCATTGAGGTTCATGTTAAAATCTTTTCTTTTTTTACAGATTGAGAAAAAAACCGGAAAATACCGTTTTTCCGTGTTATTTACCGACCCAACACCGCATTAAGTACCTCAAATGGTAATTTTCCATCTCATTCATAACGTGCTGTTCCGCGCTATTTGCATTTTATATACCAGGTTTATTAAAGGTGCAGATAAAAGCACTATGCCTAAAAACCTTCCGCGTGAATTTTGCAGCCACAGCATTTTATTACCGCCTTTGATGTTGGGTAAGCAAGCATCAGTCAGAAAGGGACGACAGTTTCATTAAATGTGTTCATTTGTCTGAATGTATTCCTGGAAAAACTTTCTGGCTTACTTCGGCTCTTTTGTTTCAATTGGTTGCACTTCATGCATCGGTAACATGTTTTCAACATCGGGGGAAGCTCTCTGACCTAAATATGACCTAACATAGCTGAGATATGGCTTGACGAGAGCTATTTATTGATTAAGGATCAATCTTCATAGCTAACAAAAAAAGTTTCATGCCCTCCAGAGTTGTACATCCAAAACAAGTTTTTTTCTAGAATCTAGGTGGGCTGCAAGCAACGTTAAATTAATCCCGCCTAGCCAATCTGCTAACAAAACAATTCACTTCCAGAGTAATTGGCACGGAGATAGGAGGAGCGGGGGATCTTAGGGACAGACTAGGTTAAACCCTTTCAAGGCGGCCCATATGTCCCCCCCCCTGGAGAAGGGAAAGCCCGATAGCATATCACTCTTCCGGACTGCTGACAACCCCCTCCAATCTTCCTCCACCCCCTTTCACGCACTCACGTATCGTCTTCGGAGATGGTCCGTGCTGCCGTTTCTACGGCGCCAATTAAACTGCCTTCCACGGAGTCCTTTTCTAAAATCTCCGAAAACCCCGAAAACAAAACTGATTTTGATCTATTTGATCAAAACAAAACTTGACTTTTACTTCAAAAATTAAATTACTATTAATTTATTAATTTTTTAATGAATGATACGCCTGTTCTTGAGATTGATCGAAACAGAAATGGCAAGAGATTTTTTTATGCCGCAAGGAGTGAGTTTCCCCATGTCGGTAAAATCAAAGCGTCAAGATGTTACGTTAACTAATATCTCAGTAAAAACTAACCCCTGTTTTAGAGCGTCCTACACCTGTTTTGAGTATGAAGGTGAAGGATAGAGCGTAATTTGGTTATATCAGATAAACCTATCAACAGTCACAAGAATATCAATGAAAACGGTTCGTCGAGAGCTCTTTACTGATATGGCTGTTGATAGCGATATCTTCTAAAATGACCAAATTACGCTCCTCTCCTGTTTTACCTAGACAGGTACGGGATTACATGAAACACGGGATAGCGTTTACAGTTTAGATTGGCTGCGTTCGATTTTTTAGGTTAGATAACGTCATGTCAGTTGTACGGTTAAATAGGTGAGACTACGATAGGGTAAGTTAGATCCAAACGCTGCTGATTTTGGTCTCCACAAATTTTAAGGAGATAAGGTTAAGGTTTACGACTTTACGACTTCAATGCGGTTCAACAAAGTTACGATGGGTTAAATGGGCTAGACAATGCACATTTTGTGGCCGCAATATCGCGTCACGGAACTTTCAACGTCTTGGAGAAAAGTACAAAATAATGAGTATAGTCAAAAAGTCAACTCATAAACCGAGTATATTCGCGGTTTGGGGACGTCAGGCAGAGAGAGACGGTGCGTTGCGTGAAGAATTGTCCCCTTGTCATACCACAAGTTCGAAAATCCCAGCAGACGGGACGAATGGCGCGGAACACGCTAGCTATCACGGAAAGCGTCTGTCTTTTGCATTTTATAAGATCTCGAGGAAACGTTAAACTAGAGCCATTATGAGTTGTCCTTCTTTATTCACTTTCGAAGGGCCACATTTATCCTACCAATCTTGTCCGCTAAAAAATGAAATAGCGCGGAGTTGCTGGCGTGTTTGAACGCCCTTGCCGCGAAAAAGAATTTATAGGGGGAGGATAATGCGGGCACTGATTGCGTAGCACCTGCTGTAAATATGCCGGGGGAATCCGAAAGGATCGCTGTTTAAGGCGTTCTCCTACGTGGAAATACTCTGGCATACCACAAATTATCTTGAAATAACCTAATATTGTAACGTAAGGGGCCGTCCATAATCTACGTTGACAACTTAGGGCGGGAGGGGCGTCTGGCAAAGGGTCAACGATTGTCAAGGAAGGGGGGCTCATTGAAAAGTCCACGCTGACAAATTATATCAGCTTTAAAGTCTTCACAAGACGCTTCTAAACGATCTGAGAAAAAAAGGTATCAGCTTTAAGTCAGCTTTAAGTCTCCACAAGATCTCCTAAACGATCTGAGAAAAAAAAAAGTGTTGTCTTTTCGCGTTGCAATTTAACTAAAACTTCCAAATCGGTTAAGTTTGGTCATAAAGGTTTGCAGTACCGTAAAAACTAACCACTGTTTAATCCATAACAGCCCAAATTATTTGGAGTAAAATTTAACTTTTAAAAAAATCGAAGGATTTTTCCCAGAAAACTACGCAATTTTAGGCTTTTGAACATGTCTAAATTATTTAATTTCAGGTTTCCAGAGGGGTTATATTTTTTAAATTGTGACAATATTGAACTAAAAAGATCCTCTAAAATACTTCCGCTATAGGTCAGCCAGATTACTGCCAGTCGGGGATCAACAACGAGTGTGGGTAACCAACCGTGTTGCGGATTCGTTTGGAATTTGTCGCTCGAGTGAAGGACCATTCTGCAGCATACCTGCGACAAAGAAAACATTCGTTACGACGTATGCATTACGTAGACGAGCGTTTGTGCTTTATGCTCAGAGTGGATGGAAAACGGCGTCAAAGAGACACAGCTTTCTTGCAAAAACGCACCGCGGATTGCTATGGTACGGTCCATTCTCTCCTACAGACAAAAGTTGAAAGTCTTGCAACTGCGAACGCAAACGACGTCCATAAACAGCAAAAACAATTTCTTAAGTTTTTTGACTGCACTTATGAAAATAATGCAAGTTTTCTGTCGTCATGCACACTACCAGAGTGGATGAGCAAGCTTCTTTAAAATGCCACATGCATTGGTACGGTATGGCATTCGATCGCGTTTAAATACTATTTCAGTGGACTTTGAGATAGATCAATTAATAAAAACGGCTCTGTGAAACAAGTAAAAACAAAACACCCGTTTTAGGGAATGGCTGCCCTGTTTTGGGTGTGAAACTAAAGAGGGGGTACACGGAAAAAAACGGCAACCAAAGTAGGGACAACAAACGAATTTTTTGTTGCTTCAATTTACCAAAAATTTTGCTGCAGCAACCAAACGTTTTGTTGATAGAACTAAACATTTTGTTGTTGTAACAAAATATTTTTGCTATCCCTATTCTAACAAATGACTTTGTTGGTATAACAAAACCTTTTTTTTTCGTGTAGTATGTATTTTACTTTGTTGCCTAAATAAAAGTTTATCAATATACCAAACCAGAATTGTTGTTACGACTTCACTTGTTCAGGCGATTGTGATTGCTGCGGTGACAATTTATATTGCTGTTGTAACAACGGAGATTGTCACAACAGCAATTCTGGTTTGCTGAAATTATTCACAAACGTTTAGTTGCGGCAACAAAGACATTTTCTGCGTGAAGGGTGGAACACAAGAGGTTCAAAATGCGACCCAAATTTACAGAGTGAAGGTGTTATAGAGATCGCTTTTCACGCTAGACCTCTTCTAAAGACTTTTTCCAAGAATTGTTTCGGGAGGCGGCGCGGCGTTGCAGAGGAGGGGGCGCCACCCGTGCAGCACAGTGGCCTCGTGAGGGTGAGTTTTATGACCGTAGACCGAATACTTGAGCGAACGTTCCACTGAGGGATGCATACATTACAAGAGAGGTATTTATCATCGCATCCGACACTTGGGTCATTCCGAAATAGAGCTGCCGTAACAGCCGCAGAAGAGAGGTAAACGGCTTGCAAGAATTCCTTCAAAGGCCGAGCCGTTTTGCCGAAGATGGCCGAGGACAGCCGAAGATGGCCAAGGACAGCCGAAGATGGCCAATTCGATCCCTCCAATCGAAAAATCGATCGGAAATGCACGTTTCAAAATCGATCAAGTGAAAGAGTAAGTTTCAAAAAGCTGCATGCAACTGCTATTCTTAAACATTGCAGTTGATATCTTTTTCAGACATATACTCTTTCACTTGATCGATTTTTGAAACGAGCCCTTCCACTTGATCGATTTTTCTTTGGGGTTGAATTTAAGATTAAACGTCTTAAAACGTGGCTAGGCAAAAAAAAAACAGCGCTTGCAGGGACACGATCTGTTTCCCGGAGCTGTTCCGAAACTAAATAACTACTTCGGAGTTCAGCAAAGAGAGTTCTGTTCACCCAGCTGCCAGTGTAACGCGTCGCTTTTTTAACATGGACAAAGTAAAGGTTACATTAATGGTACGAGATAAGGGAAAGAAGGTAGAGATGGGGTAGTCGAGAGGATGAAGTGAGAAGTGGGGGAACAAGATGAGAGATGGAGTAGTGGTGGGGGTACGATGTTAGAGGTGGGGGCAAAGTAAAGGATTAGGGTGAGAAAGGCTGGATAAATATTTGGGAGATACACAGGCAAGGAGGTCGGATACAGGAATCAGGCATTAGGAGTTACATCAGGGGGTAGTGTACAGAAAAAGTGGTTTGTTTTAGGTGATGATAAGTTCGACTGCAAAAGATTACGTTAGGGAAGGTTAGGGTGAAGCCTTACCTATTTCATTTTCCAGGCATACACCAGCGATCAATCATACCAAAAGAGAGGGACTTAAGAAGATACTCCCAAAGATGAGGCTTATTAGTGACTATATCTCTAAAACTAACCCACAGGCGCGTAATCTGAGACACAATACCCTCTTGTTTCAAGGCGCTGATATGAACAGTAATCCTCTCGAAACAAGACGCTAAAAGCATCTCCGATCCGAAAATTGTAATCACGAGAGGCAATCGTAAGAAGATTGGAATACTGAGAGAATACAAATAAATTGGGTGTTTCCCTAAAGTAAGGTTAAGAGAGATTACGTATGTAGGGTCACGTGACGCAGGGCTACATCAAGTTAAGTAAGGTAGCTTTTTCATTGGGGTAATTCTGTGTCGACCTTCCCGCATTCCGTTTAATGAGCTTGACCCCAATCCTACGAAGACTCGGAACTCAACATGTCAAAAAGAAGAGGTTGCCCGCCAAAGATAGACAGGATGAGTGAAGTACCAAGGACCCCTGAGGTCAAAAGGTCGGCACGCCGACGTCAACAGTGCCCCAAGTCCCAAGGCCCAGGATTCAGGACCTGCAGGATGAACCAAAGTCCTGCTCGTCAAAGAGCTTTCGCGTCCAAAACATGGTGAAAGGAGGACAAAAGGACAATACAAACTTTCCTTGTTTTTTCAACAAGATTATACCCTTATTTTTGTTTGTAGTGTGAATTGTTTTGCGCAAGCGTTGTTAAGCTGAATCGTTAGGATGGGGAAGTTGTAATTTGCAGGAAATACTGAATTTTTTCCAGGCTCCTTTCTTTGTAGAATCGTCGTCGTAATTTGCGTTGTTCGAAGCTCACGAGTTCTAAGTTTGGCTTTCAAGATGATTGAAGTCATTTGTCTCAGACTAGAATGCTTACTACTAATGTATTCAAAAAAATACAGTTTTCTACTGACTAAACTGAAATAGATTTCAAGTCCATTGCAAGTCTGCTATAATAATATTAAATTAAATAAAGTTGGTTTGAAAACGGTTTCGCACTATGCTGCTTTGTAAGAACGAGTCATGTTCGATAATCAATGAAAAAGATTGCATAAAATTTACACATGATAAATGATATCGAGCACGTTAACTCTTTTAAGTATTTTTACACAGCTTTAAATTTATTTGTCCTGTTCAGTCAACCGCGAAAAAGGGTTTTGTTTCCATAAAATGAAGTTAGAATAATGAAAAAAAATCTAAATTAAAATACTCGAAATAACGGAGGTCATCAAAATTTCGCCAGTTTGTTTTCAACGAACATTTCGTTCGAGTCTGAAGAAATTCCCACTCCAATGAATAAATAAAATATCCGTTTTTAACAATTTTTTAACGTTTCCCAAGCATTTGTTCCTGGTTGAGAAATTGTGACCGAGCGAATTTGCTTATGAAAAATTGTTTCCACTGTAGAACAGCAACCCCCCCCCAAAAAAAAAAATAGTCCTCAAGCAGTATTTTTCATAGGTCTGAGCAAAAGAATAATTCTTACAGTGCACCCTAGAAATAGTCAGCTCCATCTAATCGTTTTGGGTGAGCGTGTTTCAAGCCCTGGTTTGGTCAGATCGGACCAAAGCAAACGCAAGGAAAGTCCATTATCCCGTGAGCGAATATTTGACCTTTTTCCAGCTGATTTTCTCCGCCACTTGAAGATACCCCTTCCGCCCTAGCCGACGGACTTCAGGCCCCTATCGAATTGAGTTCCAGGGGGGCTTGCTCACTCAACCAACAGCCAGCAGTCTCAGCACCGTTAATGCACAGGTCGCTAAGGCCAAGTAACCAAACCCTTTGCTCGTTGATAGCTTTGCAGCGTAGGTTAGGTTTAATACGTGGTATTCTCTGTCTATCGTGTTCCACCCTGCTACAACCTTCTCTTTGGATTTCGAAAATTACCGTTAAGCACAATCGCTTAGATAACGTTACGTTAAACTTGGTTTAGTGACACTTTGATATTCCTTTCACTAGGTTTAAGAACCCTTCATTAGGTTACCCAAGGTGTGGTTGCGCAGATTTTGATTACCCAAGGCTTGAATAATCTAGGTTTGGTTACCCAAGGTTTGGTTACCCAAGGTTCGATTACCCAAGGTTTGAGTACTAAAGGTTTGAGTATCAAAGGTTTAGTTACCAAAAGGTTTGGTTACCAAAGGTTCGATTCCACAGGTTTGGTTACCCAACGTTCGCTCACCCAAGGTTTGATTATCAAATGTTTGGTTACCCAAGGTTTGAGTACTCAGGGCTTTGTTACCAAAGATTGGGTTACCCAAGGCTTGATTATCCAAGGTTTGAGTACCAAAAGTTTGGTTACCAAAGGTTCGATTACCCAAGGTTCGATTACCCAAGTTCGGTTACCCAAGGTTCGGTTACCCAAGGTTCGGTTACCCAAGGTTAATGCAGAATCCGCGATCAGTGTTGTCAGATTCCGTGACTCCGTCAAATTTACACGCGTCTAACTTTAAAACAGTTTAAGATAACATAATGTTTAATCCTATTTTTGGAATGCTCAGCTTAAGAACGATCCAAAAC
>Ga0058701_10001429_pt1 | contig 16897 bp, 8 predicted proteins | sample AgamicOrMae_FD_97039 | JGI IMG/M metagenome (GOLD analysis project Ga0058701, IMG submission 97039) | Agave microbial communities from Guanajuato, Mexico - Or.Ma.e | ecosystem: Host-associated > Plants > Phyllosphere > Phylloplane/Leaf | place: Guanajuato, Mexico | collected 2012-06-04
GTTTTTTTTTTATCTATTTTTTTTTTTTTTTTTTTGTGTGTGTGTGTTTTTTTTTTTGTGTGTTTTATTTTTTTTTGTGTGTTTTTTTTTTTTTTTATTTTTTTTTTTTTGTGTTTTTTAATAATTTTGGTTTTTTTTTTTTTTTTTTTTTTTTTAGATTACCCGATTTTTTTAGATATTGCCAGATATGTCGAGACTCCCGATATTGTTAGTGAAAACTGCCTGTTACCACCGATTAAGCAAGGACTTTTTAGGACTCCCTGCTCGTCTGCCCTACGCGGATCTATCTTAATTAGGGGTCCATCTTATTCACAGATTTGCCCAATCTGCCCTACTCAGGTGCTCATAGCCTAAGGACCTAATCCTTGCTTGACTTTTGATTCTAAATATGCTTAGGGTGGTTTATTCGGACCTCTTTTCCCCAAACCAAACCAAATTAGCCTAATCGGCGGGCGCTCGAACAGCGAAAAGCCATCGGAAATTATTCCTCCCGGAAAGAAAAGGTCGAAATCTTTTGTAGGCGCCCAAAGAAAAACTCAGAGGCCGTCGTCTTCCGCTGATAGTGAAGCGTCCTTAGCGCAGCGCGCCAAAGAAGGGGAGAGCTATGCTCTTCTTCGACACAATGCTACCCGGAAACCTGCTTGCATGCGTGTGGAGAAGACTGCAGCATCCTGCCTGAGGATTGCTCCCGGACCGCGTGTGCAGAGCGCTGGGAGCGCTCTAGTGGGGGGTGGCTGTGGGTGGGAGACCTAAAGGTACCCTCTATGTGGTATAAATGCGGAGCGAGCCGCCGGAGAGCTATAGTGAGTTTGTAGTGGTCAAACGAAGCGCCTTGGGAATTGGGATAGCTTCGAACTACGATGTTGTTCACTAAACCCGCGGTGAGTTCAAGTTTGAATTCGATCAGATTTTAATATACTTATGCGGTTGGAAGTTCTTGGTGCACTAAGTGAGACACACGCAGTTATCGATTTTTTATTTTAGATACTCGAACAAAAATGAATAGGCGTTAAAAAGGGTGAAAGTTAAGACTGCAATTTCCACTTTTTATGTATTCATGACTGTCGTGTTTTCCTGCCTCATAGATTTTCACTGATTTATATCTGGAGTGTCTCATTGAATAGACCATCTGTTTGTCTCAAGTTTCTGTGCTTTTAAGTTTTAATCCATCCGTTTGATTGCATATCCATAACCACATTCGACATAAATTTCATGAGCTCCATCTAAATATTACCTTATATAAAAAATCCATACGTTTCGTTGCATTACTGTTCCATAACCACATTCGTCGTAAGTTTCAGAAGCTCCATCTATATTACCATGAATTAAAATTCTTTCGTTTGAGAGTGTTTTTTTTTTAAGATTAAGAGTTTCGCCTGCGCGATTTGATTCCGTTGAGTTACCTGGAGTTGGGTTCCAACGTTCGCATCTGACGCTAAATCTGGCATGAGGCGTTTGTTGAGTATGTTGAAACAACTTGTTGCTAACTTGTTTGAGTAGATACTTCTCCTGTCCGGCGCCGTTCTCGCTGCAGTGCTTCCGACTGCGCCTGCTGAACCGCGCTTCCGCAGAGGACTCTTGCCAGGTGGGTGACGAACCTGACCGAAATGGACTCGAAATGAAAGCCTCTAACGCCATGCCTTGGCCCGTCCAGGTGGCAGCGGCGGCGGCCCGAGCAACACGTACTTGCCTCCGTCCCCAGGAGGCGGCTTCGCTCCCGGGGGCGGCTTCGGAGGCGGTCCTGGGAGCGCCCCTGGGGGCGGCTTCGGGGGCACGGTGCCCCCTTCGGACTCGTACATCGCCCCCGGGGGCCCCGGCTCCGGCGGTCGCCCGTCCCCGCAGGGTGGCTACCGAGGCAGCGGTGGCTTCGGCCAGCCCAGCACGCAGTACGGCGCTCCTAGCCAAGGAGGGTTCAGCCAAGGAGGCAGGCCCGGCGGATTCAACCAGGGTGGATACAACCAAGGAAGCCAGGGCGGCTACGGCCAAGGCAGAGGACAAGGTGGATACCAGGGCGGACAGGGTGGATACCAGGGCGGACAAGGAGGTTATCAAGGTCAGGGTGGATACAACCAAGGTGGATACAACCAAGGAGGCCAAGGCGGTTACGGTCAGAGTAGAGGACAGGGAGGATACCAGGGCGGACAAGGAGGTCAGGGTGGATACAACCAGGGTGGATTCAGCCAGGGTGGATACAACCAGGGTGGGTACAACCAGGGTGGACAAGGGGGATACCAAGGAGGACAGGGTGGTTACAGCCAGGGTGGAGTTTCGCGAACTCTAGATGCTCCAGGCTACTCGCAACAAGGTGGCTACTCGCGTGGCCGGCCCGGCCAGGGTCAATTCGGTGGCCAAGGACAGTTCGGTGGCCAAGGACAGTTCGGTGGCCAGCAGCCCAGCCGTACTTACGGCGTGCCCAGCGCAGGTGGATATCAACAACAGGGAGGTTACCAACAGCAAGGAGGCTACCAACAGCCAGGCTACCAACAGCCAGGCGGTTACCAGCAGTCGGGTGGCTACCAGCAGCCGGGTGGCTACCAGCAGCCGGGTGGCTACCAGCAGCAGCAAGGTGGCTACAGCCAAGGAGGGTTCAGCGGAGCGCAGCAGCAGGGCCGAGGCCAGCAAGGATTCTCCGGCTACGTCTACTGATCTCCTAATATAATAAGCTAAATAATTGTTCCAACGTTTGCTGTCGTAGCAAAGCTCACTCGTCCATTTGAAATCCAGGAAACAGCCCAGCCTCTCAAACTGGGCAATGGACCGATGGAATCTTGGGCTGAGGAACGAAGGTGATACAGGAAAGCTCCTTGGCCAAGCCCGATGTCCAAACGCTCAAGTATGCCTACCTTTTAGTCAAGAAAATACAAGGTCGCTCTACTGATAGAAAAATGGTGCAAGCGCACTTAGTAATTTATTCGCGTATAAAATGATTTTGTACACAGCTTTTGTTTATATCTGAGTATAGGTTCTTCTTGTGAATAAAGTCTCTTACAAAACTGAGGAAAAGTCATGCATGTTCTGTTCTCTTTACCCCATTAAAGGTATTAGGTCTGACTGCATAGTTTAGGTGCCCTGTGCCTAGCTATAGTTCCGCTCCGCTTGGTGATGAAAGCTAGGAAGGTAATCAAACTGCAGGCAGCACGCGTTTCAGGAGTGTCGGGCATGTTGCCTATCCTTCAACGCTCCGGATCGCGGCTCGCTTTAACAAAATCGTGTGGATCAAGGATTATTAGATAATACGCGAGAAAAAAAAAGAAGGAAACATTATCAGGAATAAACAAAGCGTATATTTATCTGAATAACAAGAAAAGTGACAAAGTGAGGTGATTGGTATCCTTTTTAGAAAGATAAAGATGTGAGGTGCCCAGGTGCGCCGAAATATTACCCATGATCAATCACTACTAACAAATTACAGTAGTATCGTATGTACAATTGAAAAAGCGCAGAGTTACAACATTAGCTTTTTATTTGTACAGCTGCTAAAATTCGTACTCAGCAAATCACCTTTTGCCGGAGCTCCAGACCGGACTCTGTCTGGTTTGACATATTATCTTACTAACACGCAAAGACATCTTAACATAATTACCAAACTTCAGATTTAAGCTACACAATTTACAGTCTTTAACAATGTCTACTCTAAGATAGCGCTTTTCTTCGCGCTTACAATTGTTGAGGAGAAAGCAAGATACAACGCTGACGTAACGCGAAAAATTAAAAGAAACAACACGTCAATTGAAGCGGCTTTGTAATTATCCTGAAAGAAACTTAACTTAAAGGAAAAGGAAGTAGTCACTCAAAGAAAAACTTAAAAAAATAAATACATACGACCTTTGGCTTGCATAAATAATAATCAAGAAAAACTTATTCATCCAAACAACTAAAATTACAATATGCGGTAGAGGGCATGGTTTCGATTTAACGACAAAATACTTTTTCGAACCCATGATTTTTTTTTGTGATTATGATACTGACTACTCGAAGGAACAAAAATGTAGTGATTATAAACCTATCAAGAGCACTGTCTATAACTTCCACAAAAATACTTCTTTTGTTTTTTAAAGAAATTTTGCCTAGTTGCACCTTAGACATGTTCAAATGTCTAAAGTAATAACATGACAAGGTAATTGTCATTCAAGCGGTGCTACTTTGTTTTAACAGCGATAAACAGGTTTCGCAAGCGAAGCAAATTAAGAAGCACACAAACATTGTAAACGTTTAGGTCATTTCAAAAAGGAATGATGAAATAGGTCTCCCGGCGGGTCTAACTAAATTCTTTTTTTTTTATCCGATTTTTGTTGCTGTATTTAAAAAATATGATCGAACGGAGTAATGACTTCGGAATACAAAATCTGGAAATTATCGCTACGTTAAGTTCTTGTTTCGGCGGGGAAAGGACAAGAAAATATGATCACTAACCCTGCAACATTGTAAAAAGAAACAGCACAGCGTAAAGCACTGGGACGCAAAAATACCAACAAAAAGTTTGATCTTTTATAAAAAAATCAAAAAAAAATCCGTTGACGTAAATGATTGCAATCTTGTTTTATAGACTTAGCCGGCATAAATCAATGAGCTTGATCTAATTGAAGACCAAGTTGATCTATGTGTCAAGAGAACTTTAAAAAACACACACAGAAAGGAGAAACGTGTTATTTTAAACGATACGGTATATTCAGATTATCAGGTGCTCGATCACCCTCTTGGTTCACTCGCGTTGATTTTGCTAGATATGGCACAAAGGTCAAAATTTGCACGGCCTACGAAAATATAAAATTTTGGCGTCTTATTTGTGCAAGGGCACGACGAAATGTATTCTGCCTGGTGGCACAATTTAGTCGACCATGATAACTGATGGATGGGTCCTTTTGTGCTTCTTAAAAGTATTGCTATGCGTGAACCGCTCCCCACAGACAGGGCACTCGTAGGGCTTCTCCCCCGTGTGAATGCGGGTGTGCGCTTTCAAGTGGGCGCTCTGCGTGAAGCGTTCGCCGCACGAGGCGCACACGAAGGGCTTTTCTCCCGTGTGGGTGAGCGTGTGGCGCTTGAGGCTGCTCGTGTCGGAGAAGCGCTCCCCGCACTCCGTGCACTGGCACGGCTTCTCGCCCGTGTGCTTCATGAAGTGCCTGCGCAGGTTGCTGCTCCGCGCGAACTGCTCGCCGCAGCGGCTGCACGTGAACTGCTTCACGTTGTTGTGGGTCACGCAGTGCGACTTGGCGCAGTTGCTCTGCGCGAAGCCCTCGCCGCACAGGTTGCACGAGAAGGGCTTGTCGCCCGAGTGGACCCGGCTGTGGCGCCGCAGGTTGCTCCGGTCGCTGAAGCTCTCGTTGCACACGCCGCACGTGAAGGGCTTCTCGCCGCTGTGGGTCCGGCTGTGGGCCTTGAGGTGGCTGCTCTGGGTGAAGCGCTCCCCACATTCCGTGCACGAGTAGGGCCGCTCGCCCGTGTGTGTCAGGTTATGCCGCTTCAGGACACTCCGGTCGCTGAAGTGCTTATCACAAATCGTGCATCGGTAGGGCTTTTCGCCCGAGTGGACACGGCTGTGCTGCTTGAGATTGCTGCTCCTGGTGAACATCTCCCCGCATTCCGTGCAGACGAAGGGCTTTTCGCCCGTGTGGGTCAGCATGTGGCGCTTGAGGTCTATGTTGTCTAGAAAGGATTTCTTGCACTCCGAGCAAGGGAAGGGTTTCTCTTTGAGATGAGTGAGAGCGTGCCTGGAGAGGTGGCTGCTGCGGGCGAAGCGCTCCCCGCACTGGACGCACACGTGCGGCCGCTGGACCAGGTGCGACCTCAAGTGGACCTTGAGGTCCATCTCGTCGCCGAAGCGCATCTCGCACTGGTTACACGCGTGCGGCTTCTCGCCTTGGTGGCTGGCCAGGATATGTTCTTTGAGCTTCTCCTCGTCCGCGAACTTCATGCCACACTCGTTGCACGAATCCAGTTTATGAGTGAGGCAATGCTGCTTGTAGTGACTGTTCTGTGTAAAGGTTTTGTCGCAATGCGCGCAGGTGAAGAGCTTGGGGGCGGCGTTATTCGAGATGCCGGCGAGAGGGTTACATCCGTTGGCGTGCGTCCGCGCGTGCACCTTGAGATTGCTGTTCCTGGAGAAGCGCTCTCCGCACTCCTCGCAGCAGAACGGCTTCTCGCCCGTGTGCACCAGCATGTGCCTCTTGAGGTCGATCTCGTCGACGAAGCGCTTATCGCACACGTCGCAGCCGTGCGGCCGGTCGCCGGTGTGGGTCCGGTGGTGGCGCCGCAGGTTGCTGCTGCGGGTGAACCTCTCCCCGCAGTCCGTGCACTGGAAGGGGCGTTCGCCCGTGTGCAGCATGAAGTGCCGCTTGAGGTCCACGTTGTCGGTGAAGCGGTTGCCGCATTGCGAGCACTGGAACGGCTTCTCGCCCGTGTGGGTCATCATGTGGCGCCGCAGGTTGCTCCTCCGCGTGAAGCGCTCGCCGCACTCCTCGCACGGGAAGGGCCTCTCGCCGGTGTGGGTCATGTAGTGGCGCTTGAGGTCGATGTTGTCCAGGAAGCGCTTGCCGCATTGCGGGCACTGGTACGGCTTCTGGCCCAGGTGCGACATGTTGTGGCGGCGCAGATGGCTGCTCCGCGTGAAGCGCTCGCCGCACTCGATGCACGTGAAGGGCTTGAGGCCGGCGTGCGCCTTGGTGTGGCGCTTGAGCTCGAAGCTGTTCTGGAAGCGCTTGCCGCATTCGTCGCAGACGAACGGCTTGATGTCTGCGTGCGTCAACGAATGCGCCTGCAGCTGGTTCATGTCCGCGAACTCTTGACCACACTCGCCGCACTGGTACTTGTCCGCGGTGAGGATCGTGGCCGTCTGCACCTGGTGATCGGCGAAGGCGGCCACGCTGTAGCACGTCTTGCCGTCCAGCGCCCCGTTGGCTATGGCCTGGTCGGTGACGTACACCGTCCCGTTGGGGACGCTGCCGTCCGAAGACACGGGCACCAGAGGGGGCATCGCCACGTGGACCGGCAGCTGGAGGGGCATCTGGACCGTGACGATGGCCAGGGACTGCTGCTGCTGGGGCTCGAGCGAGTGCTGCTGCGGCTGCTGGTGCGGCTGCTGGTGCTGGCTCTGGTCCTGGAGCGGCAGCCGCACCGGCTGGGAGATCGGCTGAAGAGGAGGCGGGTGATCTTGAAGGATCCTCGCTTTCTGGTTTTGGTTCTTTTGCTGTTGCTTACGCAGACACTTTTTCTTGTGTTTTTCCAGGTACATCGCGGAGGTGCTCTGCGTCGGGCACCACGGACACGGGAACGTTCCACCTGCAAACGGTACGCCCATAACATCCAATTATCTCATCAATGGAACTCTCTCTGCGTTGATTTAGCTCAGGAAAAATTCAGAAAAAAAATCATTCCTCTATTTACCGATTATGCAAACCACCAAAATTTTACTGCACATACTACAGTCTGTCTTTGTTTTATTTTTCATTAATACGATATGCAAAAGCAAATTTTGCGTCAGTTTTAATGTAAGTGCTTTAGGTAAAAATTTAAAAAAAGGAAAAATAAAATTAAGAAAAGAAAAAAATGGCCGAATTTTTCCTGGTTCGAAATGGCATTGCTTGGCAGTAATCTGTTAGTGCTCTGCTTACCCTCCTATAACCGCTTTATGTTTAGGGCAAAATCGATCCATCTTTCTTATTTTTTTTAATTGTTTTAAAAATTGTTTTCCACTAGAAGCACAACAAACCATGTTTCCTTTTGAAGGATATCGTTAACAAATATGAACTAACCAGTGGTGGGTGTAGAAGTAACTTGAGTTGCCGAGTTGACCGTTTGCTGTGCGGACTCAGATCGCTCTGCTAGTTTTGAAGCTCTGCAATACTTTTTATGGCGCTCCAAATACACCGGACTTGTGAAGGCTATGACGCAATCACTGCACGGATACATTTCACCTAAAACAAAAAAGAGAACATATTTAATGAGGAAATTGATACCTCTTTTAAATAAAATAACGTTGGATCACGTAAATCCTTATAATTAGGTGTGTCCCAGTCAAAAATATTTGGGATATTATTGATTTACTTCACATTATTTGCCTAAAGCCTAATTTTTTAAGATAAATAGGTAGAGGTTTTTAGTTTTACCAGTAGAATTGGATGTAGAAGTCGTAGTGACTGTTGTAGGAGTCTCTTTAGTATGGTTGCTAGCCAATTCTTGGATTTCTTGCTCAAGCCAAGCCATATCAACCATCATGCTTAACTTCCGTGGCCTGAAAATTTATTAAATAAAATGCATTAAAAAACAAAAATGCTATATCTGATATAAACATGGTCCTTTGATGATGCTCTGCGAGGATGCTCGTTGTTAATCTCAATTTTTCTACTCAAATAAAAACACTCACCTTGAAGGATCAGATACATCCACTGCTGTATCAGAAATTTGAGAGACTTGAGCTTGGGTGAGAGGCGGCATTTCAACTTGTGATCCAACTTGCGCTAATTGAGACAGTGGCACAACAGATCCAACTTGGCTGACGGGAAGCATTTGAACAACATGTCCAACTTGGGGCATTTGCACTACTTGCCCAACTTGAGTTATTTGAGGCAACTGCAAGTTCCGCCCGCCTTGGGCCAGTTGGTTGACCTGAGCCATTCCTGCCACAGTATCTGTCTGACTGGCTGTGTTGTTTAGTGTACCTTGCAGCGGATGCCCACCAGAGTCATTCTCCAGGACCCTCTCGTACTGTTGGAACGGAAACATTTTAAATTAGAACTTTCATCAAGGTCATTAAAAAAATAATAATGATTGGCAGCTCACCCTGATCTCCCATGTAGCTCCTCCATTTTGTGGAAGAAGCTGATGAAGAGTAGGCAAATTTTCTGGGTTCGCCAGGTTGGATAGTTTGCTTAAGCGTCACCTGAAGAGTAAATCCTTCCTAGAGCTAAATATGGAAATGAGATTATAACATTAGCATGAGCATCTCAGGAAGAGTAATAATACATTGCAGCAATGAAATGCTTTTGTCATACCAGGGCTGGGGTTACCAGACAGGCGGCTCATTCAGAATAAAACTGATAATGGACAATTTAATATTCACTAAAGTGTAGCTTGGAATAGACAAATGAACGCCTGAAAGAGCCTTAACTTTTAATTCAAGGGGTTAGGTGAATTAAATGTTTAAAGCTGAATGCATCTACAGAAACCCGGGAACAATATGAACTTATAGCGCAAAGATACTCACTTGTTTGTACAAAGTAGATTTCCAAACTCTCTTAAAAGCGATGAAATTTATTACACCGATTATGACGAAAAAACACAAATAAAAATACGGAAAATAAACAAAAAAAAAGCGGTCTGTGTAGCGACGGTCAATAGAAATAGGTTATGCTAGTGACAAAATAACTTCAAATCCTGTCGCAAACAAAACAATTTCAACCTATAAGTTTATGAAAATAAAAGTAACATTAAAAACTTGATGATTGTGGTTTCAATCACATCATTTTGGCGATGTAAATATTTATAACGCCACAGAAAATATCCTAAACAACAGCATCGGGGAAGCTTTGAAAGAGTATCAGCAAAGCGAAAAGTTAGCCAACGTTCGAAACGATCAAACCTATAATAAAAACTTGTAATTTCCAAGGAAAGGCCAAGTTAAATTTAATAGCACGTACAATGAATCCTGGAATATGTTGTATTTTTATTAATAATTTGAAGTTTTTTCATTCAGCCCTCAAATCTTTTGAGATGCAGCTTATTTTTTTTTAAGGTTGACGAAAAGAAGAACTTCTCCACCGACATTACAGGAAGGCTGAACGGAAAGCCGCCAGTTTTCAAACGTTCTGCGCTGACACACCATCGTGATTAGATAGACTGTAATTAAACTACAGTCTCTCTAATCTCGATTGAAGTTTAGAGGAAGCTTAAGTACGGATAGGTTTATATTTCATCAATGCTGTTGTGGATGGAAGAGGAAGCAAGGCCACTGTATGGGATTTTGACGGGTCTCGAAACATCTCCCACTCCCATAGTGAATCGACTCCAAATTCAATGGGCCTCGGCCTGCGCGCTTTTTTTTTCGCGAAACGAAGATACCGGTACCCTGACTTTGACAATTTGACTGCGGCCTCGTAGGAATCGCTGCGATAGGTCTCCCCTAGAGTCGAAACTGGAATTCTCGTAAACTGGAATGTCGTAAAGAGAATACATAGGCACTCAAATCACGCAAGCTAGAAGCAACGGATCTTTTTTGACACATAGTCCACCGATTGCATTCGTCATATTTAAAATGACTTTCCTCGTATCGGAAACATGCAGGATCGTTATGGAGAAATATTATTTTATTTCGTGCCTCTAGAAAATGTTCCTAGCTCGCAAAGGAAAAAACTTAGTCCTTCACTTTTTTTATTTTTTTTAGGCCAACTTCGGCATGAGTATGACGATCTTGCTCATTAAACGTTCCTTTATCTTCATTGGAAAATCCTGAGGGAATGTACAACTTCATTCCCATAGATATGACTTTCTGATCATTGGAGAACTTTCGGCTGCGCCACAGGACCTTGCCCTTACGCGGTAAAAATGTAGTCATGACTCGGGAATACACATTTTAAACTTCGTGAGATTGAATAGCTAAACTATTTAATAATGACATTTAAAAAGTCATTAAAAGCAAATAAAACCTAAACAATTAAATATTGATTGGCTAATTCCAGCGATTTGAAAAAAAACGATCATAGCTTATTTCCAGTATTAGATACAGCTGAGATCCTGTAATTGTAAGTAATGGAAGACCTTAAGTGTATTCCCAGACAGTGTGTTTAGATATTGAGCCCAGCAGGTAGAATCCCGCGTTTATGGAGAATTGTTCCCATTCTAAATGACAGGTTATTCCCATCGCTGCGTGGGAGGAATATTAAGACATGAGTCTGACTGTGGTGCTTGATCGGTAGGGCGCGGTTACTGCACTGCTCTGCGCTCTGCTGTGGGAACTGCTTCGTCTCGGAGCTGCGACAAGTCGACAGGGTGGGCTCTGGGATCGGCTCTCCGACCTACGAACGCGACTCTACAATTAAATATTATCTGATGGATAAAAAGCCCGCCCAATTTCGCGGCCCAGAGGCCACACGTCGTCCTCGCCAATGATTTCCATACTTGACCCTTTTGCCATAAGGGCCTTTTTCAAAAATGGCGTCTCATATTCTTAACGGCTCATAAACTTGAACTGTCTACAAATAAGCCCATTGTTTGGACGAGGAAAATATCCAAAAAGTCAGCCTCTTTGCCGTCGTGGGTAAGGATTATCTGAAGATTTTTAAGTTTTTTTCTCAATACAAAAACGGGGAGCTTTGATTTCGTATAAACAAACTCTGCGTTTATTCCCTGAGCACTATTTTAACTTTTTTATTTTTTATTTATTTTTATCGTTTTTAGAAAAAGACTAATTGGAGAAAAGGTCTCACTTTCGTTCGACAGAAATATGCAATAGCAAAAATAAAAAAAACATGCGTTATAGCCATTTATCCGTTCACCTTTACCCAAAATACGTGCTTATCTAAGACCACACAAAACCGAAATAGTTTTTTATAATGCAGCGGAGGGAACCTTGTTATTGCAAACAAGAACAGAGCGTAGATCCACGCAGAAACATGATTCCCAGACAAGATTCATCCGCTTTTATGGAACAAATTAAGATTTTCATAGTTCCAGCGTAAAAGATTTTGTCAGACTACAGGAAACGGCTCTCGTGGGAAATTGGAAAGGCTATCGGTTTTTTATAGGACACAAAAAGAAGAGAGAGACAAGTATCGCGCTTTTTAGCGTCGAGACGAAAGCAACGCTTCGATTAAGACATTGTAGTCAGTCCATCCGTGGCGCCGATAAAAACATATGGATCACCTGATAAAGGCGACGAGGCGTAGCGATCAACCGTAGCAATTCTTTTCAACTGCCGCCCGATGGCGATGGATTGATCCAATCAATTTTTGAAAAAAGATAAAAGTATTCTTTAATAGCGGGTAGGACGCGGACGGCGACGCCGGGCACGCGTGTGAATCGACATTGGGCGTGCGACTGCCTGCCCATGCCCATGATTGGCTGCCCATGTCCCCATTATTATTATTTCCCACACCGTGCGACCATTCGTACTCTCTTAGTGGGTGGCGATCTTCATTGTCATTGTCAGTCTTACGAGGCGCCATATTCGTGTCAGCTTCTTCCGAGAAGAAATATATTTCTGCTCACAATCAGACGACATTCAGATTTTTTTTTTAATTTCCCCGTAAACGAGTTTTGGCAAACTTTTAAGTTTTTGTAACTTCTCACAGTTCTTCTTAATTACAGTATAAATGGTTTGCAAGGAGATCCGCTTTTTACACTTGCACAATAAAAAATATAAATTATAATAATAAATAAAAAAGGGAAATGCTTATTATTTTCGTGCCTCGAGCATAGACGATTTTTCCGTAAATTAATTTTAAAAAATATCCCTTTAAGACATTGTCGGGTAACAAATTTATTTAGGAAGATCATTTACAAAAACTAAGTCATGCTTCCTAGGATGCACTGATATGTTACTAATTTATCAGTGAAAATGTAATGTTTACATCGATCAGTAAACACCTGTTCAGATTCAACAGGAGTATGTAGTATACATTTTCGGATTTCGGAATAGACTTCAATAGCCATATCAATAGACAGCTCTCGCCGATCATTTGATATGGCTATTGATATATCTACTTCAGAAACTAACCAGAATACATCAGTTTCCGAGATGGACCAATCAGCAGAACGCAACTCCCTGAGCCCTACGATTAGTCAAGCAAAACCTAAATACTTACCTTGCCTAAATCACGTATTAATTCAATCAGGTATTTTTTAATTTTATTATTTGTGAATGACTTGTGGGTTGAGGATCCATATTTGTCGGCCGTTAGTGTCCCGCGTCGTATTTGAGGCTCCCATCGCATTTCTGGCTCCCATTTTTGGCTCCCAGCTCCGGTTGGGTGCAAGTCGCAAGCATGCATGCGTGATGAAGGGGGTGGCGGGATGAATGGAATAAAGGAAGGCACTTTTCCGCGCATCTTGATTCATTGTTGAAGTGCACGTGCATTGTTGAAACGACTCTTGAGTGGCAATCGGAAAGCTTATTCATAATGGGATGATACTGGTTTTATTAGGAGACTCCACGGAGACTCTTATTGGTCCCATTATGGCCTCCAACAGCTGGACGTTTTCAGCTCCGATGACCGACTAAATTAGTCAACTTTTATCAACTCACATCTTAATAGCCGTTAACGATGTTTTAGAGTAAGTTGAAATGGATAAGGTTTATTTTGGCTTAATAAGAGGTGTGGTTTTACTAGATCAGAGATTTGAATTGATTTACAAAAGAGAAAGGGAGTTTAGAAAGGCGAGGTTAGAGGTGTGAGGTTTTATTCAGACGATAATTTTTTTCTAGGCTTATTAAGATTTAAAAAAAAATTTAACTGAGCGATTTTATTGATTAAGCTAGCTCGGGTTAAGTTAGGCGAGTGGTTTAAAGGGGTGTAATATGGTGGAGTAAGAGGTTAAACTAAGCTACTAGAGGGTCGGTTAGATTTGCAGGGAAGCTTAATGAGGTGGGAAGAGAGGTTTTAATTCGGTTTGAAAAGCTATTTGAGGCCTTTAGGCTTGCTATTTAGGTAATTAACTTGATGGAGAAAAGTATTTCAGTTTGTTTATATATTTGGTTTGTTAAAAATTGGGCTTTTTTTAGGGTTAAGTCAGATAAGTGACACGAATCATAGAGAAATTCAGCGCAACCGTGTTTCTCCGTGCTTGAAGAAACGAATTTCAGTAGAAGCGAAATATCTGAGCAGATTCGATAGGCAACTCAACGTTCTTGCGCGGCATGCGGGTTGCCTAACCACCAACACAGCAAAGTTTGCTCACAATCAGTAGCTATGGAGAAGCGTGCATACGTGTGCACGATCCCTACTTTGTTTGGAGGGCGACCAAAAAGTCTCGCTGACGTAACTTACAATACGTGTCGCGTCTCAGAAAATCTCTGAAACATGTCAAACTTTTCGGATTCTGAAGAATACAAGTTTTTTTTTTTTTTTTGTTTTTTGTAAAAGGAGTGTCTTGTTTAGTGAAGTCTCAAAGAGAATTCTAATTAACATTGACTCCTTGAAAACATGTCCAAAATTACGTTTGTCTAGTTTGTTTGTTTGTTTGTTTGTTTTTTGTTGTTGTTTTTTTTAGGAGGGAAGAAAAGTCAATTCGTTGACACGTCTTATTCAACAGCATTTGATTGTAGAAAAAAAATATAGTCCTATTTTTTAAAATCATTATTGCAATTTTACTGTCTTTTTTGTGTTTCACAAGAGCTTTAACCGTTTGTTAAACGTGTTCAACCAACTAAATTTGAATACCAAATCCATTATTTCCCCAAAATAAGCGCGTAATTCCAGTTTCCTTCCTAAAACCAATCCTTCATATTTTTAGCCAACGTATCATTTTAAACCAAGACCTTTCGTGTGAAGTGATTTTAACCATCTCAATTCAAGCTAGTTCATTCTAAGCCGTCACCAAATATTCTAAGCCTGACTCACTTTACCGTTTCTCAAAACAAGAAACACGTTTTACATCGGATTTCCCGTTATTCCGTCAGTTTATCCGGAACAAACTTTTTTTTCACAGCTGTAAAGCAGTTTATTACGGAATTTGTGAGAGTTGTCGGGCAACGCGTTGAGAGTATAGTAGCCTGCTTGATAGCCCGGTGGGCTAATAGCGTTGTAGGCAGATAGCCTTTTTAGGAGCTGCCTTTTAGGAGCTGCCTGTGCCAGTGCAAGTGTCATCAAGCCTAACCGAAGGCTAATCTCGTCTCGATCTTGCCACCTTTCCAATTAGTTAAAAGCAGGATGTTGTAAATTTGGAGGCGTCTATGAGGCTGTCATCTCGACCACTGCTCCGTCGCCGTTCGTGGTATTCTTTTGTTGTTAACTAGATCAGACCTATGCTTAATTGCACCGACGCTGAGCAGTAACTCGGGCTTTCCCACTTCATTTACTACCCCATTTTTAAGTTCACATAGCTAAACGCTAATGAGCGGTTTAGGTAGACCTGTAATTCTCTTGGGTATCAATTTAACACGAATTTCGGCTAGTTTTAAAGATAGAATCATCAGTACCCAATCTCGCGCTAAGCCCTTTCGTTAGACGTTGCGATTTGTAGATCTGTCTTAAAATACCGTAAAATACAACACATGTCCGTTGAAAGTTAGTTAACATTTGTGGCATTCTGTCAAAAACAGGCAATTTACGACGGCAATTCCATATTAATGTGGGATATGCCTGTTTGGATATGCCATAACGGCATATCCAAACAGGAGGGTCTAGTTTATTAGCTGTCTTACTATACTAACAAGTAAGTATACTTAGCGACGATTTGCAATATATGCAGAAAATTAATTGAGCTATGATATTTTCTGAGGCGACATTATTCGGCATAGCAGGCTTGTTAAAAATTGCAACACAAAAAGAGGTGGAACTTTTGGTGTATTTAATGTTTAGACTGTAAGATTGTTTGTAATGTGTAAGTTAACTGGAATTTTTCATAGCAAAGACGACTTTGTTTCCAAAAATAATTCATGAAAATTGATTGACTTCGTGATTTATCGAGTTGCATATTTTTAGTTAAATCGGACTGGTAATCAATCACCACTGTAGAAAAAAAAATGTTTTTAAAAACATGTATGTTACGTACATTTTTTTGCATACTTTTTTAATTAACATTTTTTTTCTATCGGAGGTTATTGGTTTTTTGGTCAATTTTTTATACTACTGTATTTGATGTCTTGTATTTTTTTTGCGTGCGAAAATCAGATTTCGCAATGAGCGTGATTTCTTAAAACGTTTTTCATCGCGCGAGCAGCCAGACCTATTTAAAAAATCAAGAGAGGTCGCAACAGTACCTTTACCTCATCGTCAAGTGGCGACCCCTCCTCCCCCCTCCACCTCGGTGACAGCTTAAAAGTTGGCAAGTATCGTGTCAGACGAGCTTGTAATATATAAGGCAGTAAAAGAGGCGGGCTGGCGGCAGCGGCTCCGGCCATCTGATTCATAGATACCTTTTCCGAGAAAGCCGAGTGCCGAGGTCCAAATGCTGCCTTGGCTCACATCTCGGCCCGGGCCCGGAGCCGCTGTACCACCTAATGACTTTATCAGCCTAAGCCTCGTTTGACGGCGATTTTTCCTTCTAAAAAGAGACTTAAGGCGCGAGCGGCGTGCTTTATGCGTCAGGTGAGCGGCCTAACTGGCGAGGTTCCTTACAAATTAAGAGCGAAGTTGCTTGAAATTTGATGCGGGGCCGTCAGGTTGCCCCTGAGAACAGGTGTGACACGCGGCTGAGACAGGTACCTACAGGTATTGATGTGGGCTGAGCGGCGCCGCCATCTCCCCCCGCCTCTTGCCCCACCTTCTCGATAAAAACGGTTTTCCTCGAATGTTTGATGAGGAGCCAATAACTAAGTTCTCGACACGTCCCCGGGCACACACGTTGTGTGCAAACAATTGATGGTGGTCTCCTCCGATTATCTCTCGATTCGGCCCCCGAATCCCGGCTTTCGGAATTTTTATTGCTAGTCGGAATCGAGGAGCCTTACGTCGAAGAATTTAGCGTAAGGACTGAAGCTCTGGTATGCGACGCTTTTGAAGTTGCGTAGGAGACTTCGTGTGTACAAGGCCAGACTGAATGCATGGGCTAAATCTATAGGCCTATGGGACTTCAACGCAAGGAATTGTGCCTCTAAGCTAATGCATCATAAAAAGTATGCGTAACAGGGGGGCATTCGATAGCGCCAAAAACCACAAGCGCCAACGCCGCAAGCGCCAGTCCGTAACCGCCAAACGAGAAAAGTCGCAAACGCCAAAGTTCGTATAGGTTAGGTTAGGTCAAGTTA
>Ga0058701_10001431_pt1 | contig 16884 bp, 7 predicted proteins | sample AgamicOrMae_FD_97039 | JGI IMG/M metagenome (GOLD analysis project Ga0058701, IMG submission 97039) | Agave microbial communities from Guanajuato, Mexico - Or.Ma.e | ecosystem: Host-associated > Plants > Phyllosphere > Phylloplane/Leaf | place: Guanajuato, Mexico | collected 2012-06-04
GCTTATGATTATGCACTCAAAAAAAAATCCAGTGGCTCCTAACGTGCCGGTTAATAAATTAAGTACTATTAGTTTTAGCAGCTAATGCTTCTTTACAGGAGCCATTATTAGCGCTAGCTGTGTGCTAATAATAGCATTGACAGCTAATCTAAACAAATGTTTTATCTAATATTCCTTGGTACAGTACCTTTGTAGTAGCTACGGCAAACGTCGGGAATACCTTCTAAACAGTTAGCAGTAACAGCTAAAATTCCTAGTACGTGCTATATGATTTAACGTGTCAGGTGCCACTGCTATTTTTTGTATGTGAGTTTCGTTTTCATGTACACGCTGAGGGGTTAATCTCAATGAAGTTAGTCAATTTAGTAGCATAAGAGAAGACGTGTAATTGCGTATAATAGTCGCGCAATAGCTATAATAGAACACGTGTCAGCCAGAATGGTCACGCAATTGCTCAATAATTCCTTGATGAACTCTGTACAGCACACAATTTTCGTTTTACATCGTAGAATCTTGAGTTGTATTTTTTTTCTTCTCCCGAGAGTGTCTGTCAATGAGAACATCTTCAAGGCTGGTTGATGCAGGCGGGGCGCCACCCATCCATGGTTGATTTCGCCTAGAATTGATGATTCGATGTCACGTCACTGGTCATCCAACATGAATGAAAAATGGTTGCCTGTGTCGATTGACAGTTTGTCATTGATTGGTATCAATCGTCGATGTTGATCAATCTCGCGTGATCGATAAAGATCTCTACTTGAGTCACAGAACACCAAATGATCAGTAAACTTAAAGGATTATTATCAACTGCAAATCAATTGGGTCACTTGATAGAAAATTGTGTACTCGCGTTTAAATTTGGATCGCTAGCGTGTTTTTCACAAGAGAGCACAAAGTGTACATACCAGACTTAACAGTTTCTGAATTCGTGATAATGTGTGGATTTCTTCCGCGTTACACTAAATGTACCATAATGATATGTAATGATATTACAGACCTATTTCTTCTCTCTCATATTGTCAGCTGGCTTTGAACCCTGTATTCAAAGGACGATCGTGTTTTAAAATTCAATGAAAGGCGACAGCCTTACATGTCTGATTATACTCTCTTAAAAGACATCAATTGATCTGGTTAAAAAGAGAATTCAAATAAATGAAATGAAAGACTTCAGACATTTTTTTGAAAAAATGCGTATTTAGTGCTCTAAAAAAATATTGTGATAAAACAATCATTTAAGAAGGAAAAGTTTTCCTGTTTTAAGAGGCGGTTGGCAAGGGTTATAGGGGCCTTCAAAAATAAAATGAAAAAAATAAACCATTTTTTTTTGCACAGATCTATTTTTTTGGCTGTTTTATTAGAATTTTATTTTTCGCAAGTAATTTTCAGAGCAAAACAGTTCTTAAAATATTCGCAACGTTACACAACGTCGAAAAAAACCACATGGACTGAGAATTCTTTGCGTGCATGATATCACATTTTTTTGAAATATTTGTCTTTGCTTTAATTTAAAAAAATATCGTTGGGGGGAAAAGTAGCGTTAATTTATAAATTTTGAAAAGGAAAAAAAAAATTAAAAGAGAAACGAAAAGTGCGTCTCTGAGTAAGCTCAGTATACTTAAGTTATATTCAGGAATAGTATTACCTGTAGTAGGTCAAGTAAGCTGAGTAGACGAAACTGAACCACGCTCGATTCAACACAGCTTTGAGAAAAAAACAAAAAACAAATGGTATAGTCAGAACGTCCAATTTTCTTCATGGAAAATTGTACTTACAAATGCTATTTTGATTCCGCCCATGAGCCACGATTGTTCTCATAACTATGTAAAAGGCTTCCCGAATTTAAAGATTCGGCCATTTCCAAAGGTGGATATTACGAGGAGAATTATGATTCTTTTGGAGAAAGCGAGAGGGCGATCAGATTGTAGAGGAACCGAAATCGATTCCATCGCATGGATAGTGTAACACGAAGAAGCGTAGACAGGTGGTCTAGACGATAAGAGAAGAGAGAAAATAAAATGAGGAGTGTTTGCCAAGCTACAGTACCTGGAACCGATCCAAGAGCCGTTCTCTCAGATATTGGTGACGGTTTCTAAGAAAAAAGGTTTTTTCCGCTTTCCCTTCCGTTGGCAGCCTCCGGACGCCTACGAGGGACGCTTTGTGATGGTGCCAACCAAGTTCCAAGTGTTGGGTGCTGGCGGATCCGCGCCGTAATCACCTACGCTACTGACTTTGTCAGCCTTCCCGCAGGATGGAAAAAGGAAAGCTAAGACAAGCGCGAAATAAACGAAGAAATTTTGGGCTGAAAAGCCAAGCGCAGCCTAACGAGACTTCGTAATCTGGAGTGCTTGGACTTATTCTCATGGATGGAATGAGCAAGAATACATGGACGAGCGCTAAGGCATGGATGACTGGAAGGGAGAGTGCTTGAGTAGAAGTCCTATTTTTAGCAATACCCTTCCTTCATAATTACGATATAATACTGCTCGAATGTTGCTATGACTCCTCAAAGTCTCTTTCATGTTATCTCTCCAAATATAGCTCCAGTGTGGAACTATGTTTTAATCCGCAACTTTTCGAGTACTCCAGATGTGGAGAAGAACCGACGGTTTCGAGTATTTTTTTAAATTATTATTTTTTTTACTAAATCGAGTTATCAGCTGGGAACATACATGCGTATAAGCGTGTAGAACAGTTAATGAAATTATAGTTAGCCGAGGAGTTCGTGGGGCACTGGTGTTTGCCGTGACTTAAGGCGTTTGCACCATTGGGAGCCAAAGTACCACTCCTTGTTTTCTCGATGAAGAGCAGCAAGCGAAGGTTTTATGTAGGAAGCGTGAGAGCCGCGGTCTAATATGGAATGAGAGTGAAGACCTCTGCGTCTCTTGGAGGTAAGGTTTTGAGCAGAGTGATCGGAACTCAGGAAGAGTTGGAACTGTGGCGTAATCTGGAAGGAAGAGTGAGAACCTATGCTTTTCATAGAAGAAAGAGTTCGAGCGGAATGCTGGATACGGGAAGAAAAGTGAGAGCCTTTGTATTATCTAAATTTAGAATGAGGAGGGCTAGCCCATCATGTGGGAGAGTTCAAGCGGAGAGCAAGCGAGTCAGGCCTAATGTGGAAGGAAGAGAAGGAATCTGGGCGTTTAATGGAAGAAATAGTGAAGACCTTTTCGTTACATGAAGAGTCCAAGCAAAGTCCTGACACTGAAGACCTACAAACTAACAGTGAAATGTGACATAATCTGGCAGAAAGAAGCGAGCAAAGAAATTGTATGAAAGAGACGTCGTGTGCATCAGCATGATTGGATAATAGGAAATGTGTACGAGGAAAAGACTGATTTTTCAAGTGTACAAAAACAGATGCATTCGGCTCAGTAGCCGTACCGTGTGCATCGCTTTCATATATCCGTGGCATCTGAAGAGCGTGAATAAACCGTGCTAATTTCGGAGAACCGCGGTGATTGTTTGAAATCCTGGAAATTGTGGGATACTTCCTCGATATCTTAACGCCTTTCCGGGAAGATTCTCATGGTGGAGCTTTGTCGGAACCGACGAGTCTGTTGAAGACCGATGCAGATTTATTGTAATAAGAAAAGGAACTCTAGTGGCAGGTATGTAGGCAGAACTTTTCGAAAGTTTTACTCTTTTGTTTTACTTAATGAGAAGTGTTCTCTTTGAATTTCTCTCTCTTTTTGGCACTCAATTTCTGAATAGTCAACGTTTGCCGCTCGAGACTGTAGCTGATCGGCTGTACATCAAAAATCCTAAAAAAAATGAAACACCGGGCAACAAGGAATGTGGAAAGGAAGTAAAGAAATGGTCAGGAAACACCTAGGGCTCAGTCAGTTGAAAGCTGTAGGTAGATAGGGGGAAAGGCAAGTATAGCAAAGCTGACACTCACAGGACAACTCAAAGCAGTTTGAGGTGAAGCCTGCGTGAAGTAGTCCGCGCCATGATTCTTGTTCATTTAACACAAATCCTTTACTTCCTTACAATTCTACAATAATTACCATATTTTTAGGAAAGTGTAGCAAACTAAGACTGGTATGATCTACTCTCAAGGCCAACTTAACAGGCATTTATTTTGGAATTAGGCGGAACTGTATTTTTGTTAGGTGAATAAATTGGGCGCAGCCAGCTAGAATACCTTGGCGTAGGACCTTCAAGAAAAACTTGACTACCCAGAGTTGTCAGTTTAGCCCTGGGTCTGTACCGTCGTGCTCGATGCTCCACCGATTTGAGCGTCTGTGGCAGCCAATCAGCGACGGATACGAGTTCCGGAAATAGCCGAACGTTCATATCCGCTACTTCTGATTGGCTGCCGCTGTTGCTCAACTCGGTGACTCGTCGAACACGACTAAAGGCCGTAAGCAATCGCTCAAACTGGTAAGATTGCGTTCCTGGCCATGCCGCAAAATCTCGACAAATTTGCCGATCACAAACATTTCTTTTACTTTCAATGACTTGCAGACCAAACTAGAGCTTTGAATTTCACAAAATATTTCTGAAGTACGGTATAGCGTAAACTTGTTGAGCTCCCCTTGAAAAGCTCTGTACTATACTATAATGAAGCCCTTTTCCGAAGGAGGCGGGCTTAAAAAGTAAAGGTCCTAAAACTGATTTTTTAAGGGTCTCCAATTTCTACTGTCTTCATTGGTTTATATTTAGAGTTTCCTTTTCCAATCTCTTGTAGTGCATCTTGAGTTCTATCATTTAAATATGGCTTATGCAGGTTAAAGCAATGCCTTTAACTCCACAGTACTCAAGTTTTTCTAATAATATATCATGAGAACAGCAATCAGAGGCTTCACTGAAATCTAAAAGTGTCCTAGTACCTTACTTCACTTTTCAAGACTACTAAAGAAGTCTCCAACAACATCATGTACCGCTGTGGCTGTATATTTGCCTTTTGAGTACCCTTGTTGTTTTTGGGAAAGAACTCCATTTAGTACCAAGTAAATGAATCGAAGAAAGGAATGGATTCGGCGTATTTGACATTTCCAAATTATTATTATTGGTGCTTAAGGTCCCGTCAAGTCGGGGTCGATTTCGTGATCCGCGGTTATATAGCAAAACGGCCCTGGACTTTAGCCTTCAGGAAAGTTTGGAGCACGCTCTTAAACCGGGTTTCGTCAAGACATCGCTCAAGTATGCCATCGTCCGATGTGTATCTCCTAAAAAAATGAGACAATCCCTTATGTATTCCAAGTAAGCTTGTCGTCTATAAAAAGAGACCGTGTTCATAAAAGTTATAAAATCACGATAGTGCTTCTTTATGATTCCAATAAAACAGTGGCCAAAAAAATCGCTCGTAGTAATCATAAAGTTTGGTAAAACTTAGTTTATGCGGTGCTCGAGTGGCGTGTACATCATTTTCTTGGTGGGCGTGTTTCTCACGCGACTTTATCGATTCCGTGAGTTTGTCTACGCTCACGGTACTTGCCTTCGATCTTTGTTGCGTTTTAAATAATGAAGCGGCCTACAGGCAGCCGGGCGTGCTGTGTTACCGATACGTATACGCTACACCCTTCGCCTTTCTTCTATTCACGTCTTCTTTAAACATTCTTGTATTTCACCGATATCGTATGTCGAACAAGACGTCCATGCTCGGAACGTAATCTCCGTCCAACACGATGGTACTACCGGTGCACTGATAAAAAAGGACACCCGTTTTCGGTACGAACCTAACCTAAGCGAAAATTTTGCCGTCTGGGGTACACAGTGTAACCAATGCTTAACTCGATACCTTTGAGCAATAATGTAACTCGGATCAAGGAGTGCTGAGAGTGACTAGTCAACCCCAATGCTTTAATATTCGCTTTCTTATTGCGGAAACCCTGCATAATGTGCATTTCTGTCGTTAGAAAAAAAAATAAGATTAAGATGGGGAACATTGATACATGAACTCGAGGTCCTTTCTTGGAGAAGAAAAAACAAATCTTGAATGAAAAGCTCTCACCGAGATATGTTTTGCAATATGGCTGTTGATGAGAGTGCCTTGATAAAAGCGTTGTCATACCCGTTCCTATGGTATTTTGAGATCCGCAGAGTTTGTGAAACTATGTGAATACGTCTCCATTTTCAAGTTAAATTTAATGAGGGTGGCCTCTTACAGAACATTAAAAAGTTCGTACTGCTACGAAATGGCGAAAAAAGGAAATCGTTTAATTTTAACCTTGTCCCTTTCCGATTGACCAGTTTTCTAGGTCACCGTCGTAAAACTTGTATAAAGCCATTCTTAACTAGTTTCCAACGACGATGGATCGATTTTTTTTATTATGGCGCTTTGAGAAGACTTCATCGAAGCAATTGATAACTCTTTTTTTTTTCTTTAAAGGAGCATCAGAATAAAAAAAATCAAGTTCTATCGTTTTTACGTGTTTTTTTTTCAGTGTTTCCTTCTCGCGTTGAACACGTTCTGAATATGCTAAACCGTAGACATAATCGTTTGCTGCCGCTCTACCCTCGTATTGATTGCTTGAGATGACGTGAGTACACTCACAATCCCCCAAAATGGACCTGCTGAAACTAGGGGTTACTCTAATACCTTCCGCGAGCCATAAGGTACTTTTCGTTACCCGTTAGGTACTTTAGTGTGCCCGTAAGCACCTATAAAACGCAGACGGTGATGCCGCTTTATCTGCGTCCCATTTGTTTCCTAATATTTTCTTCTTTTAGTCTCGCGAAAATTGCTTTTGAAGTATTATATACCATAAATATTTCTGGCTAAATGGGGACTTGAGTTAAATACGTTCTCACTTATAAAAAAATGCAAGTTTTTGTCAGACCTATACCTGTTTTGGGTGCTAAACTCAAATGAATATAACATGCATTTTGACTACTGTTGGAGATAGGTGCTCCAATGGCGCTATCACAAGAGCTCGTTGAAAATTGCCTATTTATATCAGTGTTAACCTTAAAAAAATATGATTTTACAACATCCACCCGTTGAGGTGTAAAGGTAAAGGCAAGACAGGCATATACCGTATTTCGTTGAATGTTGAAGATAGATCCACCAATAGTCATACCGAACAGAGGGAATATCGGCGCGAGCTCTCCTTTGATATGGCTACTGATACAAGCGTATCTTAAACACCCAAGTCCGTGGCCCATTCTCGTCTTACCTTTGTACTCTGGGCAGGAATTTCTCTTATCATTGATGGCTATTGATAGTATTACCACGAAGAATCATCCGCATTCACCATATTTTCTCTTATATATCATCAAGGAGTGTTCATAAGGGTGCCCAATGCAGGTTGTCTGTTTAAGATTTCAACAACAGAAATTTAGTATATCAACCTCACAAAACAGGATTTTTTTTTCCAGTGGAACGCGATAGCCGGAGTAGTGGCGGCATTTCCTGATCGATGTGTAGTTACGCAATTAAATATTGTTTTTGATCAATTATCGTCCAATAATTGTGAGCTTACAAAGGTCTAACATGTGTTGCATGATTTTGATCCCGGAATAATTAGCAGCAACAAGTAGTGCTTCTGTGTACTGTCGCCGACAACAAGTGTTCATGTACTAGTCCACCTCGAAGGGACATTCGAAATCGATCGAATGCTTTCGATACCTCGATCGAAACCTGTCCGGCAGATATACGCCATCCTTGTAGTACATGTGTTTACCTACACGTATGTGTTGTCCTCTTTCACTGGAGGACAGTGTGAATAGAGGCTTCCGTTAAAATCATCAGTGATAATTTTTGCGGAGATCAACGTTCTCACCTTCCGTTGTGAAGCCAAACGGAGTGAGGGACAAGGCAAATACCCATATTATACCCCTTTTAACCGTATGCGATACCCAAAACAAGTAATAGAACTACCAAAAAGAAATAATATATTTTAATGAGACTTTCTTGCTCGTTTGCTTTCCCAAAGTTCCTCGTAGTAAACTGTGATGTGTAGCCTAGTTCTGTTTTTGATCAGCGATTGGAAAGAAGAGGCTGTGGGTTATGTGGAAGACTTTTTGTAGATGCGCCAAGACGCCTGTCTGGTTCTTCTAGGTTTGTATACTCGTTTCCGAGCGTGAAGCAGGGGTCATACCAAACACTAGCTGGTATTAATTCAAATAGCCGTCTCCTACACTTCGAGGCTTCAAAAAAAAAAGGCAAACTATAACGCTTTTCTTCAAAATGAGGCGGTCTTAAATATACATAATTTTTTCCCAAGATACATGTATATGTCAATCGAATAATCCAGGAAAATTTTATACTGATCCAATTGAGAGCTGTGATTTATCCAAGTTTGATCCATCAAAGTTTCATTGTATTGAATTTAAATAACTGACGTTTGTTGTAGCCTTTAACCAGTATTGGCGCTGAAGGATGTAGAGTTATCAGAAATTAATAACTCTAAATGCACTTAGCAATTCAGTCGATACCCTTCGATGTCTTTGAACTAAATTATACTACTCTAAGTATACAGTGCCGGAGAGGCCCGTACAGATGCAGAAGCTCCACAGGTACTCTTACCTATATTTATCTTTGGCTTCCCTTCACCACAGTACCCGCAAAGTACCTTTATGCATTACTGATACCCTTCCCGTCTTTCTAAGATACTCGCCACAAACCGATTCAATATGCAGAGGTACGAAGCTCATCCGTCAATAGGATCAGACCGAAGCCTCTGAGTCCTACACAAATTTAATTAGACATTTGTTCCTGACATTATGCATTTATTGGATCCCGGAGTGTTTGTAGTTTAACAAAGGGTTGTTTTAAGACACGTGGTCCTATAAGAGAGCGTCAAAATTGTTAAAACAACTCTAAAAATAGGAAACAGAAAAATTAATAAATTCATTATTAAAGAATGATATAGTGGGGCTTGTTGCTGTTTCTTTTTAGGCCGCTGTCATTTTTTTCAGCGAGTTCTGCCATCACCATTTTAAGTAGAAGGATTTCAAAGTACCTAGTAATTTGTTTTAGCATTGTGTCCTTCCAACGAGAGTTGGAATACAAATGTTAAGTGACCTATTCAGCCAGACTTGTGTCACCGCAGATATTTCTAAGTAGGATTTATCCCTTCTGGAGAGCACACAAGCTCAAGGGGGGGCCCTTTGGAGAGCCCTTACTGGGGACTGGTCCAGAAATTAATAACTGGATGGCTTGCGAGCTTACCCAAGATAAGCTTGTATTTTTGCTGAAATAATATGTATTTATGAAGTTAGTTTTAATCTTAAAGGGTAACCTGACCGAAGTTGCGACATGCGACCAGGCTTCGAGCCCGAGGGCCGCCCTCGGAGGGCTGCCACATCTTGCAAAGCGGATCATAGCCGCACTTGAGGGTTATCTCCAACGCCCAACTTGCGAATACGTCAAAAAGTCAAGCAGGATATGAGCAAGCCGATTTCTCGTACTTGCCCACCCTCGTCTCGTACGGCGAAACAAAACGGTGTCTTGCGTCCACAGAGGGTTACTTGAGGAGTGCAGACTTGATGGGGTGGAGGTATTGATTATCGGCAGCGCGGTGCAGTACTTTCCTTAGTGCAGATTAATTTTGAAGTTGCCAAGTCCGCCAGAAGTTGGCGTCGCGCCGCGGTGTTTGAGTCTTAAAATGCATGCCGGCTCGGCCTCGTTGATTCTACTTCGCTCTGACGAAACGAATTGCTTGTCTAGCAGCAAGGACGGTGCGCTTTGCAGGATAGGATGGGATGTGTTGGGTTTATGAAAGAAGTTTTTTGAAAGAGACGGGGTGACATGAAGAAAAAAGGGGAACACCTGTGGAGGAGGGACTCACTTGTGGAAGCGATGACGGAGTCCATGGATCGGTAGAATTGCGGCTCGTCGTCGGGCGGCTGAGGGGCAGGCCGCCCTTGCAGATACTTGTTCTTTTTGACCATGTAGCAACGCGGCATTGCTCAGCAGGGCTGGCGGCGTCGGCTGCGACGGCTGCGTCGGCTGCGGCGGCTGCGACTGCAGCTGCGGCGGCGCGCCGGAGTCCGCATGTGACGGTTGGATCGATCGTGGCTTCGCTCACATCTCACGCAACAAGTGGGCCGGACGCTAGCGCACGTATCGAACCAGGCGACGGGACGCGACGCGAGGCGAAGCAGCGCGGCCGGCGGAAAGAGCAGGGAAGACGAACACAAACCAAAGGTTGGCCTCGGCTGGAGTGTGGAATGCGAAATAGACAGATGGACAGGACAGAGTAACAAAAGCAGCTCAAGAACACAACTCCAGCTCGGGCTCAAAGCAATCTCGTTACACTGCGGTGGCCGCAGCTCCACAAACACAGCACACGCGCATCGCGGGCGACGACGACCAACTCGGCGGCGGCGACGGGGACGGCATTCTGGATCCTGGCAGAATCACTTTGGTGGCGAGCGAGGGAGCACGGGCTACACGTGCGGGGTGCGCCGGAGCACGGCAGCGGGTCGACTGGCACTCACTGGCGGACTGCGTCGCTCCTGCCGCCGCCGACTCCGCCGCTTCGGCCACCCTCGGCCTCCCTCGGCTGCCGCGCCCTGACGAGCCCGGCACGTTTGTCGGGGGTTGTTCCGGCCCAGCCTGCTGCAAAAGCCAATTCCATTGTGATTCCCCCCGCCCCAACCTCCTCACCCCTCGCGCCCGCCGCACGCCGTACCGCGCGTCTCATCCCCCAGTAATCTTGCCCACTCGCACGTCACTCGCAACGACAACCGAATCGATCTGTTAAACGCACCGCAACAATGAAAAGGTCCTTAAACAAAACTTGGTACCTGGTAAAAATACCCGGTGAAGAGAGACAGCCCTGCTGCTTGAACGCCGTGCGTTAAACGCCTCTCCACCAGTAACGCCTCAACTCCGCTGGAACAGTTTGAAGGCTCATCAACAAGTGGAGCCCTGCTAAAGAGACCCCTTTGATTTGAGCCACACCACAGCACGGTGTTGAATGTTCCAACTGTTGGCATCAGCGCACTGACCTACCTTTGACTTGCTTTTTACCTCAGAAAGCACAAGGACCGCAGTGGCTCACCGGTAACCACTCTGTCGGGAACTTCCGAAAGCTTCCGAAGCTAAGACACGATCCAAGAGCCACGTGAACAATAAACATGCCTAACGCACACGAATTTTTCATACACTTTGTCGTATTTTTGTACAAAATCGCATAGAGACTGGCTCTGAGGTAACGATAAAGCTCGTTTCTTAATGAACTTGACATTTATGGCCCGTTAAGTACATTCTCTGGAGGAAGTATTTTGCTTCTTTATCATTATCTTACAACGCAAGTTCTTGTGTATTTATCGCACTCTTTGTAAGTGTACTTAAAGTGCAGCCAGTCGCATGATTCATGACTTTCTTGTAATGAGTCATTGCAAACGCTCTTAAGATGGCTACAACTAGGCATCCACTTCAGCGAAACTTAATACCTTGTCCTTGCCTAAAGGAATCTTGAAGAGTAAAAAATCATGTTGAAAGGACACGATTCAGTTCAAGTCAACTTCAGAATAACAAATTAAGGGCAAAGAAATCTTGCGAAAAGCAATCATTTTGCGGTCGTTTCGGTAGAAAGATTTTTTCTTAATCTGTGTTTTTATTTATTTATTATTTTTTTACAAAAGTAATTATGTTTGTATATGTACGTTTTTTTTCTTGATAAAAGTTCTATAACGAGTTTTCAATCAATCCAATGTAACTATTTGAAAAGAAGTATTTCGATTCTTAGTGTGAAAATGAAATTAAAAAGGAAAAATAGTCAGCTTCAAGGATCACTTGAACTTTGCACAGCCAGAATGCGAAATCTTGGAAGATTTTATGGAGAAATCCAGTCTCCACTCGTTTAGTTTTAAAAAAAAAAAAACACTCGCCAAACTAAAGTTTTAACGGGACGTCACTCATCAGAATAAATCAATGCTGCTTATGGCCGTAACTGCACCATTATTATTTATTTATTGTTATAAAGTGATTTTCTCGAAACCAACGCAATATCAGTCATTCTTGCGGAATTTGGAATACACCGTGTATGTCCATTTAATTTCCTAAATTAAAAGCCAAACTTTTTCCACAACCACAGTAGTTAATCAAATTCTAGGTACTTAGCCAAGGACGCATTGTCAGTAGTCCTTCTTGATCGGCATTGTAAAACATCTGTAACAAATGCTCAGCATTCGAAGACAGAATTTTTCTCCTCATACAATTTAAATTATATCTTTAGATAAAATAAATGAGTCGATTCCGAATTCGAGTTTTGATCTTAAATTGGCAGGTTAACTTTGATCTACCTCCAAAATGCGAGTATTACGGGTTCTCGTCAAATTCTTCTCTGGGCTCATCAGTTCTTGAGGTGAGCTATTCATCAGCCATTTCATTAGAAATCTCATCACATTTTCCAAGAAAAGGGATAAACCGTAGCCTACCCTTTAAAATAGCCTCGCTAGAACGTTTTTTTTTTTAAGTTTAAACTACGAAAAAGGAGCCATCATCAAAAAGATAGTGTAAAATGCTTGCAGGCTATAACACTCCAAGCTAGACCACTTTTATTCCAAGATATTTATTCGTCATTAAAATCGTTACTCAGTATCCTTTACTTCGTTAGTCTTAAACTGGTAAACGCCTGCCTGGTCATCAGAAGCAACGATTTCTTTTGTATCTTAAATTTATGTCCTCGTTGTTTTTTTGTCAAACGTAAGTGATCTCTTTGGAGAAATCTGTCGCGTTGAAGCAATCCAACGTTGAAATGAGACTGACTTGTTGCAGTTTGGTAGTGGCACGCTCAGTACGCTCGCTACGCTCCGGCCACAAAATGAAACAGTCTGCGTGACTCGCCTCGTCGACCACCTTATATGTATTCTGTATGGGTGAGAGAAAAGTTGCATTGGAGACATTTCTCCCCTACGCTTCTTTTCAATTTCTGGCTCTGCAGTTTCGCTTTAAAATTAATTTCAACTTACCTCTGCTCTCTGCTTCATAATGTCTTTGCGAACATTCCTGCAGTACGTTACCGCAGCAGTGGGACCTGTTGGAGGCCGGGAAATGAACTCATTCCGAGGGACACCAGAGTATGTTTGTTCCAAGTTTTTTCCCCTACAGCTATACTGCGACTTCGCTCCTGCATAAACATCTAAAGACTTTGAAAAGTGAGGGGAAAATCAACGTGACTGGAAATCCGTAATAATAACCATGTTACTTCTTGTAACACTGTGGGCAGTTCTCTCAACACTACTGTAAAAGGTATAATGCACCGTTACCTGGCATGGGATGGTAACGGAGCCTTATAATATAATGGAAGTTTAACCAGGATAGATCAGGTTCGAAATTCAACCTTCTTAATCTAACATTTGGAGTTTCTTTCAACTTGGAAAAAGTGGCTTAAAGGGAGAAGTGGCTAGCTTTAGCTGTCTCCTACACTGATAAAAAATGAACCTTTTGGGGTACACCAGCACCCATTTCAGGGTTAATGTAAAAAAACGGGGACATGTCAAGTTTTTACTAGTTTTCAAGATGGGCACACTAACAGACACATCTATGGTCAGGACTCGGCGAAAGCATTTCATAGACAGGGCTGTTGGTGACCCCATCTTGAAAATTAGTGGAAACACGACATGATCTCGTTTTACCTTCACTCAAAATGGGTATAGGTGTATCCTAAATAGGTATTATTTTTTTCGGTGTATTAGCGCAGGTTGGGCTAACTCAGGATCAGCGTTGGATTTACTCATGCCTGGTCTGCTCTTGAAACACATAATTGTGAGTTTGAAGGTTGCGTCAGCTTAGGTTGGATATTAGGATAGCCTCGTCAGTGCTACCTTACCTAAAGTTGTCTTTACTTCTCGGTGTAGGGTGGGATGTTTCATTATGCAAACCACCGCACATTTTCCAAGCTGTGAGCATTGTTAGCCCGAACAAGAGAGTACTTGAGCCCTTGTTGACACGGGTACGTCGAGACGCGAGTACAGGTACCGCATTTGCACTGTCGAGAGTGTTCTGACTTGCGTGGTAAACCAGCCGTAGTAAAAGTAGTATCAACAAACAAGTTGATGAAACTTCCTTACGTCGGAATAGTTGGGACGTCTTTGACTTCCCAAAGAAGGTGAATCTAGCTTTAGGGTTCCTTCCTCTGCGGCCCGAGTGGAGGGCTAAACTAGTCTGCAAGGGGGAACTGGGGAACTGTCGACACACAACACTGGTGCAACAAGTTCCGAACTAGTGGGAAAAGAGGGGTGCACGTATTTACCTGAGCGGATCTGCGACCCTTTTTTGCCGCGACGATTGTAATTCTCAGCTGATGAGATTCTTAGGGCGACCCTCTCCACTGCCTCTACTGCTTCTGCACGATCTTCGCGCACCCACTGTTTTGAAAGGTGGAATCTTCTACCACTTAGGTTCCACCTCTTGTCACTGAGCCCAGCGGATTAGCGGAGGAATGAAGCACAAGGCCCGTCACCTTTAAAACCCAGTGGCCTGGATATACTAGAGAGGCAGCATTGAGGGTGCAAAACCATGGGCGCCGCCACCTTGTTTCCCAAGTTTCTCCGTAAGCTACAATGCAGTTGATGATCTCATAAGAAACAAAGCGGCTGCCCAATGCTTTTTCCCAAGTATATTAAGGCCTCTAGCTTAACCCATGCTAACATATCGAACAGTCACCAATCCTGGTACGACTTACTTTCTCGGTGACAGTTACTCCTACGAATTAAGCGGCCGCAAAGTTTGATGACATAGCCTGGAGGAGCCCCAGCAAAGCAATGCATCCGTGGCGAAGCAACCGGAATAAGGCTTCAGGCATAATTTTATCACACTTAACTTAATTTTAACATCCAATTTACGCCGCTGTGTCGTTGGCCTCGCTTATCATACCGTACGAGTAAATGTAACCAACACGGCAGCCGATCGGAGTCCGCACGGCCGTGAACATATTCGGTTATTTTCCGAACTCATCCCTGTCTTTGATTGGTTGCCTTGGGAAATCAGCATGGTGGCTCGCTCAACCTGAGTAAAAAATCCTTTCGCTGAATCAAGTAGCCCATCTTAATTTTTCACCTATGGGCTACTTGGCCCAGTACCTTGCCTTATCAGTTTTTACTGACGATATCCCGCACCTATCATACCATTTTTCAAATGCCCGTTTTAAACTCCAAAAAAAGCATTGTTAGCTTGGTCATCTCTGTTGGTCTCGCTGACAATGTTGGTCACATTGTTTCTAGCGATTTTGCCAGATTTCATAGCTCTGGCGACTTTGGGAGTGGGAGTGACGCCGGCGGCTCTGCATGCAGAGCCTACCGCGTGTCACCACAATCGGCGATTGTTGCACCTTCGCCTGTCCAAGATTCCATCTTCCGAGGTAATTGTTTGTTTCGCGGTGGAGGACGATACAGCAAGGAGCGTCGAGCTCATTAACATTTATATGAACGGCTCGGAGCTAGCGTCACCAACTGCGTTGCTATGTCAGAATTGGGAATGATGTTAAGGGAACTCACATGTCCACTGAAATTCCGAATTACCATGCAGGATTTTAATTACCAGAAGCGCCATATGGGGCGTGGGTTTTCTTCCCCCCTTCCCCGGTTGTTCCCCATAGGGGGCGTCCCCTTTGGGGGTGTCGGGTTTCTTGCGCCGCCAACGCCAGCAAGAAAATCACTTCGGCGAGGGAACCTCAAACCAGCGCATGCAGTACATTACATTGTTGATGTGGGCCACATGCAATTATGTGGTCATTTATCATTGATGTAAAAACCGCGATGTTGCGGTACCGAGGCGTTGGCCCGAATTGCGCCATCATTGTTATTGTTGTTTAAATCGGTAATTCGTTTTGTGTGGTGCAATGGCGAGCTGTGTTGAGCCCTCAAAGCAACCATTGCGGTTTCTGTCATGACATGTCAAGCCTTTGGACATCGGCACAGGAAAACAATTCTTCGCTGCTTGGAACGAGTTAAGGGAAACTTTACCGTACCCCACTACCTCTTCTACAACCTCCACCTCTTCCATGACCTCCACTTCTTCTATAACCTCCATTTCTTCTATAACTTCCACCTCTTCTATAACCTCGTAACCTCAACCAACCTTACATTGTGTTCTAAATCTGATCTCACCTTTCTTTACCATTTTTTTTTTACAAAGATGACCTTTGTCTAACCAAAAGCTTGTTTAGACTTTGAACTTACTTTTCTTCGACAAATAAAAAAAAAACAAGCTTTTTTTTTAATGGCTGGGACACACCGGAGAAATTTTGACTTGCTGTTAGTAGTTGCATTACCACTCGATCACTTGTCTAGCAAAGCTAAGGAAGGTTAATCATGAACGAGTGAGCAAATCGCTAAACAGGGGGGCAACTGCAGCAAGCCGAAGGGAAAACTAAAATGGGCAGGGGCCGGCAGTGGGGACAGGGGAATCTCTGAGGGGTCTTGGCCGACCGGAGCGCCCCCAAGCGGACGAAGGGCGAGCGAGGGGGTCTGTGCTGTGGCTAGACCCTCTGGGGATTAGCTGGATCCACAATTAATAGGGTCTGCATGGCTGGTATTCTATCCTTTGTCTTATAGCATTACATGCGCGATTATGAAAACATTTGGCTTCACAGCCAAAGTAGAGTTTGGCTGTTTAGACCTTTGGGAAAAGCTGTGGCTGATTCTCTTAGCCGATTTGTTTCGTACAAATGTTTCCAAACTTTATTTAAAGAAAAAGATTGACTCACGTTGGAAGAAATAACAAAACTGCTTTGGCTCGATATTCTGCGATATAATCACATTTTGAAAATATTTACTTTCTTTTTATTTAGAAAAATAAAGGTTAGTTTTACTTTCCCGATAGGGAAAGTATTGTCACGGTGCAAAAAATCGATTTCGAGATTTTGACGGATCTTTACGTTTTGAGGTCCCAGGAGTCCGGAAAAGTGGATTTTAAAAAATGTCCGTCTGTCTGTATGTCTGTCTGTCTGTCTGTCTGTCCTCTGTGGAGGTCATAGTGAGGAC
>Ga0058701_10001432_pt1 | contig 16882 bp, 12 predicted proteins | sample AgamicOrMae_FD_97039 | JGI IMG/M metagenome (GOLD analysis project Ga0058701, IMG submission 97039) | Agave microbial communities from Guanajuato, Mexico - Or.Ma.e | ecosystem: Host-associated > Plants > Phyllosphere > Phylloplane/Leaf | place: Guanajuato, Mexico | collected 2012-06-04
ATAGTTTCGGATATATGTGATAAAAGATAAGTGATAATGCCACTTTCTAGGAAAAAAAACAAACTTAGTTATATTTATTTGTGAAATCTAAACTATAGAATTTAATGATAAAAAAAATACCTTATCCAAGTAAAATAACCATTTATTTTTATTTGAAAAAAATCTTTTATAATTTCTAGTGCATGTGATAAAGAATATATGATAATCCCATCATCTAAAAAAACTGAGCTGTTAAAAATGTGCAACCTCTAGAAAATCCTAAAATGCTACAATGGGAGTAATTGGTAGGATCTTGTGTAATTTCAACCAAAAAAAATTTTTAATTGTTAAATCTAAATGATGGATTCTATATCTTAAAAAATATGTTTTCTCTAAATAAAATATATTTTATTATTATTTTTTCAAAAGAGAATAGATGATAATCCTATTATTTCGGGACCTATCATCTACTAAATCTAAATTTTTTATTCTATATCTGAAAAAAATCTGTATCTTTTCCAATTAAAACTTCTCTTTATTATCTTTTTAAAAATACCTATTATTTTAGTTATATTGTGATAAAGGAAATATAAAAATCTTATTATCCAAAGGAGGAAAAAAGGAAATGATCCCCTATGATATAAGTTTATTTTTTGTTTGAGTTTATTTATTTTAGGTTTTATATATTAGATGTCATAACAAAAATAGGGATGTCTATTTATTAATACTATCACTAATATACATAACAAAAAAAGTCATATAATTAATATTTTTGGGTTAGGGGTGTGCATGAACACCATTTAGGACAACAAAGATCCGCCCATGAAAGTTCCCATATCTTGCCTTCCCTTTCAGTCACAGTCGAGCTTTGTGCCAGCCAATTGATTCACTACATGGTTAACAGTGGTGCAATGGGTTTTCAGTGGTGCAATAACTTTTGTATATGGTCACAATCGGCCTTAATGAGGCTGAGCCATTGGAGGAAGGTTTTACAAATTGGTAATGGCAATAATTGCCTATGGCTCCTCATGGGGGATTTTGACATTGTTTTAAGTCAGGATGAGCAACTCTCTTAGGCTTCCTTCAATCAAGGGGAGATTGATCAGTTTGTCAATTGCTGCAATACTGTCGGTATTAGTGATGTCCTAACAATTGGTCAACTTTTTACTTGGAGTAACAAGCAGTGCTATGGTATGTTGGTTTGGTCCAAGCTTGATAGAGTGTTAATGAATGAGGCGGCTTGTGATAACCCATGGGATAAGTTGTTTTTAAATTCGGAAAAAAGCTGTTTTTAGAAAGAAAATACATATTTGTTACCGAGAGATATATTGGCAGCTGTGGATCTTTTGATTGAGATGGCCGGGATTGGTGTCGAGTCCGTTGTGAGAGGCGCAACAACCTCTTGGTAGAGCTCTTCTTCCCTCACCCGGTAGCGAGATCGGTTATTTCCGGTTTGAACCAGCGTAGACATATTGCTAACGAATTTACAGTCCGTCTCCATTAACCGCTCGGGCATCAATCCTGAACGATACAGAAGTTTAGTTGGAGCCTTGCAGTACCTCACATTCACTCGTCAATCAAATCGGATGTGGTATCGTATTTAATAGAAATGGCAGCTTTTAGGCGAGCATGTTCGACGAGAGCTTAGAGGGCTCTTTAATATAGGAAGACTGTCCCCGCGGATATCTCCTTTTGTTGTTTCATTGACCTGTTTTCCTTGTCCTTCCCCCTTTGAATTTGAGGCACCAGGTGTGTCGGACCACAACCTTATTTTTCTTAATGTTAGGATAATTGGTCGGGTGGTAGGAAACCCTTCAGGTTCTTAAATGTGTGGACTTATCATCCTAAGTTTTTGGCCACACTTGACACTTGTTGGAATATGGAGGTATGTTTCAAGTTGTCAGTAAATTAAAGCAGCAACTCAAGCAATTGCATGGTGTTCACTTTCATGGAGTTAGTGATGGGGTTCAACATTCTTATTTGAGACTTATATCCTTGTGGGATTCACTTCACTTGGACCCTCTTTCTATTACCTTACAGGGCATGGAATATGAGGCACAATTAGACTATGTTAAATGGAGGAAAATTGAGAAAATCATTCTGTGTCAACAAACAAAGGAACACTACCTTCAGCATAGTGATGAGAATTTGGGTTACTATCACACTTTAATTAAGCAAAAAAGAAGATAACAAGCTATTCTAAAAGTTCAAGATGTTGTTGGCTTCAAATGGGACACACTAGATGGGGTGGCTCAAGCATTATGTGGGTTCTTTAAGAATCTTATGGGATCTCAGTAACCTGTCTACAGGTTGCAGTTAGACTGGATTACTCATGGGCCCTTGCTACGAGATAAACACAAAAAGCACCTTATGTCCTCATTCTCATAGGAGGAAATCAGCCAGACAATTTTTGGTATGGATAGTAACAAAGTACTGGGGCTTGATGGTTCTACAGTAGGCTTCTTTAAAGCAGCATGGCCTACTATTGGATAGGATGTGTGTGATGCCATTTTGACCTTCTTTGAGAGTTGGAAAATCCTCAGACAAATCAATAGTATGCTCATTACATTGATTCCAAAGAAGCCAAATGCCTCTAAGCTTAGTGATTTTCAGCATATTACACTTCGTAATGTTCTATGTAAGATCATTACAAAGGTCCTTGCTTATCGTCTCCAATCGATGCTTCCAGATATTGTTCACCCTAGCTAAAGTGCCTTTGTTAGAGGTCGACTTATGTCAGATAATATCATGTTGGCTCTTCATTTGGTGAAACACTATGAGAGAAAACATATATCTCCTCAGGTGATGTGAAAAATTAACATTTGCATGGCTTATGACTCGGTTAGTTGGGAGTTTCTTGAGGCTACTCTATTGGGCTTGGTTTCCCTAAACATTTTGTTAAGCTTATTATGGCTTGTGTATCCACGCCATCTCCCCTTATTTATTTGCCCTTTGCCCATCCTTTCTTGAGGATTAGGCTTATTTGCTCAGGTGAAGCAGTTTAAATATCCTAAATGCACCGAGTGATACTTTGTTACCTTATATTTGCGGATGATTGCTTCGTTTTTTCAAGGGGTGATTTGGCCTTACTGTTAACAATTTGGAAATATTTTGAGCAATTTAGTGGGATGTCTCGCCTTTATGCTAGTGGTGAGAAGTCTGAGATTTATTTTGGTGGAGTTGATTCCCCTGTACAGGATTCCATTTTAAAGGCCATTGAATATAGAACGGGGATTTTTCCATTTAGATATCTTGGACTTCCCTTATCTACTAAAAGATTGTCCCATTATTTATGCTAGCCTCTTATTGATGAACTCAAACAAAAAATCTGCAAATGGGCTGCGAGGAAGTTGTCCTATGCAAGTAGGCTCGTATTAGTGTAGGCGGTGTTTGCGGGCATTATTAGGTTTTTGTCTTCTATGTTCCTGCTATCTAAGCATACTATTCATTTGATTGAAAGTACCTGTAGCCAATTTTTATGATTTGGTAGGTATGACACAAAGAAGTTAGCCAAGCTTTAAGGTCTGTCATACCCCGCAAAATGGAGGGCTAGGTATCAAGGAGGTGCTAGCTTGGAACAAAGCTTTGTGTGTTAAGTGGCTTTGAAAGTTGGTCTATACTAAGACCTTATTTGTTACTTGAGCAGAGGCCTATATGTTGCATCGTTACACTCTATTTTGTATGTCTTCTCATAGTGGTGATGCGTGGGGTCAGAGAATAATTATAGAGTTGAGAAATGAACTGGTTGAAAAAATGGGGAATACAGATGTTCAAACGTGGTTGTTGAAGTTTGGTTAAAAGTATAAACCTAGTTCTTGCTACTCTCTTTTCATCTCTATTCAGCCCAAAATCTTTTGGCAGAAGGGAGTCCAGAAATCGTGGGCTTGATATTGTCACAAGTTCATCCTCTGGTTGGCATCGCGCAATTGTCTTGCCATGGGTGGTATGCTCATAAAGAGGGATATCCCTGCTTACACAGACTATGTTTTTTGTTCCTTATCTAATGCTAACTCTTGTGATCACTTGTTCTTCCCGTGCCCTTTTTCATATAGTATCTGGAGACAAATCTTGGTGTGGTCTCGTCAGCCTATTAGAAGATGGACCTTGGCTCGGGACCTTCGATGGCATGCACCAAAGCAGTTTGGATCTACTAGTGTTAGTAAATTTAGGAGATCACTTTTTGTCAGCTCTATTTATGAAATATGGAGGCAGCGCAATAGTAGACGATTTGCCACACAACATAGGATCTAGAGATGATTAGTTGATTTATTCAGTATATTTCTTGCATATGAGCGAGGGAGTTTCTGTTTGATGTCATGATTAATTACTAGTGTACTTCTCCTCTTTTGGGATCTTTCAATGAAAATTATTTACCTTTTCTTGAAAAAAAGAAAAGTTTCCATCTAAATGGAAGCAATAAAGATTTTTTTTTAAAAAGAAAACAATTAGCACCGAACAATAAGGGTTTTTTTAAACAAAGTTAAATTGATGTATATTTATTTGTTGGATTTTTGGAATATAATAATCAAAATTTCGGGTTTGTGAAAACCAGTAATGTAATATTAAGAAATGATCAACAACATTTTGAATTTTGAGGTTACTTATATTTTTCAGACAATTTGATTTTTGAAATGAATTTAGATACTTTAAATTTCATATATTTATTTTGTTTTAAAAGTGATATCGTTTGAAATTGCCTAAAAACACAATCTAAAATAACCTTATATTGTTGAAAATAATGCTGTCAAAATTCGAATCACTAGAGATTATTTCTTAAAATCAGATGATTAATTTTTACTATTCTTAAAAATTTACATTATTATGTGTCAAAAAAATAAATAATTATTAGACACTTAACTAATACCAAAGGTTAATACTAAACATCTAACTTTTAGTTAGGTAACATAAAACACTTAACTTACATTTTAGGATATTATAAAACACTTTGTAGGCAGGTAAGTTACACTCATTTACTAGGAGAGTATAACACTTCTTTCTCCTTTTTGTAATTCTTTTATTAGCCTAACTACCCAATGCAATATTCATCTGGTTATAATCAAAAAAATTATTATTAAATAATAAATGTGCTTCGAAAGTTAAATATCAAACATTTAACCTTCAATTGGATAGCTTAAGATACCAAACTTAAATTTTAATTGGTGAATTTATAAAGCATTTTAAACGCAAGGAAATTTCTAACGGCTAATAAAATAATTAAAAATATGTCACACTCTTAATTCTCTAGTTTTGTTATGATCATATGATAACATCAATTTAAATACAATATGAACGAAAATTGTAAGATTTCTTTCATATTTGTAAGTACCTGATCATTTTCAAATGTACAAAATTTTTAACTTATTTTTTAAAAATTGAATGATCATCTAACTGGATAAATAGAATTAATTTATAACTAGTGAAAATTCTTTTAATTTTATTTCAGTGAAAATTAATTTATCAAAATAATTTATTTTTTTATCCATTTAGACACAAAATCATTGCTTATTGGCTTATAAATATGTTATTAAATGCAAGGTCAACTTCACATACTTTAGTTTAACTTGTAAACGTTGTTAAATACCTCAATTAAAATTTAATGTTTTTAATATTATCTAAATAAAAATTAAATATTTTATACTAATTTTTGATACAAATTAAATGCTTAATAATTATTTTTTAAAAAAAACTCTTGTTTGTTACGTCAAAGCCTTTTATCCCTTTCGCATTCAAAAAGAGCCCGCCGAGGGGAGGTTCAAAGATTGACGTCAGGAGAGAAAACAGTCGGGGCCAGGCTGCCAGGTTTTTCGAAACCTGTGGATTATCCCCCCCCCCTAAAAAAAAAAACCCCTCTTTTCTCTCGATAAGTATTAGCCCGCAAAAATCACCAAAACCACATGGCCGAAAACAATGGGCAGTTTTCAGTTAGCGAAGCTTTTAAAATACCTAAAAAGATTTTTAAAAAAATTCAACAGCAAGTTGATTAAAAAGAGAGGAACCCATTAAACATCAAGAACCAATCGGCATCGCTATTTGTTTTGCACCCTGCCTTCTATTCCCAGGCTACTGTAATACAGGTACCATTTTCTCGCTCGGTCGCTCTCTCGCTCCCCCTAAAAAATATTCCTTTCGTTGTCAATACCAAGAGATCGTCTCAGAAGCCAGCTGATTGCTTGTAACCACTTCCTGGATCGCAAAGTGAATATCTTTGGTAATTGGTATGTCATATTTTGATACTAGTTGATGGTTTTCATGGTCATTGTTTCGTGCGTTTTGGCTAGTTATTTTGAAATTTGCAAAACCCTTGGTAGTTTGATCAATTTTCTCTCTCAAACTGTGCTCTTAAATTCTTGAAGTACAAAGAATGAAAGGAAATTGTTTACCTGGAAGGATGTTCTCCAATATGGTCGGGGGAATGGTTGGTTTAGAAATGACCTTACACCCACCTCAAACAACTCAACAACCCCAAATGATGAACTTTACTCACCAACAGCATCATGATCATCAAACCCAACTCTCAATTAGGCAGCCCAATTATCCATGTAATACCTCTCACCAAAGCCCACCTCAAGGAATCAAGACCCAAATGACTCAGTTAGGAAATAGTGATGATGAGGAACCAGGATCTGCAAATGGTGACAACAACTTTTATGGGAGGAAGAGCATGTCTCCTTGGCGCAGAATGAAGTGGACGGATAATATGGTGAGGCTGCTTATTGTAGCTGTGTACTTTATGGGAGATGAAGGAGGATACGGGTTAGAATCCGACAAGAAGAAGCCGGGGGCCAGCAGCAGCAGCACCGGGTTGATGCAGAAGAAGGGGAAATGGAAATCGGTTTCAAAGGCAATGATGGATAAAGGATTTTTCGTATCGCCACAGCAATGTGAGGATAAGTTTAATGATTTGAATAAGAGGTATAAGAGGGTGAATGACATATTGGGAAAAGGGACGGCTTGTAAAGTGGTGGAAAATCACAGCTTGCTGGAAACGATGGAAATCTCTCATAAATTGAGAGAAGAAGTGAGGAAATTGCTCAATTCCAAGCACTTGTTTTTCAGGGAGATGTGTGCTTATCACAATAGCTGTGGCCATGATGCTGTGGGACCCACAGCCGAGACTGCCACTCCCGCCTCAGTGGATGCTACCCATCACTCACAACAGCAGCAAGTGCAAGTGGAACGGCAGCAACAACAGTTACGTCTACGTTCATCTACTTCAAGACAAATGCCATCACCCTCAATGATTCCTAGTAGTTCAAATTTAGAGAACCATGATGATGAAGACGACTATGATGATGGTGATGACGATGATGATGACAATGAGGAGAAAGATGATGATGATGATGGTGAATATGACTATGAAGACGAGAAGCAAGAGGAGGGAGGAGAGAGAAAGCGAGCAAGAACAACAGAAGTCGTTTTGTCGAACACCTCGTCGGCAATCCGGAAACTCAACGGAGAGATAATGGGCATGCTCAAAGACGTAAGCAAAAGTCCGAGGGAGAAGAAGCAATGGGTAATGAGCCAACTAGTTCAATTGGAAGAAACAGGATCGAAGTTTCAGTACAAGGGGTTGGAGCTAGAGAAGCAAAGGCTCAAGTGGATGAAATTCAGCAGCAGAAAGGAGAGAGAAATGGAGAAGATGAAGATTGATAATGAGAGGAATAGGCTTGAGAATGAAAGAATGATGCTATTGCTAAGACAGAAGGAGATTGAGCTGCTTTTTCTTGAGCAACATCCTAATTCCAACCCATCTTGATTCTTGCATTACCGGTTGAACAGTTCGTTTTATTTTGAAATTCCTAGGCTAAGAATTGTTTGAGAGAGAAATGTGGGCTTTCAAATTCTGGTGGTGTTGTATCATATCTCTTGGATTAGGATTCCTCTTTCTTAATTTAGGATTTTCACGGTGAGAATGATGCTTGCCGCGAAGGGCTGTTCATTACAAGTATATTCAATTTGTATATGCTCAAATCTGCTCAAATCTATTTTAACATGTTAACTGTTAGTCAAATTTGTGTCAACCTACTCCGACCTATTTTAACCTATTTTAACACACATTTTCAACTATTGTCCGAATTAATAATGTAATGAAATCACTCAGAGTGACTTTGGTTATACATTTGAGTTTTGTAAAAAAACAAAAAGTTACAAAGACTGTGATAATAATGAAAATTGATAGAAAAAGTTAATGGTTCAATCTTTTTTCGGCCGTACATCAAATTGAGTCAAGCGATTTATGTAACAAATGATATTTCTTTAAAAAAATTAAATTTGTAAAAAAAATTATTAAAAAGATGTTGACAATCGAAATGACTTGAGAAAATAATGATGTAATTGTTTTTTGCCTGTAAAATAAAATTGAGTCTATATAAGAAATAATTTTTTTTAAAATTAAATTTTTGGATGGACAATAAAATTAGTACAAATAGCTTAGAAGAGTAAAATAATTTTGTAAAAATTAAAATTAATAACTAACAAGAAAATAATAACAAAATGAAATAAATTTTTTAAAAGTTAAAATTGTTTTAATCAATTACAAATCTAAATTATAGATCAAAATAACAACAAATAATTATATTTTTTAAATATAGGTTTACAACTTATTAATAATATAACTATTATGACAAATCCGTAAATTGTTTGTCTTCTTAAATAAAATGGAAAATAGTTTCAAAATAGCTCAAAAACATTCAAAAAAGACTCCAATCTACTCAAACCTGCTTCAACCTGCTCCAACCAACTCCAATCTGCCTCAACCTGCTAACTGCTAAGCAAACCTTCTAACACTTGCTCCAACCTGCTCATGATAAGTGTCATATATGCATGGGTAATATTGGTGTTTGGGAGTTTATTTGTAAGGATTAATTCGCGTTATTTTACAATTTATGCCCATATTTCTCCGATTATGCTTGGTTTTGGCTTGTTCGGGTTTTGATTTCAGATTTGCGCATATTGAGCCAAGTGTTAGGAGAAAATAGAGAAGTTGAGGCTAAACCAAGTCAAGACAGTTAGCAAAACAAGCCCAATAGACCCAAGATGGATGATCCAAGGCAAACCCGCGATTCAAGGCAAAGTGCAAAACGTAGCGTTCGGGAAGCACCAGAACCGGGTGAGCAAAGGCCACCACGGCCACCACCACGGCCCATGGTGGTTGCCACGATCTGACTGTGGTGACCGCCACGGCCGTGGTGGCCGTGTTTCTCCCCTACTGCTTCAGTTTCCTTTGCGAACTTTCGTTTTCCCACGCGATTTTTCGATTGTGCTGCTGTCTTGTCTTTAAAAAGAGGATGAACTTGGCTGAAAAAGGGGGTAGATTCCATAGCTTAGCAACTGCCAAACTAACTCAAACTCCATCGGAGAGATTAGAAGAAGGAAAAAGAAGATCAAGAGGAAGCAACAGCATAGCTGCAAAATCAAGAGATCATTGCTCTAGCTTTTGAATAAGCTTTTCTGAACTTTCTTTTCTTTCAATTTGGCTTGTTAGATTTAGTTTAAGATGTTTAGTTTGATTAATTCAAGTATGTGTGAGTAGTTCTTTTAATCTAGGGGTTGCAAAGCTGAATAATGGATTAATTTTGTTGGCTTATGATCTTTGATTGAATGATTTGTTTTAGTCCTCAAGTTTGGTTGTTATTGTGAGAATTCTGGCCAATTTCTTGCATGTATTTTAGATGTTTCATTGAAGTACTGAAAGGTGAAAATCAACATTGGAGAAACTTGGATTAAACTTAATTCGAAATCGCTTGAGAAATGATTGAAAATTAGGTGGTATTGTGATAACTCTCTAATCTTGGCTTAGTTTTGATCTAATGAAAATTAGCAGAAATTGAATCAAGAAAATTTGCTTCATCTTGACAGAGAGTAATGATTGCCCTTTTATTATCAACCAACAAATCATACTATTAAAGTGAAAATTTTCGCTAAATTAGTACCTTATAAAGTCGATTCTTTCCCCTAGATGATTTTAATTATTAGAATTTTTTATCTTGATATTTAGCACTTGTTTACCAAAATTTCCATCCAAATTACAATTATGCTTAGCGAATTTGAAAAAAGAAAAACTTATTAATCCTAAATCTAGTATCTCAGAGAACGACCTTGATCTACACTACAACACCCATGCACTTGCCAGCGATCAAGTTTCTAGAGTCGTTGCCGGAGACTAAATTTTGGATATTGAGAATTCCTTTTGAAATGTGACTAAGCATTTTTTTATTATTTTACTTTTCTCTTTGTTTTTTGAATTTTTTCTTATTTTTTTATTTATTATTATTTTGTGTGATTTTTATTTTTGGGTGTTCTTAGCTTCTTTCTGGTTACTTTTTAATTTATGCAAAGGAGCCCTCTTTTCGAGTTTGATCTCGAAATAGAGAGAACTTTCATAAATTAAAAAGACAAAGAGCATTGGTAACTGTATCTTCAATCGCAGGAGGAGAAGAAGCACAGAGGCAGGCTCTTAGGGATTGTGCTGCCCGGTTGCCCATAGTCAAATCCTGAGCATCACAATACCTCCTGTTGTAGCCAACAATTTTGAGCTAAATCCGGCGCTCATCTGCATGGTCCGGCAGTCCCAGTTCGGCGGCTCACCAATGGAGGATCCAAACTTGCACCTCTTGGTGTTTTTAGAGGTGTCCGACACTCTAAAGATCAACGGAGCCTCCACGGATGCCATTCGTCTGTGCCTGTTCCCGTTCTCACTAAGGGACAAGGCAAGGGCATGGCTACATTCGCTACTTCCGGGGTTGATGACGACATGGGATGATCTCATCAAAGCTTTCCTCGCCAAGTTCCTCCCACTAATAAAGTCGTCAAGCTTGAGAAATTAGATCACGTCATTCACTCAAAGAGAGGACGAGTCGTTGTATAAGGCATGGGAGCAGTTCAAGGACCTGCTGAGACTATACCCACATCATGGTTTGCAATAATGGATGGTGGTCTAGACCTTCTACAATGGAGTGACTCAACCGGTGAGGTCCATGATCAATGCGGCTGTAGGAGGTACACTCATGAGCAAGACGAAAGAGGAGGCCTTTAACATGATTGAGGAGATGGCACTGAACAACTACCAATGGTTAAATGAGCATGGCCAACCCAAGAGGGTTGGAGGTAAGTATAATGTAGATGCTCTTACTTTACTTACTGTGAAAATGGATGCCATGCTCAAAAGTTAGATGAATTAAATGTTAATGCTGTGAATTCATGTGTCCCATCCCCTTCCTATGATAGATGTGGTTCCCTTGATCATGTAATTGAAAACTGCCAAGTCAGGAATCCTTTTGCCCCTTCCCCTGCTGAGCATGTAGCCTATGTGAACAACTTCCAACCTGGGTCGAACCATGATTTATATTCTAATTCGTATAATCCTAGTTGGAAGCAGCACCTGAACTTCTCCTATAGAATCCAGCCTTTACCCTTTCCCCAGGCTAATGCTAGGCCTGCAGCCCTTGGATTTCAAAGATCATCCTTTCCTCCACCACCTCAACCACCTCATAAGTCTAACTTGGAATTGATGTTGGACAATGTGCTTCTTGTACACAAAAACAAGACGAGCACATTAAGCAGTTAGTTTCTAAGTTAGATTTGTTGACTACCCATAACAAAATGTTAGAGACACAAATAATCCCAAGCTAACTCATCTACTACACCTCGTGGTAGATTACCAAGTAACCCCGAACAGAACCCTAGGAATAATGCAATGCGATTGTGCTGAGAAGTGGCACACAACTAGAGGGTCCAAAGGGTGTTAGTGATGAGGTGGGGAGTCGAAAGGAATAAGGGAAACGTATAGCTTCATTGCCTAGTGAGAGCGAGCCTCAAGAAAAGAGAGAAAGTGAGAAACCAAAGGAGTCAAAGACCCTACCCCCTAAGCCTTACATGTCCCCCTTGCCATTTCCACAAAGGTTTGCAAAAGCTAATCTTGATTCTCAGTTTGGTAAGTGTCTAGATATGCTGAAAAAGTTGCATGTTAGTATTCCTTTCTTGGATGCTTTGTCTCAAATGCGATTGTATGAAAAATTTTCTTGAAAGAAATCCTCTCCAAAAAGAGGAAAATTGATGAGTATGAGACTGTAGCTTTAGGTGAAGAGTGTAGTGTTGTGGTCCTGAACCAGTTTTCTGCTAAGCTTAAGGACCCCGACAGTTTCTCTATACCTGGCATGATTGGGAATGTTAGCATTGATAGGGCCTTATGCAATCTTAGTTCTAGTGTGAGTTTGATGGCCTACTCTATTTTCAAGAGACTTGGCCTAGGAGAGTTGAGCCCCACACACATTTCCCTTTAGTTAGCGGATCATTCAATTAAATACCCTTTGGGTATTTTAGAAGATGTTCCCATTAAGGTGGGTGATTTCTATGTGCCAATTGACTTTGTGATGCTGGATATGGCTGAGGACTCTCACACCCAAATCATATTACGTAGACCATTCTTAGTTACCGCAAAGTGTAAGATAGATGTCAAAGCGGGGAGGCTAACTTTTTATGCGAGGGAACATCATGCTGAATTTGGTTTATTTAAGGACTTTGAATCTTCTTCTTCCACTCTTCCCTGTTGTGGATGTGAAATGCTTGATTCTAATGAGCCTATGAGTATGCTTGATATGACTCTACATGACCCTTCCAGTTTCGGTTGTACAGTATTTAAGGGTCCTAGACTTGATGGTGTTATGGTGGATTCTTTGCCACTTAGCATTGCTGAGAACAAACCCTATGCTGTTGATGAGGGTTGTTTGAGAAATTTGTGCAGGTTTGTGACCTTGATGATGTATATGCCTCCTATGGATAGCATAGGATGTGACGTTGATGTGGAGTTTGATGTGGTATTTGAGAGTGGATCCTCTGATGGTGCCCACCCTAGAATAGGTGTGTTCATGGATCCTTCTCTATGGAAATATTTTATGTTGAAGAAGGACCTCAACCCAGAATCCCTGAGGTGGTTTCTTCTTCTTTAACAGTTTAACTTTGAGGTCCGAGACAAAGGATGATGAATGCAAGGTCTAGCTTGGGACCTTAAAGAAGCGCTACTTGGGAAGCAACCCAAGTTTTTTCTTCTCTCTGTTTTTCTTTCTTCTATTTTCTTTTAGTGTGTTTTTGCATGATCTTTTCCCCCTTTTAGGTCTTTACATGCTCGTACATGTTTACATTAAAGAGTAATATTGAGTCTGAGTATGGGAAAGGGATATTTTACGTCAATAAGTAGTAAATATTAAATAAAGAACAAAATAAAAAAAGAAAAAAATCTCCAATGATGATCTTTTAGATGCTTGTCTTTCATGGTATTGAGTAGCTTTTAGTGAGTAGCACCTTTTAGTGTTCAATTTTTGATGGTTTTGTGAATATACTCTATTTGATCATTGATTTAAACTCTATGTGATTCATTTTATGAGCTAGATGAGACCATGGTAAATAACCCGTGAGACTTGAACCTTATTTAGACTAATTCATTTCATCTAGTCTCATTTTCTTTCATGTATGTGAAACTTTCATTATTGCGTCTCTAAAGCTTGCCTTGATTCTTGTTTAAAGCTACATTGGCATATGCATGTTTGATAAGATGATAGAGGCATTGATTCCTTGAATATTATAAGCTATATAACCAAATAGCCTACCTTGTGCTATATGTTTATCCCTTTGCTAGCCCCTTTGAACTTATGTCGAATTTGTTGTGAGCCTCTATATATACCCTTGTCCAAAACACATAACTCTATCCTTAAGCCAAGTTATGGAGCATCACTTCACATATTTGCAATGGGGTTGTTTAGGGGACATTTGTGGTAGGCTTGGTGTGATTGTTTTTATTGAAGGAATCAAATTTTTCTTATCATATGGGTCATTTCTAGATGTTAGGTTATGAGTTGTAAACTCAAGAACTTCCTTTGATGCTTTTATTTTCCATTTAAAAGAAAAAAAAGGAGAGAAAAAAAACCAAAACAACAAAAAAACAAAAGAGAAAAAAACGAAAAAAAGGGCAAAGTTTAAAAAAGGAAAAAATGTATGAATAAAAGGCCTATTCAACTCATTTCCTTTAGTTTGTGGGAGTTTTTCAATCGGGGTTGGAGTTGTAGTGCGTTCGTTGTTTCCTTGGTTTATTGTTGGTTGCTCCACATTCTTTTTGGCTATTAGCTCCACAAATCCCAAAAATATTTGTCTACCTCTTTCCCCTTACCTTTAAGCCCACATTACAACCCATGAAAGACCTCTTGATTGTCTTATGCACATTGCATTTTAGTGGTAGAGAATTTGAGAATCTTGGTAAGCATATGGTAGATTGCATCATTAATTGAGTCTTGAGAGAACCTTCATTATATTTAAATACATGAGTGGGAGTGATCCACATTTCTCAAAAGGGAGGGGTTATCGGTCCATTTAGCTCCATTTTTAATCCATGTGCTAATATAATGTGCTTTGCGACTGTTTTGGGGTAATGTCGTTTGATATTGGGTGTTTGATCTTGAATTTATTTGTAAATGTTCACATTCTTCTGATTTTAAATGTTTTATTCCACTATTTGGGGTTGCTATTGATAGTTATTCTTGATTGTGAATAACATTGTTGTCTCACCTGTGGAGGTTATGGATTTTGAAAATCTTAGATGCATATCCCATATTTGTTTTCTCTAGTGTTTTGCTTGAGGACAAGCAAAAGTTTAAGCATGAGGGAGTTTGATAAGTGTCATATATGCATGGGTAATATTGGCGTTTGGGAGGTCATTTGTAAGAATTAATTTGTGGATTTTACGATTTATGCCCATATTTCTCCGATTATGCTTGATTTTGGCTTATTCGGGTTTTGATTTCAAATTTGCGCATATCGATCCAAGTGTTAGGAGAAAATAGAGAATTTGAGGCGAAACCAAGTCAAGAGAGCTAGCTAAACAAGCCCAGTATGCTCAAGATGGATGATCCAAGGCAAAACCCCTGTTCAAGGCAAACTGCAAAACGCAGCGTTCAGACAGCACCAGAACCGGGCGGCTAGAGGTCACCATGGCCCTTGGTGGCTACCATGGTCTGACCGTGGTGGCAGCCATGGCTGTGGTGGGCGTGTTTTTCCCCGGCTGCTTTGGTTTTGATTGCGGCCTTTCGTTTTTCCAAGCGATTTTTCGGTTTGTACTGCTGTTTTGTCTTTAAAAAGAGGATGAACTTGGCTGAAAAAGGGTTCGATTCCATAGCTTAGCAACTCCCAAACTAACTCAAACTCCATTGAAGAGATTGGAAGAATGAGAAAGAAGATCAAGCGGAAGCAACGGCGTTGCGGCAAATCGAGAGATCATCGCTCTGGCTTTTGAATAAGCTTTTCTGAACTCTGTTTTCTTTCAACTTTCTCTTGTTACATTTAGTTTAAGATGTTTAGTTTGATTAATTCAAGTATTTGCGAGTAGTTCTTTTAATCTAGGGGTTGCAAAGTCGAATAATGGATTGATTTTGTTGGCTTTTGATCTTTGATTGAATGATTTGTTTTGTCCTTGAATCTTGTTGTTATTGTGAAAATTCTAGCCAATTTCTTACATGTATTTTAGATGTTTGATTGAAGTACTGAAAGGTGAAAATCAACATTAGAGAAACTTTGGATTAAACATAATTTGAAATTGGTTGGGAAAGGATTGAAAATTAGGTGGTCTTGTGATAACTCTCTAATCTTGGCTTAGTTTTGATCTAATGAAAATTAGTAGAAATTGAATCAAGAAAATTCGCTTCATCTTGAAAGAGAGTAGCGATTGTCGTTTTATTATCAACCAACAAATCATGCTATTAAAGTGAAAATTTCTGCTAAATTGCTACATTATAAAGCCAATTCTGTCCCCTAGATGATTTTAATTATTAGAATTTTTGATCTTGATAGTTGGCACTTGTTTACCAAAATTTCCAGCCAAATTACAATTACGCTTAGCAAATTTGGAAAAGGACAAAACTTATTAATCCAAAATCCAGTCTCTCAGTGAACGACCTTGATCTACACTACAACACCTGTGCACTTGTAGGTGATCAACTCACACCTGTGCCAGCCTGATACATGCTAATTAAATATGGTTATAACGAACAGACCCAAAATGACACCCACGATAATCATTATAACTCCCATATTTTACCCATACATGTGGCATCATCTAATCTCAACCATTATTTTTTTTACATTTGTTAATGGAATTAAAAACCTATTATGAATAATTTATAAAATTTTGATAAATTAAGATGGAAAACACTTTTTGATAGATTGCTTGGTTATTAACGTATGCAATTAGTTCAATGCAAAGCACAAAAGGATTTTGAAATACAGAAATCAAAGTTTAGCACTCGAAATTAGAGATGGTAATTACATATGAGTTTGAGGCATGTCCAATCTGATCTAAGAGCAAATAATCCTATTAGAATCTAAAAAATATTCGAGGCCAAGTTTCGTAAAATGATTCCAATCAAATTTGGATTCGGAACAAACTCGGAGGGAAAGTAGTATCCATTCTATTTTTGGATCTAATATGAGTATTTTGTTAAATATTTAAAATTCAAAAATAAAATTTTACAAATTTAAATTCTACCTTCCAAGATCTATCGTATGTCCCTAAGACCCACACTACATCAAGGCCTATTAGTTTTAGCGGTCGCAATCAACAATTAGCAATTACTAAGGGGCTACTAGTGGCTAATAGCATTTACTAGTAGCTAGGAAAAGTTGTTAATATTTATTAGTGTTCCTCAGTAGTTAGTAGTAGTAACTAGTAGGATTTAAAGATAGTAAATAAAAGTTAGTAATGTGGTGTTTGGTTATATGCAATGTAATTAAAATATAATGTAATTAACAATGTAATGTAATAAAAATGAAGTGTAATGCAATAGTGATTGCATTACTATGTTTGGTTAGTTACAGATTAATTATATAAGATAATGTAATCACCATTCCATTATTATGTCTG
>Ga0058701_10001433_pt1 | contig 16879 bp, 7 predicted proteins | sample AgamicOrMae_FD_97039 | JGI IMG/M metagenome (GOLD analysis project Ga0058701, IMG submission 97039) | Agave microbial communities from Guanajuato, Mexico - Or.Ma.e | ecosystem: Host-associated > Plants > Phyllosphere > Phylloplane/Leaf | place: Guanajuato, Mexico | collected 2012-06-04
AAAACAACATCTCAAACATCATCGTACAAAACAAGGGCACCAAGCCGGCCTCTCGCGGGGGGGGGGGGGGCCTTCTTTCAGGGAAAGCACCCTTGGAGGGTTAGACAAGAAGTACCGCGAGGGTTCCCCAATGTCGGGGGGGGGGTGTCCGCCCCCCCACTAGTTACGACACTGTTGTAAAATAAACAGAATGAAATGAGATGTCAGTAGGCACTGACTGGTCTCAATTTTCAGTTCACTGAAACTCGAACTCGGTTGATTGATCTTTATTTGTCCAGTTTAGTTAGTTTTTGGCATCGTCATTTTTAGGGGGGACTTTAACTCTAGGTCTGTGGAAAATGTAGGGTCTATCCCAGCATGTATCTTATTTTATTTCGTGGAAAACCTCAGAAAAACACGCGCAGGTGTTCTTGAAATAGCAAGAAATCGTTACTAGGTTTAAGTAAACAATAAAACAAAACATTCACTATTTTCAGGCTGGAAATAGCGAATTTGAACTGATTGAATATCTCCTCCAAGGCTGGTTAAGGTAGCATTTTTATTTGAAAAAAAAAACGCAATTGAGTCATTTTTGTTTTATCGTTGAGCAAATATTTGCGTGTCGAGAACTGACCATTATCAAAATTATTAAATCTAAGCAAATCATTGTATCCTAAACGAGTTGTGTAAGTCTTAGGGGCATCATATTAGTGAGTTCAATTGATAGCATTTTTATTTTGGCATTTCTTTGAAATGCTACGACCTACATCGAGTTACGTAAGACGGTCATTTCAGATGCGCAAAAACTAGATCACACAATCCGAACTGGATTTTTCCGCCTCTTCAGATTAAGCTTTAACCCCAAACGCAGTTCATCCCGAGGAAACTTACAACTAATTTTGACCGACCCTGTCTCTTCGGCGTCATCGATCCGAATCTATACTAACGCCGGATGTTACGGAAAATTTGATACCGAATTATCACCAATAATGTCCTCATCCGGTGTAATAATCAATACTTAATGCACCGCCGATTTTATTATCTCAGAAGGTTATCGGAGACGATTTTTAAAGATCTTGTCCAAATATTTACCCGCCTATTTTGATTAAAAACCAAAAAACAGATTGTAAATTCTTTCGACAGTAAACCTCGATGTGTTATCAATAGGACGACATACCTCCCCAACCTCGAAATATCACTTCAGATTTCGTTTCAGCACTGATCGAAGGGTTCCTCGGCTTGACTCTGGCCAGAGCATTACGCTCATTCACCTGCTACTTGTTGAACAATCAGCCTATATATTTGGAAAATCGGTCATGCATAATAGGGATGAGTTTATTACAGTAATCACTTTTTAATTGTTTACTAAAAGTTCTTTGCTTGTCATTTAAAGGGCGTTCCTGATTATTTCCAGCAGCGTAAAATGCCAGTGCAGATAAACGGCGTCCAAGCGAAGCATCTAAACGCAAGCTTTCTTGATAAGTGGTTCATATCATTAGCCCTTGATGGGTACAGCATAGTCCGCGCAAATCTCCTGCCGCCACAAGAAACTTAAACGGAGTGATTGCATTATCAAAGGATTTATACGCAGGGAGGAATGGAGTTTCACTGAACAGTTGGCCTGTCGATCACTCATCTGAATTCACTGTTGTTTCTTATCTTTCTATGAAATTTGATTAAAGTTTCAATTCAGATATGCAAAGCGAAAAAAGCTCAACATCGTTCATTTTAAAGGCAATATCTTTATCAGCTTGAAGTGTGATACTTAATGATACGCAATGATGGACATTGTAATTCGACTCTTCCTAATGAAAATCCACCAACTGCGAAGTGCTCAATCCGGAAACCTTCTCCTACAATGTAAATAGATTGCAGTAGTTAGGTTTTTTAGAAAAAGCACTTCGCAGTTGGTGGATTTTTTTGGATATACTTTTCGCACTTGGTTGATTATTAGGAGAGATCGTATTGATATCGTAAGCGGGTTTTTCATTCTAGAAAAGCGTTCGGGGCCATTTGCCATATGACAAATTTTCATATTCTTGATAATTCAAAAAGGTTTGACCCACCAAGCACCACTATCGCATCCATCACTGTAACAGAGATCGAAGCTAAACTAATTAAATTTAGGCTCCTAAAATCCGTGCACACGTAAACTTCTGAAGGACACGTCGCCCAAAACCTGCTGTCAGGTGAATTTCAGGTCGCGTTTTTGCCTCCCTGGAGCTTCCTCATAATTGAATGTGACAGTCATACGCAACGCCCCGCCAAAAGGGAATATCATCGGATTAAGTTCCATTGCGAATGTTTCAGATGTCCCTGGTGATCATATTCATCGTTGCGGTTATCATCTATCGAGTGTTGGTGTCCATTCCGCTGTTTCAAAATTCCACGTTTCGGTCACAAGCTCAAAGCATCGCGAATCTGAGTGGAGCTGTGGTGAACTTGATACTAATCATGGCCATGAGCAGAGTGTATGAGAAATTAGCTTTTCGGCTCACGTCGTGGGGTAAGTATGAGAATCTGACGTACACAGCTTTGCCGCAAGACCCTCTGATGCGCTTGGAAATGTAGCGCAGGATTGTAACACTTTTTTATAGTTTCCTTTTTTTTAAAATTCAAAACCTTTTCTTCGATTTTGAGATTGTTTTGAAAAAGTCATTTAGAATTCCCGTGGTTTTTATATGTAAAATTACCTTCGGTATTTCTCACCATATTTAGAGGTATACCTTAAATATAGTATGTGTTCTGCAGCCATCACTGGATTTGTGTTCGGATTTTTTTTCAAGCATGTAGGTCCCACGAGACACCTCTAAAAGCTAAGGAACTTGAATTCTATTTAAAAAAAACAACAAAAAATTGAAAGAAATTCGTTTTTGTTCGAAAGTGTTCCTGTTTTCCAACAGTTTTCGAGGTTTATGGTATTTTTTAGTAATAAGTCTTGGTTGAGACGCGAAAAGTGTGTGCTTCGGGCTTTAACGGATTCAAATCCGCAAGATTTGGCTGATCTCTTTTTTATCGGCTCGCTCCGGAAACTGGTACCTGAATCCGAACGCGCCCGGTCTCTGTTGGGTAGGCAACCGACTTAACACGTGTGTTTTGTGGTTGCCCATGCAAGGAAGTCCAATTGAGTGAATATGGTTTCACGAATCGGTTAACCTGTTTTCATCTCACGTTATTAAATATTCTCTTCCTGTATACCAATCGGAAATATATTTCTTAGCTTGCCCCGTGGTAAGAATCCATTCTATCAATTAATTGACCTAGATATTCACTCAATAACGTGTGTTGAATTAATCTCAAGAATGCAGACTCTCAAAGTGAGTAAGCTTTAGTGTGGCATTTTTTCTTCCGTGTCAATAGTGATTTCTATTTTTCAGAAATGCATCGAACGCAAACGGAATTCGACGATAACCTTACGTTCAAAGTTTTCATCTTCCAGTTCGTCAATTTCTACTCGTCCATTTTCTACATTGCATTTTTCAAAGGTCGCTTTGTTGGATATCCTGGAAACTACACAATGATTCTACGTCTCCGCAACGAAGATGTACGTACAATTGTTGTGTGTACAATTGTTGTCATCTGATCAGAAAGCGAGCTGAATAACCGTCAGTAGAGTCTCAAAAGCTTGCGTCAAAACTATGTGCACACACGAACGCGTGGATGAATAATTTTATATTGACGTCGAGGAAGACGATGGGTTCAAGACTGTCATTTCAAATCATATTGATTTTTAAAGTAGCGCTGAGGAAATTAAATTGGGGTTGTTGGTTTGGTTCACCGATACCAATTTAAACCAGCTATGTGTTCGAAAATTTAAGTAGTTATCGACAACTCAAGTCAGGCTGTTGGTAAGGTTAAGTTAGGTTAGCTAGAGGGCCTTGTGCCTCAACTGTCGCTACGCGCTATTTGGACGTCGAAAATGGAACATGAAAACTGAAAAATCAAACCTTAATGTTCGTTTTCCTTATTCTGAATTGTTATCGTGTTGACAGTGCAGCGCAGGTGGATGTCTGATTGAGTTGGCTCAGCAGCTCGCCGTCATAATGATTGGGAAGCAAATGATCAACAACGCTCAAGAGATTCTTGTGCCAAAACTAAAAGCTTGGTGGCAGCAGAAGCAAGTGAGGCTATCGAAAAAGCGCAACAGAAACCGATGGGAAGAAGATTACGGGCTCGTTGACAGCGAAGGGCTGTTTCAAGAATATCTGGAAATGGGTAAGGAATGCTTACAATTCAAGCTCATTCAAGACACTCAAAAATCGACACCCTATTATACGAACTTCTCCGGGAAGGCTACGGCTAATGTCTTGCTGTACAATCAAGGACATAAATGTCTGTCACGATGGGCGAAATACCTCCGAAATCCGGTGTACAAATGTCCTGAAATCCAACCTGGTATCTCTGGAATAGGGCGCCTGAAATCCCGTTACTACCTGAAATCCCTTTACTTCCTGAAATCCTTGTATTTTCTGAAATCTATGTACTCCCTTAAATCCCTGCACTCCCTGAAATTCTTGTATCCCTGAAATTCCTGTAATCCTTGAAATCCTATCTGAAATATCTTAAATATCGTATATCTGGCGTAAAATCCCTAAAATCCTTGAAATCCGACAAGAACTTTCTGGAATCTTGCCTGGAAACCTTGATATTTGACCTGAAATCCACAAAATCTGGTTTGAAATATATGAAACCTGACTTCAAATCGCTGACACCCGTGAAACCCGACCTGAATTCCTTGAAATCCGGCCTAAAACCTAAGGAACACTTTATATTCTCAAAATCCTTGAAATTCCTGGAATCCCTGAAGTCCGTCCTAAAATCCTTGAAATCTCTGAAATCCGACCAGGATTCTCTGAAATCCTGAAATCTGTTGTACACGTCCCAAAAGAATAGCGGTAATTGGCCCCTCTTTCTGACAAGTGATTTCTCTTTTTTCGAATGGGTGTTGGTATTATTGATGTATTCCGGTAGGGAGTGCCGCGGAGAAGTAGAAACAAGCTTGGTGATCGATGCGCAGAGTGGAGCGACAGTGAAGCGAGCCACAGGGCACCTTATCAAGTGGTTGAAAATCGGTACGCGAGGAAATATTGTTCTCTATGGTAGAACACAAGAGGGAGGGAACTACGTGTAAATTTATCCAAACTTATCGTGCAATACTTATCAATTTTAGATTGCTTTTCAAGAGAGCTGGGCTATGCTAATTCCTTTTTTTAGTAGATAATCTGTTTTCAGAAAAATGTACTCCTGCAAGTGGGTAAAATATTGGCGATACCTTCGGAAAGGCTTTTTTATGTTTTTTTGGAATACTTTCTCATGACGACGCTTTTGTTCCAGTTTTGCAGTTTGGCTTCATCACTATCTTCGTGGCAGCGTTCCCGCTGGCGCCGCTCTTTGCGCTTCTCAACAATTGGGTTGAAATTCGTCTTGATGCACAGAAATTCATCCGTGATACTCGACGGCCTGTAGCTGAGAGGGCAGAGAACATTGGCATCTGGTTTAAAATTCTTCACATGTTGGCCCACTTGGCGGTTATCAGTAATGTAAGTCAGCCAAAACATGCTCTCACCAACGAAAGTATTCACATTGAGGTGTTGCTATTAACCCGACTTGCAATGATATAGGGAGACTTGAACGCACGTAACAAACCTAATGTTTTTTAAATGGGAGGTGACTTGAACCCAAGGAGCCCAACCTAATACATTTTAAATGGGTCAGTTAGGTACATACTCTCTACATTTTACTAAAGAGTCTTATAATCATTCACTAAAACCAAGGTGTGTCTATAACGATGGAATCACTCCCGTCGAAAATGAAAGACTTTCTTGACGGCACTTGTTTGTGCGGGTTGCCTACTTACAGGGTGAGAGGCAGCCCTTTCTCGGGCCGGACGAAGCCGAACTCCTTCGGACTAACCCGAGCAAGCTGTCTTTCATCCTGCAAGTAGGCGACCCGCACAAACAAGTGGCGTCAGAAAATGTCTCCCGTTCTCTCTGTGTGTAAGACCTGAAGTGACTCCACCGTTACAGAGCCACCTAAACTAAAATCTTGTATTGACATATCAACGCATCGCATTTCAACAACAGTTGAATAGATTATGTTACAGTGAACCCATCAACAGCAAAACACCTCATCTTGCTTTTTGTTTCAGGGTTTCCTCATAGCGTTCACGTCGGAATTTCTGCCCAAACTTTTGTATCAGTACGAGTATCATTGGGGCTTGCACGGGTACATAAACTTCACGTTAGCCTACGCGCCCGAAGGCAAACTTTCTCAGCAATGCCGGTACAGAGGACTGCGCGATCCGACTGGAGCAAGGACGCCCTTCTTTTGGAGGTTGCTGGCAATCCGATTTGCGTTTGTCATTATTTTTGAAGTGAGTACGCTGGCAATAGCGATTATCTCTCTGTATTTCAGAGGTTGCATTCTCTGCTTGTGTTTCTACCTTTTCGTTGTCGAGCAGAGCGACAGTGGATCATGGCTCTTGAGCCTTCCATAGCTCTAAAACGAAACAACTAACTTAACTTTTCGTCGCTCACCGGAGGGACTGCTGGGCGAGGCGCCCACCTACAGTCTTGTGTGATGTAAATTCTCTTGTGTTGGAAGGGAAGGTTGAACCATGGTAGAACACAATCCCAAGTCCGAGTTTCAGTGCACTGGAAATTGAGACAATTCAGTGCCTACTGACTTCTCATTTATTTCTATACTGATTTTAGACTTTTTTTTTTCAATACTTTGAATTTGGTAGTCCCAGATTCAGGGCTTTGAAAATACCTGGCGTTTTATAGGAAAATCAGTGGGCACTGACTTGTCTCAATAACTAGCTCCATGCCTCTGAAGTTTCTATTTTTTTCTGGCTGCGACTGTAGTCACGTGACCGCAAGCAGCCAATCCGGTTGGGTAGCCTCAGTCAGCTGTAGCGTATCAGAAGCTTCTTTGCAAACTACTTAAAGTGGTTAGTTAAGAGGCCGCTGATTGGCTACAGCTGACTGTGGCTACCCAGCCGGATTGGCTGCTTTCGGTCACGTGACTACAGCCAGAAAAAATAGAACCGTCAGAGGCATCGAGGTGGTCTATTCTCTCTGCACTGAAACTCGGACTCGAAAGACGTAGACAATGCGACCTTTGGAAGCGGTTAAAAAGTGAATATAGTGAACGTGTAGATTACCGAACGAATCAGTCTTACTAATACATTGCCCGACAAAAAAACAACAACAAAAAAAACAAAAAAAAACTAGCAATTATTCGCAAAACTCTTCACAGTTGCACTTCACTTCTCAAGTTACCGTATGACTGTACGTTGCATCACTGTAGCTTACATGGAATTTCTTTACGTGACACTTAAAGCATTCCGGTAACTTCAACCCCACGTCCAAAATCCGCTAAGCCCATCTCAGTGGCTACGAAATTGATACGTAGGTACCAGATCCGTTAAAAATATTACCGGAACCGGTTGAATTCTTACCGATTTTTAAGCGAAGCCGGTACGTGTAGTTGTCAGTTTTGTAGCCGCTGAGATGGGCTTAGCGGAAGTGTGGACCTTGGAAGAATTAGACCTTAGACTTGCTGTTTTTTGTCGGATAATCCTAGGGTACTCCCGGCAACACTCTGATGAATCAACTAACTATGGATCTTTTTACAGCACGTTGTTTTTGGAATATGCCGTTTGATCGATATCCTGGTACCTGATATTCCTGAATGCTTAGAATTGAAGATTAAACGTGAGCGGTATCTTGCGAAGCAAGCGCTGCAAGATTCTGATACTATTTTAAGGGTAAGTATTTTTTTTACAGCGTAGGAATCGCACATTCTTCTTTTACCGATACTTTCAGTCCAAAACTTTCTTTGACATATTTTCTTTCTTTCTTTTTACACCTCCCTGGTTCGAGAATCCATAGCAAATCCATGCATGGATTTCCAAAAATCCACGGATATCAACATGGATATCCGCGATTTTTCGATGTTTGTCTTTAATTGGATATCAATGTGGATATCTGCATTGATATCCAAGCACGGATATCCATGCAAGGACATTCCGCAATGGATATCCGTAAACGACAAATATCCATAAATGGATATCCGTGTTTTATGGATATCCGTCTTACTATCCATGCTTTTAAGGATATCCATTTGTATATCCTTGGATTTATATGGATATCCATGCATTCACTTGCTATGGATCCTCGATCCAGGGGCATAAACTAAGAGTAGTTCTCATCGCACGATTATGTTAATACAAGAAAGACTAGAACAATCTTAAGAATAAGTAGCGCTCAGCTGACCAACCTAATGTATCCTAAATGGGAGGTGACTTGAACGCACGGAAACCAACGTATAATTTTAAATAAATTAATTATAATTTTAAATAAAGTAATAATTTTAAATGGGGTAGCGTGTGAATAGTCACTTCGTAAAAAGCTCTATTCGCACTCCTATGTTAATGCAAGGAAGACTTGAACGCATGGAAACCAACTTAATGCATTCCTGTGAGGGGTGATAATATGAACACACGGAAACCAACCTAATACGTTTTAAATGGGGCAGAGTGTGAATAGTCACTTTGTTAAATTCAAGGAATGTGTGCGTGCATGTATAAAATACCTTTGTGGACAATACAATACCTTTTGGACTGATAGTACCAGCTTCTGTTCCTTTAGAAGATTATGTAAAGATAGACCTAACATTTTAATGCGATTTTTTTAAATGTTTTTTCTTTTGTACGGAATTAAACGTCAAACCCAACATCATTCCCACTAAAATTAGTGTAAAACAGACGTGTTCATATGTGTAGCCTCAGTCCATCTGTTAATACACTGGTACTTTCCGTACCTTTTTACCTCGATCTGTTACTCCAGTATTTAAGGCTACCCGAATATTAAAGATTCAATAACTTAGTTTATCGCAACTTTTTCACAACTTTTGCTAAATCCTGTACAGAAGAAAAGTCAAAAAATACAAACGCATACAATTTGTAAAAATACAGTGGCCAGACTTCATTATCGCTGTTACATTAAAAAAAGGTGGTTTCAATTTTAATAACTCAGATTTGAGATACTCAAAAATTGAATGCGGTTTGCCTTGAATTGCGCACAAAACAGAACTTGTTTTGAATACACCGAAGTTTTGGATTGGGACTTTGGTGACGTAATCGCAACTTCGAAAATAAATTAATGTAAGGTAAACATGGGATCATGGAAATGGTGATCTGTGCAACGAGGAGTTTTACTTCCTTCACTGTACTGAATGGCTTTGTTTGTCAGTGTATCCTGAAACGGCCCAGCCTTTTCCCGACGTCTTCGAACGAGGAGGACGCTTGCACATATCCTCTCGTTCACTACCGCCCCCCTTCGCCTCTGTGTGTTAATCCCTGTCCTCCGAGATCACAGCATCACAACCCTACGCCTTCCAACACTGAGGTAAAAGCCGACCTCTTCTTCCATGAAATATTCCCATCCAATCCCGTTTCTTGCGGAATATATCTTAATTGATCTCGCGCGTGGGTGCAATTCTCTACATTAGATCAATGCTCAATCCTGTAAATCATCCAAATCCAATATCATTTTCCCCTTAATATTACCGCTAAATCGACTTCTTCTTCTTCTTTTTAAAGAGATATTAAGACTTTTCAAATTTAAGGTTAAAAAATGTTTGAAATGAAAAATAACAATCGAAAGATTTCAAACTTTGTGTAACCCCGGGTTGAAGTGTCCATGCAATATCCATGCTGCATTATCAATTTATTGAAAATATAAAAATTGATATCGATGTGCTATATCCATGAATCATGGATGTCCATTCGAGTATTTTTAAGTTAATGGATTTTTCGGCATTAATATTTCCATGGACATTGTATAGATACTTCAACCCGGAGTGTTTTACGAATGTTTCTTAAAAAAATGTCTTGAATTTCTAAAAACAAATTTTATTTCAAATTATTTGTAAGTTTTTAAATGAACAAAAAGGAGTATAGGTCTCTTTTTTATATATTTTTTAGCTACATTTATCGTTACGTCGACTTTTATTCACAAAGGCCGTAAACCTCATACTTCTCCATGTTGTGACTTGTTTATATCTTATCTCCGTTTTTGTGGGCTCATAGAGCAGAATTTATTTTGCGATGGCAACCTTTATGGCGGATCCCGCTTTTGGTAAACCAGAACAGAAGGCGCATGTAGGCAGAAGCCTCTGATTTTGCACAACCAGGTTTGTGAACCTTTTTTTCTTTTTCCAGTTATGCGCACAAGTTTCCGGGCGCGGAGACGACGCGGAAATCGAAGCGGCCCCGTCGGATTCGGTGCCCACCCCGTTCGGCGGCATGGTGCTGGACCTCACGTCGGAACTCGGAGGCCTGGTCCCACCGCTCTTAGTGGCAAACCAGTCGAAGATATCGCCTGTTCCAACGGTAAGCCCTCCTCCCCCGCCGGAACCGCCGCCTCCGGGGAAACCCAACGGGAAGCCGCCCAGCGGGAAAGCGAAACCCGAGCCCAACGAGAAAACGACCAAAAATCGACCTCAACTCCGGCGCCCTCGACCTCGACCGAGTCAGCGGCCGGCGACCGTGGTCGAGTCCGCGGCAAGACCTAACGACCCCCCTCACTCCCTGTCCGCGTCCCATCTGAGCGCAGCCGTGGCTTCGACGTCGGCTTCGTTCACCGCGTCAGAATCCTCGTCCACGTTGACGGGAGAGGAGTCCTTTGGGTACAGTTCCCTGCTGGACAGCAATCCAACTCTGGCGGCGCCCTCGAACCGATTCTCGGCTCCCCCGTTACTGGAGCACGTTGTGGTGTTTGACGCGGAAAACCAGGACGGCCTGGGAAGTTTCTCTGACGTGGTGCTCCGCCCTCCGCCGCAGAGCGCCTCGCGACGCCAGAGAGGCGCTCGGCGAAGTCGCCCTCTCAGTTCTAGTGATAGTTGGGACGCTAGCTTAGCTTCTAGCGCTCTGGGTCGGCTAGTGTAGCCGGCTGGAGTTCCGGACCAAGTTTTCCCTCAGCACACTCCACCTCAAGTTTTTAATGGAACTTACTCGCATAGCAAACTACGAAGCTTAAGCTGATTTTACTGTCAATTGCTCCATTTATTCTTGTTTTAACAAAATAACTTGTGTGACGAAGTTCAGGTTTACTGCACGTTACGAAAATTGCTGTTACTTTCCTTAATTATATTTTTTGTTGAATTCTGTAATTTTTACGTATTGGATTTCGCATCTGCAGTATATTTCATGTTAATTTCAGTTTTTAGTTTTTTTGATGGCGGAAAAATTAAGAGGAACGTAGTCAAACTTTTCCGAGATCTTTCAAGCAGATTATAGTCCAGAAATTGCAATACAATTCTGAAATCATATTTTGGTTATATGGCTGGCACAAGGTCAAAGGGCCAGAGAAGTGAGGGAAAAATTGGAGAAAAATGAAGTAATCAGGGATAATTAATTACAAGAAGTATTAAACAGCATGGAAAAAATGAGGGGCAGCGAATAAATATAAATCGACTTAAGGGAGAAAAAATCCCTAAACATGAAAAATAGTGTACGTAAAACGCGCTATTGGGCGGGATAGTTCAGGGTATTTCGTGATCCAAACTTTGTGGAAACTTCGTGTGAGCTTCGTTTTAAGCTGAAGAGCCCCACAGAGAGAGAGGCGTCAACTGCCACGTCGCCATTGCATCCCACCAATCAGCGTTGCTGGTTTCATGCATCCCACGAATCAGTGCACAGCGCGGGAATAAGGTGTCGCCCCTCTCTCTATGAGGCTCTCTATTCTAGGCAAGTCAATGCTACGAAAAGTATTTAACAGGGAAACGAGCGATTTTATAAATGCTGCTTTGCTATTAACTTTTTTTTTCGCACTTGATGGAGTTATCAAATGTATTCCCAAGACATTTGACGAATTTATTGGCTAGTTTTCAAAAATTTTGATAGAAACCATGTTGTGACTTTGGTGCAGATATCGCATTTTTTGGACCTTAACCAAATATTATCCTGTTCTCGTAAAAAAATAAAGAAATCACTAAAAAATCCTAACAGGAAACACGAGTTTGTACCTGTGACATTATTTTTAGTTTCAAAAATGGGTTACCATAATTTTAGTGTACCTTTCCGTTTGTCCCATTAATGCGAACTTTCTCGACTCTAGCTCTAGGAATGAAAATGTAGCATCAACTCATAATTTATTCAGACTTACTATTTTTCGTAACTGTTCGTTAATTAGCTGTTAAGAAGAGCCGTTTTAGTGTACGGTCAGAAATCTGTTTGTTGTACAAACGAATTCAGGGCGCGTAATCTCTAGACGGAGACTTGACTTTTCTCAAAGCACTAAGTTTGTATTCTGTACATAAATTTGTGTTCTTCCACTTAAATGAGACACAGAGATCGCCTAACTAATAGTGTCTCGTTCGAGAACCCGTGTTGGTCCTGTTTTAATTACTATTGAAATTTTGTAATATTGTTAATTATCATGTTGGTAGTACGGTGGCCTGAGTATTGTTTATATACAATATGGCGATTCACGCGTAAAGTATTGAGGTTATTTTCGTATGTGAATAAGATGCATCTCAAATCTTTTAATTGTTATTTTTGGGACGTTTAATTGTATACAGAGCGAAAGGTTTTTATATTTGTTTGTCTGCAGGATGAATAGAGATGAACACTTGGGGAAAAAAGCAACTTTCGAAACTCAGGTTTTACTCTCTGAAACGATCGCGGATTGTGAAAAATTTAGGCGTAAAGATTAAAGACAACAGCCCTGAGTGAAAAGAAATCAGTGATCTGATGTAACAAGCATTTTCCCACCGTCGTGCCTTAGAAATTATCAATTACTATGCGAATATGTTCATTTGGTATAATAGGAAACTGCCATAAAGTATGTGCTTTCAATTTACCGCAGTTTAGTACTTGACGCTTTCTGCAAGCTGAAGCTGAGATCAGTCCCAATAGTCGCAATTTTCCTCTAGACGTTGTAGGTGCTAAAATTGCACTCCAAATTTTCGATGGCAAAATTAGAAAATTTGATTAAAAATAACGTCTCGCGTTGGAGTCTCCTCATACAAATACGTAAATTTTACCTCTGCAACATGTAGACGCTGTTTTGTAACTCTTCGCGACTGCCATGGCGTTTTTCTTTCAAGCCAGCCTTTTACGCCGGAGTTTGTGAATTAACAAGCAGATGATTAAACGATAGCTCGGCAATGTCTCTAACGTTGGCAACGAACGTTACAGAGGTCTACCTCTCAATTCGATACCAGTGATGTACTCGTACAGACGAGTAAGAAAGTTTCTTGTTCCATATCAGTAGGATATCCCATTAGCACAGAAAGAAACTTCTAAATCGTCTACACCATGCTCCTCTTAATACAACCTAAATCCTACATCTTGGCTTTAGCGTTTAACGGTTACTAAAGTCGGCCATGCAAGCTCGTGCCATAGGACTGAGTAAAATTACATTATGACAGGGCGATCATTCCCAATTATCTTTTTATTTTTCTGTTGTCTAGCTGGAGAATCAACTCAAGGACTAAAAATATCGCTGTTAATTTCAGTTTTTCTCAGTTCATGCGTCATATTTTATCGTATTCATGTAATTACTTTTACTTTACGTAACTATGAGATTATATCTTTTTCGTTACGATAAAACTTTATCGTAAATAATGCACTCTGTGATAACGAACCAATTCGATGATAAAAAAGTGGTGTCGAATCTTCATGTAAAACTTTCTTTTAATGGGTTTTATTTGCCGGATAGCATAGATATTTTTGTACTGTGCGTTATGTAATTACGAGTGCGACTGTCCTTGTGTCTCGCACGTGGAAGCCATTCAGGATATTAGTGTCCTTACATTGTTGTAAAATTTACCGCAGGAGATTCCCATAAATATCGATTATACCATGAATCATTTATGGACTAGCTTTTTATGTTAATATTATGCAGCAGTGCACCAGAAGAATGTGAACGGAGGATGTTGCTGGTTTTTTATTTTTATCTGCAAATCGACAATTTTTAAGGAGTGACGGAGATTTTCATGGATATGTTGGATGAACTCTAGTTAGACATTTAGACTTGACCTTGACATTTTCTCAGCTATTGTCTCAAGGCTCTATTCGATATGTTTATTGAGGATGTGTGTCATGTTAATGCCGGCACTCAGGTGACAGAAAAAAGTGATTTTGATTCTTGAAGGTTTCTATTTTAAACGGTGTTCTACAAACATTTTTTTTCTATTTTGTGCAAAACTTAATAATTCACAATCGGAAATATGGACATACATTTATTAGGAATTTATTAAAAAATATTTTATTTTCTTTATTCATGAAACTGGGAAAGGTTTTAAGACGAACAGGTTCAGTGGTTCGATACAAATGTCATGGATATTTTTGAAGTCAAAATTATACGTTTATAAAAAATAGTCTTCCCCTGTCAACTTTGACTTAAACATGGTCGTTTGGCGTATTGCTTCGATTTGAAAGACCCAATGAAGTGAAAACGGCCATGGGTATTGGCGGGCAGACTTCAAAGGACGTTCATGCGCATTAAGGCGCTACCTTTTCAGGCCTTCAAATGTCAAAGTTAGGAAACCCTCATCACGTGTGGGTTGCGGAGCAGGACTACCAGTGAGTCTTTTATCACTTCTTGTCACGTAAAGCAATTTAGGTAACTATTCGTCACGTTTCGGTAAATTTTGTCACTATTTAAAGATCCTTTTTGTTCGCCTCATTCGTTGAGATATTGTTTTCGCGCGTACCAATGACCCTCAAATGATCGCTAATTCGCGCCTGCCCTCAAACAGAAGAGCATAGGAAGTTACGCCTTCCGTCCAACCTCCCGGCCGCAAACTGCCCCCCCCCCCAATCCAATCGTTAAAACTTACAGATCTCACAAAAAATTCGGGCTAAAATATATATATTAAAAAAAATGAATAAAACTAGTGAAACTCTTTGCCTTTTTCCAATTTTTCAGTCAAAATGTTTTTTTGTTGGTTTTCTGACGTTGGAATGGTTTGATAGGAACTAATAAACTGCTTTTACGATGCGGCTGTTCCCCGCTGAATTCATTTCTCACTCCTAAATTGTAATTTAAAATTCCTATTCCAGAACCGTCCTAGCTTAAGATTCAGCTTAGTTCGTGATATCAGTATTTTTTCTTAGCGTAAATTATTATGTCGCCTTTATATTTTTTCCGATCTATATATTGTATGATGTAAACACAGCCCAATTAACCTATTGGAAGGAATACCTTCACCGTTCCTCGCTTTTTACGATTTTCTGTTTGTTGGGACCCGGAAAAGCAATGACCATTTCGATCTCTCCAATGAATATCCGATCAAGTGAAAGGGCGTGTTTCAAAAATCAATCAAGTGAAACAGTACGTTTCAAAAAACGATCAACTGCAATGTATAAGAATAGCAGTTGATCGTTTTTCCAAATGATCAACGCTTTCACTTGATCGATTTTTGAAATTCGCATTTGTACCTGATCGAATTCTCATTGGAGGGATCGATTTCCCGTCACCGAAAGAAGAAAGGCAAGAATCTGGTTTCGCAGAGTTACCGGTATTCTTTTTTATACATATACTTCGTTAGAGCCTTGAATTGTTTTTAGAAGTTCACTTTTGGATCACGATCACTTTTGTCTGGCCATAATGTCACTCGCCACGTTTTGGAGATGGAACATGACTGGCAGCCCTTTTGCGAGGAAGCGTAACCACAATTTAGTTCTCTGTTTCGAAGCAACCTATGAATGGAGTTTGTTCCAAGATAAACTCTGAGCCTATTTCTTGAAGATAACATCATTTGGAAGGGAAGCCGTTCTTAGCGCAATATTGTGATAATATTTTGTTTACCCATGGAGATTTTCCGTCACTGCTAGAAAATTCCCAAGGGTTTTTGAAAGTGTAGAGAGCCGTTTTCAAAGACGCAATTGTCGAAGAAATCAGATCGGCTGTAAGATCTTTTGATCTCAAAATTTCTTGTGGCATGTGTGAAAACCAGATGAATGAATGAGATTTTCCTTGGGGCTGAGGCTCATGTCTCGTAGCAATGTCTGATATGATTACCCTTAACAGCAAACGCATGCTCGGTTCCAGTGAAAATCTGTCATGTCTTCGTTTTCATCAGTTTCAAGGAGTGCAATTCTTTAATAATTAAGCTTTTCTCATTTCAGTTTATCGCCAACTGTTTCGGATTTGTGAAGAACGAGTTATGGACTGATTTTGTCCCTCATACGTTTTTGTAAAATATTTCTGGAAACCCGTGCGAAAATGTCCGGTCAGGCACTAATCAGATCTTTGATATACTGATCAGTTTTTCGGACATTTGATCGGTGTCTGATCAGTGCCTGATCAAAATCCGACTAGACTCTGATTAGAACGATCAGGCCTTTTTGCTCGGAAAGTCTGTGATGGGGAACGGGTCTATGCATTGGCTGTGATTCTTTACGGTTTTCTTATAAAGTAGTTCACGATTAAAACGTAGCAACTATCCAGTCCATGAATGTCTTTCATGTTCAAGTGATCACGTCGAAGGTGTAGCCTGTGGTTGGAATATTAGAGTGAATTATTTTGAGAGGAATCGAGAACGTAATTCATAATCATTCCAAGAAACTTGGTTTGTTTACTGCGTTATTCGGTGAACCTGCAAATGTGATGTTTACCGAAATCAACCGTGATGACATTTCGGAGAGGATATCGTTGTATTCCATTTATTAATTAAACTCGATGTTGTAAGTCTGTTAACACTTGTTTACAAAAGAGAACCTGCCTACTGTTGTATGTATGCCAGTTACTTTTCCAGGAATCTCAGATAATCAGTAACGATTTCTCCAAGCAACATTCTCATTACCGTATTCTCCCTGCTATAGTACGCACCCGTATATAGTACGCACCCGGGTTTTTGAGGCTAAAAAGTAGGAAAAAAATTA
>Ga0058701_10001434_pt1 | contig 16875 bp, 9 predicted proteins | sample AgamicOrMae_FD_97039 | JGI IMG/M metagenome (GOLD analysis project Ga0058701, IMG submission 97039) | Agave microbial communities from Guanajuato, Mexico - Or.Ma.e | ecosystem: Host-associated > Plants > Phyllosphere > Phylloplane/Leaf | place: Guanajuato, Mexico | collected 2012-06-04
GCTTACTTCTCGGCGCCCCTGAGCGGGCGCCGAGAAGTAAGCGGCATCAGGCTTGGCGACCGTTTAGTTGGGTAACCCTAGATTAAGTTAGGTTAGGTGCCTTGTGCCTCGCTTCGCTATCGCCCCGCTCGGCTTGACGACGGAGGGTAGCACCAAATTTAAACCAAAAGGTTGAAAACGCTACCTTAAAAAATTACAGTGTATACAGTACATTTCGATCGGGAGCTATTACCAGCGACTCTGGAGAGTGCAAGAAACACTGTAGAAACAATCACTTAGGTTGCTCTGGAAATTTGTTGATCCACTTTAACGGTACCTGGGCGAGTTAGCAGGTCGAAGAAAAGGGCGCGCCCTCTAATATTGACTTTTTTGCGGTTTGTGTTGGCAGGGAGCGAGCAGCGCGGCTTCATCGGAGAGCGACGAAGAGCCGGCCAGTAAGTTGCCGCGACTGTGCGCCGGCTACGATGAGATGGACGCGCTTGTGAAGCCCGTGGCGGCGCCGATGGCAGGCCCGGTGGGCGGCGGGGTGGCGCCCACCAAGCGACGCCGGGGGCTCTCGCGGACGGCCGACGCCGCACACGCGCACAGGCAGCGCGCCGCTAACGCCAACTTCACTAGGTGAGTTACCTAAAACAAACCTAGCCTTAACTGACCTAGGTGCAGAACGTTACCTAACCTTACTTTTCTTCACTAAACCGGGCCATACTAATCCTTATCTACTAAGTCTAAGCTTGATAAATTTAACCTAACCTAACCTTACTAAACCTAGCCTCACTAAACCTATCAAATATTTGGAGGTTTGGCAAAGAGCCAAACCTAATTGTTACCGAACCTTGATACCAAACCCAAGTTTTCCAAACTTAATCTTGCTATACATACTCATACCAAACACAACTGTAGTGAGTTGCGAGTCCCTGAGGATTTTCTGAAATTACGATACAACCTGCTCGACATGAGTGCCACGCGTGTTGTCCACTACAGGCTGAAAAGCCAGGAATCCAGCCCATAGTAGGCAACACGCATGGCACTCATGTCGAGCAGGTTGTGTCGTCTTTTCAGAAAATCCTCAGGGGCTCGCAACTCACATGGTACTAAGCGTAGCCTTATTAAACCTAATCTTACTAAACCTACTTTTACCGATCCTTTTGACAAACCAAACAATTGAAACTGTAAACCCAAAGCCTTACCAAACCTAAACTTAATCTAACCTTACTTAACCTAACCTATCAAACCTTTTGACGTGCGGGAACGTAACGAAATCTAACCTTACCAAACTGTGATAACACATCTAACCTCATCATACCTAACCTTGTCAAACCTTACGAAACATGGCCTTATCTAACATCACCTCACCCACATTTACGTTTAAAACTTTTTTTGTTTCGAAATTAAGGTCTCATTTATTTTTGTCGATTGCACGACGATCAAGGGAATAGTTTCTTCGTCGCAGTTGGTCAAGAAAAACCGATTAGGGTGAATTGAGTTATAAGCGAGCGGCAGCACCTCCAAAATACGCGTAGGCCTATTCCACTCCGTAATACACTCTTAATTAAAAGTTTCCTGGAACCCACGTGTGTATTCGCTGGGGCAAGTCGGCTTTTGATGTGGACTGTACATCGCTCGTATTGATGGTGTGTCGGGCCACCTGAGGCCGCCTAATGGGCCGATTGAGTGTTTGTTGGTCCGCCGCGCCAACGCGTACAGCACGTTGCGTTATTTAACGAGTGAAAGGGACGTCGCGGCCCGTCCCATCGGTGCGTTTGTCCTTGAGCGCCAAGTACGCACGCCCTTGAACTGGGCGTAGGGCGAGGCAGGCAGACAGGCAGGCAGTCGGCCGCCGCGAACGCCGCGAGAGAGGGCGGTCGGCTTGACACGCTAAAGCGATTCCACAACGTCCTCCTTCCTTGCCCATAGGCGATAAATGCTCCTAGAAGAAGAAAAAAAGAACCCAATTCACTGTAGGCGTGAAAATTTTCTTTCAAATGTTTCTCTCAAAGACGCTTTGTATACCAAAAAAGAGGGTTGCCCGAAGGAAAGATATGAGTTCAGTGACGATTTCTCCATGATGAATTAAGTTAACCCTTTACAGCCCGAGTTATTTGGAGTGAAATTTAGCTTAAGAGAAATTCGAAGGATTTTCCCCATTAAATTACGCAATTTTAATCCTTGGAAAATGCCTAAATTATTAAATTTCAGGTTCACAGAGGGTTGATATTTTTTGAATTGTGACCATATTGAACGAAAAAGATCCCAAAATAAATATTTCTGTTTCCGAACGGCATCGCTGGGCGGTAGTGGGTTAACTGGAATAAAAGTTAATTCATTGTTAAACTCAATTTTGTATACATGAACGTAGGCATCTGATGCGCATAGACGTTGATATATCCACAGGTTGCATTCAAAGCTATCGTTGGCGTTGGCGCAGAAACAGCGCACAAATTTTCTGGATACAACGTATCCAGATTTTTTCCCCCATTCGGCGTGTATCTCTTAGCTCAAAGCGCCATTTGGAATCACTTTTTAGACAGCTATTTTGGCTGCTGTAGCGTAGAAAATCGACAAACTTTTTACTAAGCGTCGGAAGAGGAAATAGCTACAACGGTTTAAAAGGTTTCTCCCACTTTGGAGGCGTGCATAAGTAACGTGCATCAGCGGGTGCCACAAGTGACACTAATAGTTAATACCGGTTTTGCGTAACATCGTATCTGTTTGGAGTATTAAGTCGAAATGGCTATGGAACGTGTTTTGGTTACTTTATAAGGTACAGTACATCTTATTCACAGCCTTATTACGGAAAACCCGCCGAAAGCTTTGAAGTGGCATAAAGAATATCTCAAAACCTACCCTAAACACTTGTTAGATCAGCTTTAACGTCATACCCTGGACAGGTATATGGACTACCCAAAATAATTTGTATATCGCCCTAGGAAGGGTCTGGGGTTCATTTAGCGTCGTTACCCATCTTAATCTTATGTGGTGATTACTTTTATTATTGTATTTTCTTATTAAGACGCTTTTGGACAATCCTTCGTCTGACATCTCATATCAGTGGACACGCCACACGGAAAAAAATGGTTTTGTTACGGCAACAAAATTAGGGACAACAAATATTTTATTTTTTGCTGCAACCAAAAATTTTGCTGCAGCAACTAAACGTTTTGGTGATAGAACTAAACATCTTGTTGTAACGAAATATTTTTGTTGTCCCTATTTTAACAAATGAGTTTGTTGGTATAACAAAACCTTTTGAACCGTGCACGTGATTCTATCTTTGAATGTCTAAAACTGAATACTTAAGAGGTTTTCTCATATCTTGATATGGACCTCTCATATCATCCAGGAATATGTTTTCTTGGTAGTGAGCCATCGTTCTGTAACTCCTTCGGAAAAGTGTACCTGTACTTACAGTTGCCTGCCCGGAGACTTTTTCGCCTGGGAATCATCGCGTTAATCATGGCGTTAATATCTGACTTCATCCGATTGTGTGTTAGGTAGTGGGGTCTCTACCTACGAAAGGAAGAAGCATGGGCAACATAAATTAAGAGTGCCAACTAATACAGGTGGTGATGATGATTTACTCTTTAAGTCAGACCTTTTTCTCGCGCGCCTCTTCGTCGGAACGAATTTATAGCCTGCGAGTAACGTGCGGTTCCGATCCAGCGAGTTCGCGTCGCGTCGCCTTTCGGCGCGGTCGCGCTGACAATGAGCGACGCCAAGCGGTGACGAGAGACAAAGTCCTTTGAAAACTGAAAGAACCTGCGCTAATTCTCACTGTCCTAACTTTTGAGTTATAGGCAAAGATAGAGAGAATCACGTGGCGTTACAAGGACGTGTACTAAAGTATTCTAGTTTTTTTTAAATATTTTACGAGAAAATTTGCTCGATAATTTGTTTTAAAAACGTTTCTCTTGATTGATTGAGTTATGATCAAAAAATCAATCCATAACAGCCCTAAATATTTGGATTGAAATTAAGCTCAAGAAAAATTGGAAGGATTTTTTCCACTGAAATACGCAATTTTAAGCTTTGGAAAATGCCTAAATTATTAAATTTCAGGTTTCCAAAGGGGTGATATTCTTTGAACTGTGACAATACTGAACTGGAAAGATCCTCTGAAATAAATATTTCTGTTTCCAAACGGCATCGCTGGGCGGTAGTGGGTTAATAACCAGTATCTTACCGTCGCTCAAGAAAAATATTTGATAAATACCTCGAAAAATAGTACATTTTTTAGAGGAAAATTAGTCAATTTAGCAATGGTGATCATTTTGAAAAATTGAAGTAACCATAATTATTGGCTGCCAACTAATCTTGTCCAATGTTATAGTTTTTCGCGTGCTTTTCAGATTTTTAAACATGTCATTTTTTGTACAACTTGTTTGTGAATTTGACTAGCTAAGTTGACGAAACATCCTTAAGCAGTGTGCGTTAACGTGAATTTGGTTTGATTGCGTAGCCAACTGCTGCGCTGCAGTGTCGCGTCTCGACTCTAAACATTTCTAGGGTTTCGTATCGTTAACCGTGTGCAGAGTGGCAATCCACTCACGTTCGCCAATTAGAGGAAGTGTAGAGGTTATCAAGGCATGCGTGAGGAAGATTTCTCTCGCTGAGGTTATTAAAAGCAGTTTGTTGGGCTGCTCTCAAGTCGACACGGAGACCACGCGGGCGGGGCGAGGCGGGGCGGGGTTGGGTCTCGTATTCAGGCCGTCTCAAAGCACTGCGAGCAAGCTAGCCTACAACTGCTGTAGGCTGCGGTTTACGGCGACCTAAACAAGCTAACCTAATCTCAATGAACGGCTAATCAGCATGCGGTTGCATGCCCACTCATGCGGTCGACGGGGTCACGTTCTTCCGCTGGTTAAAACTTAACCGAGTTTAGGTTACCACCACTTGGACGCCTTTCCACGAGCCGCACGATCTATACTACACTGTTAAGTTTACACGGTTCGATTTTTTTTGCCTGTTGAGTTTTATACTGAGGAAAGTGGGTTAATAAAGTTAAATAACTAAAAAGCACGACCGCCAAACTTGGCTAGTAAACGCTTTCAGGTTTGCTAGTGAACGTTACCGTTACAGAGTAGTGTTTACAGTACCGTTTACTGGCAAATCCGGTAACGTTTGCTAGCCAAGCTGTCGCTTTTTTCACTAATTTTAACTTACGCAGTCTTCTTTGATCGTAAAGCCGTCAGGCTGAGTGGAGCGAGACTTAAAGCAGATGACCTAACCTAACGTATGGTTGCTATTAAGTCAGGCCTGAAAAGTTAAGGGAAAATAAAATGGTCGTGGAAGTCAGGAACAACGATGATAAGTATGAACAATATTTTCGTTTCAAATCAGGGAAAATTGTAGCTTATTCAGTATGGATAAAATACAAAAGTCCGCGATGACTAAAAAATCTTATGTGTCTTCATTGGGAAAAATGGTCTGGAAAAAATGGAAAATTGAGTCAGAAACAGTCGGGGAATTCCTAAATCTTTAGTTTGTGGCAATCATGTAACTTAACGTAGGTAAACCCAACCCAAAGCCAGGCACAAGGTCCGAGACCCAACCTAGGTTAACCCAGCCTACGCAGTTGTATACCTATAATACTCGTATAGTGAAAGATGAACAGTCAAAGATGGAACTCAACAGGTAGAAAATTCTGCCTTATACATGCATACTATGATGTTGGCTTCTTTTCCGACCTCTTTTCTTTGGCTGGGGACGAATTCTTTATCGGAATTTTGACTTTTCTTTAAGAAAAACGAAACCGTGTAGAGGAAAATCAGTATTTACTTTATGAACGAATTGAACTCGAAAACTCTCCCAGTTTAAGTTTTTAGGGATCGCAAATGGCGTCAAGGGTTTTGGTTGACACTTGCTAAGTCATTTTCAGATATCATTTTTTTTTTCAATTTTTAAGTATGCATTTTGAAAAAATATTAGGTGAACTGCCAGAGTGTAGGTGCCCGGGAAAGCCGTCAGGCTAAGACTTTTGATTCGGTCATGGGACATTCAGCCAATCAGATTGGACGGCTTGATGTATTCCGCCAATCAGTGTGAAGTTTCGAGTCGACTCCTTTTTCTTTGTTGCCTCTCCATCTATTTCGACTGTCTAAATGTTTGGACTCAATAGGAGTCGAGCTATTCTGTTGGGCGTTTAAAAACAATAGCATTTCTAATGCGTTTGAATGGAGAAATGGTACAACACAGCATCCAAACTGCATAATGACTGATGATTTATGGACACTTTCTAAGCGGATCAGTTGGGCCACGTTGAGGTTGTAGTTTTCCGGTGCACGATGCGTCTAGGATAGAGTGAGTTTACATGGAGAGCAGGGCGTGATCTGTTTAGTCGCTAACGAACGATCTGTTGCGCTCTTGTTAACAGATCGAATCGCAATGCGCCCAACTGCGCTACCTTTTACTTCAAGCATCTCGACACGGACTCTGACCACGTGAACGGCGGCGGCGCCGACGCAGACGATGTCGACGTGGACCTCGAGCCGGAGAATGGCGACGGGAACGTGTCGACCGAGGAGTCCGAAGACGAATGGACCTACCAGTGCGGGGCCACCTCCTCCGGGGTCACGTCCAGCGCTACCGCCGTCGCTGACCCACAACCGCTCACGCCCGACCACACTCCCCCAGCTCCGCCTCCCAGCCTGAAACGGAGCCTCGAAAACATCCAGCGCCTGGTCACCCAAGCCGAGATGTTGGTGCAGTCCAAGGAAGAAATCAAGAAGAAGAGCTCGAAATACGCGAGGACCAAGATGTGGTTGCGGATGCACAACCCCAACGGGGAGGTGCTGCCGGCAGATAGTTGCGACGCCAGCGGCGAATACACCACAGAGGACACCGATGACGAGAAGGCGTCGCTGTCCTCGGAGGATGCGAACAACTGCAGTGTAGCGACGTACAGGGAAAGGACGTTGGGCTGCTCTTCGATCTCGCAGTCGGGCTCCAACGAGGGGATCCTGGATCAGGACCGGGCTAGCGCCAGCACCGCCGCCAGCGGCGTGCCCACGACCCCGGACACGCCGGCCCCCGTCGCCAGAGTGACACTCAGGAGCAAGAGAAGGTCTCACGGGAAAGGCGAGAGGCCTTGGAGCGTCTCTGGCGTCCTGCAGTTAGTCGCCACCGCCGTCACCATGTCGCCGTCTCTAGCCAACTTCTCCATATCGGAGTCGGCGCTGCACCAGCTGGCGGGCTCCCCGGCGGCGTCGTCGACCTTGGAAGAGTCCACGACCGCCGCTCCCGCAACGGGGTCGCTGAGGAAGCGGAAGGTCCGTGTCCGGAAGAGGACCACGACGAGGAGGAGCGACTCCGGGTCGGACGGGGTGTTCGTGACCCCGGCGGGCGGCCTGGTCAAGTCGGGCTCCTTCTCGGGAACGCCGGCCTCGCGGAGGCTCCCGTCGGTCGAGCGGCTTATCAACAGCGAGCCCACGTCGTCGGGGACCCTGCGGCGCGCCGCCATGGCCGCCGCGGGCTCGGCCAATCCGGCTTCGCCGGTGAAGCCGGCCGCGGCGAGCACAACGGAGACTGAGGACGACGAGGCGACGCGGCTCCCGGTGTTCCGGCTGGGCCCCAGCGGGGGCCCCGTGTCAGCGGGAAGGAGCAGGAGTCGCAGCCAGAGCAGCGATATCGAGAAGTTGTCCGTGCACAGCACAGAGCAGGCTTCGTGGGACAGCTACCAGGTAAATGACACGGCAGGCCGCTCATCCAACCGAAAAATCTTTTAAATTTTAGCTAAACGACTTTTTTTCGTTCTCTGGAGTATCAAGTGAAAACTGGCTCTCGATCGGTAGTCTACTTTGCTGAAATTCTCGCCCGAGTTTTTAATGACGTTCCGTGAAGATGTGGTGGTTGACTGCGTTCGGAGAAATGTGACAGACACATCACAAGTATAGTAATTAAAGTTGACTCGATTGACATTGGATGGATCGGAAAAAGAAACAAAGAATCAAAACCTATTTGGTCATAAGAGAAACATAAAACAGACCGGTAATGGGGATCGATCAATTAAAAAAAAAAGGAAATCAAACGAAAGAATTTACCTGGAAGAATCCCCCAGCGATTAATGGAGCTTTAAAGCAGTGCGTCCCCTTTTTATGACACTATACATAAGAAATAACTTTTTCGGCTCCTTTCAAATCACTTTATCCACGTTGTTTTAACCGATCCTGGGAAACAAACTAAAAAGAGCCGCTGTGAGAGGCTACCCTTGCTATCATTTTCTTCGTTCGCATGTAGTATGTAAACTATCCCTGCGGTAAAACTATCCCCGTGGAAAAAGTTCGAAATTCTCAGTTTTTTTCCCTGAGAAATCTGTAAATACGGAAGGCTGAGTAATCTGTAATATCGTATTTCCCTATTCAGTTCGGAGTATTTAATTTATTTCTCAGTAATAAAACTGATATGAAAAAAAGATATGAACTACAATATTTACGTCCACTATAAAAGCGGAGTAACTTTATTGATCACTTTATGATGTTGTGTTCTGCTTCTTTTCGAAACCTAATTGTCTTCCGAGAACGGCCTTTTTTTTAGTACTCTTAATCCAGTGGCGAGGTAGCTTCTCTATAGTAGCGGTAAATAAAGATCTTTATCACTTTCACTTTCGGCTCAACAGTTTTATTTCCTCGAAAAAAAAGAAGCGTTAACTCTAAACCAGACCCTTGTTGAATTCCTCATTGATTTCCTCGCCGTATAAAAAAGCTAGACCTGGGGAAAGCTCTTTGCTATACCACTGAAAAAAAAACAGGTACGCTTGTGTTTAGCGTTTCACTCTTGTAAACTGGGAACTTTTGTTTCGTAGGAAAAGTACCTGAGCGAGCCGTACAGTGAGGACCTTCCGGACCCCGAGGCTGCACGAAGACTCCTCGAATTCGGCGACGACTACCGGAACTTCCTGGACAGCCAGTCGGACTGCGCGTCGTCGCTGAGCACCAACCCCGCTGCAAGCTCCCCGCTGAACCGCCGCCGGTTCCGCCACGAGCCGACCCTCGCCGCCGACAGCGACTCCGACCTCGAAGATCTGAGGAATGCCATTCAGAGATCTCTCACACAACTTATAAGCACCGAGCAAATATTTAATCGACCCATTTCCACTGCCTTGCCAGACGTCATTTTATCCACAGATTTTGTAAGTATCGTATTTTTAATTTTGGGTACTTATCTTTTAGTATATTAGTTCATATTTCTGGGTCTTCTCTAGATAAGAAACCACATGAGTTGCTACAAGACAGATATGTTAATTATCTTGGAAGAATCAATGGGAAGCAGAAGATAGGAAAATACTATTGTGGTCCCGAAACCGTCCCGGAACGTAAGTCCGGCTATAACTTCCGATTTAGAACAATTTATTGCGTTTGACGCAGCGTGAATTTAATTCAGTTGAGTCCTTAGTTTAATATACATATCCCAATAGATCTGTTAAGCGTATTTATTAATTTTCTTTGATAAAAAAAAAGAGTTTCCACTCACAGCTCGGGGCCCGCTGCGAGACTTGGCTATCTTCTAGGAAGGACCATGGGTTCACGTAGCGGTGTTCCTCATCTTAATCTTAATGTCCTGCTAAATTCAAAATTAGTTAATAAGTTTATCATCAGTTTAGGTTGAAATTTCATTTTAAATGTGCAATGACAGTTTTAAATGTAATTGTGAGTTAGGCATTACGTTATTTTCAATCCACCGTTAACATTAAAAAATGAAACTCTCTTATGCCATTATTTAAGTTTTCGATAAATGTATAATCTGCCGAACAAAGATATTAACTCTTTTTTTGTGTGTTTTTTTGTGTTTTTCCAGAGCGAAATTTCGAACACGTGTAAAGAAAATGTACGAACCTTAAACTCGATGTTAGACAGCGTCGAGAACCGAACGGGTCTCTTATCAGTGCAAGAATGCCGCGACATTCGTGGTAAGTAACTGGGTCACCGCCTTACTAACCCGCTTGCTCTTTAACGAGTTTAAAAAAGAAGAGCTGGAAACCCGATCACCTCGCTGCTCTTTTTTCGCTTTTTTTCTTATCGTGCTCGAAAATTACCGGGTCAGTTTTCAAATTGAGGAGATAATAAAAAGGAGAAAGGGAACAGAGATCATTGATAATCGGTAGGCATTGTGGGCGGGGAGGTGAACGATTATTCTTATTCACTGGCTATTTTATGTCGCTATTAACGGCTAGTTGATTTCGTCCTCACGAGACGCCCACTCTATTTGGAATATCACGAAATGGGAGCTGCGCTCGACATTGCACATTCTGTAACTTTGACGAGAAGAAATTAAATGATTTTCTGTTGTCGTTTCGAAATGCACGGAATTTATTTAGGTTATGTGGTCCGTTCTTTCTTTACATTTCATTCTGGAGACTTGAACGCAGATCGTTTCGTGTTTTCCTCTGTTAGTGTTACAAGTGTTAATTATGCTTACGGTGAGGGTATTCACAAGTTGCCAGTGAATAAGCAGAATGTTCCTTCTTGGTACTAGTCTCGAACCTAAGACCTCTCCTTTTAGTGTTTTAACCTCTTGCACCTAATCTAAAGCTACAATCGATCGACAGGAAGGGTATTGTCTTATTGACGTGCATGCATTCTTTCTGTCGGATGAAAAGTCACTCCGTTTTGCGCTACAGTGCCCTCTCAACTTTGATGAATCTGAGCTATCCAAGCGTTATTTGATAAATTGCGTTGTTCGAAGAAAATTATCCTTCCTTACCGTCGCAGTAAATTTTCGTATCTTAACATACTCCTAAGTCTTGATACATGGTCTCTACTGCTCCTATCCTTCAAACCCAACCTTACTTATCGTAAGAATATGAGCCCTTGCTAGTATTTTTTCTATCCCAGAAACCCCTAGTCACCTGTAGCGGAGCTATCCAAGCAACCTAACCGAACCTTATCCGACTCGTATTGTATAATCCAAAGACAGCTGAACGTAAATCAAAGCTAGAAGTAAACAGAGATTGTGAATTCATCCCGAATTTTCGGTTGAAAACAAATACGAAACATTATCGTATGAATGACTGGCTTTGTGGAAGACGACGAAATAAACGTCTGTAAAATCCGTGGGCAAGTATGGAGTGAGCCTCGAGCAGTGGATGTGCGGCGCGGCGCTTACGGTGTTCGAGTAGCGTGATCCGCCTTTAAAAGGTTCGCGCCTCGGCGAGTCGTCCCGTTGAACGAGAAGGCGGCGTGTCAGCTCGGACTTTGGGCAAACCGAAATGCGGTCGGTGTTATAGCAGGCGGTGCTGTAAAAGGACATGACCGCGCTCGGAACGGAATTGAGCTTCTAATAAGTTGGAAAAATAGGGAAACGTGGTGTGTTGTCACGAACCGGTGTCGCTTTTGAAATTTCATTCCAAACTTTCTTCTTGGTAACAATAACAGTAAAACTTTGTCCTCCGCTGCTCCTGGAACTGAGTTGTTTGAAGTAAAAGTTAAGGGATCTCGTGGAATCTCGATGACCCCCAGGCCTCAGTTTGCTTTTTTTATTTTTTTCATTTTTTTAATTTGGCAATTTATGTTAAAATAGCTACTGAATCGCTTTTTGGACACCATTGTTATTGCGGAATAGTCGTGGACTAACATTTGCAGTTATCATAAAAAATATCGAAATTAACTCTTATGTAAAACTTGAACGTAAAGTTAAATTTAAAACAAAATTTTATCAGAGAGGAGTACAAAAAACTGGAAATTTTACGTTATCTATGAACAAGATACATCTTTTTTTAAGCGATTCACTTGTATTTGAATTATGAGAATATTCACCATTGTTTTTCTCCCACATAAATCAGCAGCTTGTGTATTATTAGATATTGCGCCGTCGTAAACAAGAAGGCGTTGTTTTATGGGAAAATATATTGTGCATCGTGTTGTTGCTCGGGACATATTATTTTCATCCGATTGTTGTTCTTCAGGGAAATGATCCATTCTAATTAGTTAGCCGGGTATTGTGTGCTCTTTTCCTTGGGACCCTCTTCCCATAGTACCCTCTCTTTTTCCCTGTTATTTATGAGACAATCCAATCGACCCCTTGGAAAGTTGCAGCTGTACGCTTTCGTCCCGAGCAAAGGCAGTCCGCTCCTCACGTCGAACCTCAAACACAGCCGATGATATCCGTTGACATCCGCTGAAAGAAACGATGAGCTTTTGAGATATGTGATGCTATCAGTACTCCGCGTCTCCGCCAGAGGGCGTGGAGTGCAGCGTTTGCTCGGCCTTGTATAACGAGCCATCCTTGTCATGTATACAAGGCGCAGCTTCGGCGTAGGCGGCGCCACCGCGCCGCACGGCACGTAGGCCGGCCGATGCCTATTTTCGGTAAAGGTCTTGCGTCTCTCTCCCTCTTTCTTTCCTTATGCAAATTACAACAGTTTTAATCACGGACTCATTATTTGCTCGGTCCGAAAGTGAAAATGTTCAAAGGCGGTGGATGAGGGACCGCGGCGGGCGGCGCACACGCGAGGCGCCTGTGCGTCCCGCGCCGCGCCGCGGCGCCGCGTTAGTTGTGGGCTGGCGGCTGTCGGGAACGCGTCTGTAGTCGAGCTTCCGTTTTAGTTTTAGTGATTTTTTTTTTGTTCGATGAGTGTGGATAGTCATGGTGATGTCAGTATACGTCAAACAGGTAATCCGTCCGGTAACTTTATTACTTCACACTGGAGACATTGATAAGTTTTAGAAGTATTCTTGGAGGGCTGACAATTTTGTGAAATCGTATTTTTATGAGGGGCGACTCCTTGGATTATAAGGGATTACATGGAATTGCTTTGAGAGTTTTTGAATGTACGGAATACAAGGGTTTACACAAGGATTACATCGGGAAGAATGGTATTTCGATGATTACACCAGGCCACATTTCAACGGATGACAAGAGTTTACACAAGAATTAAATGGGATTACATGAGGATTATAAGATATTACAAAGGAGTACATGAGGATTACAATGGATTACATTAGGATTTCTAGAGATTACGTAAGGCTTTCGTTTCGGGTTGTACACCAGATCACAAGAGTAACTAATCCAACGGCTATTTTGAAAGGCAATAGGGATACAGCAATTTTATGATAAGGCACGTTTTAAAAGATTTTTTTTTTGTCCGAGAGCAGCTTTTTGTTTAAATGTATTAATCAAATATCTGACCTCCATTTGAGTTGAAAACGTTGGAAGTCACAGGGCCTTGCAAAAATCGCCGCTTTTTAAGTTTGACCTTATCTGTTAAAATAAAAAAAAAATCTTTGTTGCGGTTCTTGAAGAGTGTTACTATAAATGCTCTTGAGCTAGACGGAAACCTGTTTAGCGTGTCAAGACAATGTCTTAGCTTTCTCAAGCGCGAACTCAGACGTTATCGCTTATGCAAACAACAATGCTTTGAAGGCAAGGCTGTACTTTTTGGCGGTCTCATCTGCCTTTCTAAGAGAAAACTCCCAAAAAATCTTCTAAACTTGAGAAATTTCTTTCACGCTTTTGTTATCGTCCTTCTCACACTCTACAATACTTTCAAAAATGACCGTCAGGCCTACGTAACACGGAAAACTCAAACGTCATTTTAGGATCTACCTCCAATGTTGCCAGATTCCGCGACTCCGTCATTTTTAAAAGTGATTTCCTTTTCACACAGAGAAGATAATGTAGTGATCAACCCTAGCTTTGAATTTCTCAGCTCGAGAGCGATCCATAACATACCTAGCATACTAAGTTATCTCTTCTGATTCCCGAGTGAATCGCGCTTAAAATCTCCGAAATCGTGAAATCTGGCAACACTGTAATGGGACGCCGAAAACTTTAAGAAAAAACTGGTGACCATTTAAACAAAGGCGGGCTCTTTTCTCAAGGCTCACTCCCCACAGATTTAGACATCAACGTTTTCTTTTTCGTCGTCTTCCTTAAATTCAACCATTTTATGAGAATTTTTTGTATTTGTTTACACTGGAAAAAATAGGAAGAGATTTACGGACCTTGTTTACCTCTGGCTCTTTGATTTTACGTTTGGACCACTAGATGAAATTTCTTCGGTCTGAACCTATATTGTCGTGGAGCACCCACGCGGGTTTTCGTCAATATCACGGCCGTTGACACGCGGCGTTGCATTACAGGAAACGGAACAGTTCGAGGATTATGAAAAGTGAACCTTGACTTTGGGAGTTTTGGGCGATATCTTTGGCTGGGCCACCGGCCTGAAGGAACGTTGGTGGAATATCAGCTTCGGTTTCTTTCTTCACTCTGGTGTGACTTTATCGAAAGTATCGATGGGGAGGCCCTTACGTGGGAGCTAGGCTGTGACCCTTCCGCGGTTTTCTCTCAAACATGGCCGTCGGTTTCTCCTCAGGGCTTTTTACAGGCCCGATTTTGTATAAGGCTGTAAAAGAGTTAGGGCTCCTGCTGTCAAGAGGTGCGACAGAAATACTTTTCCTTCCTGGCTTGCATCACAGGGGGCCCAGCGCCAAAATAGTTGGGACAACCTCCGGAAGTGGATGTAGCAGACGACAAGCAACCGATCCTGTTGTCTTAATGTGTTTTCCCGCAAAATTACGAGAAGCTAATGAATGAGATACTGTTTACAGTGGCTAGTGCCCGCTTTTTTCATACCTTTTTTTGATCGCCTGTTACTTACGTTTGGTTTTTATACTTCACTTCTTTTGACAATTTCTCAGATTGGGTCATTTGAGGTTAGGTTAGTCAAGTTAGTTGGGTATTAGTTGAGTTAAGGTTACTTGAGGTTAGGTTAATGTCAGGTGAGGTAATGTTAGTGCGTGTCATATTAGTAAGGGAAGGACTAGTTAAGGTAAGGTTCATTGATGGAAGGTCAGGGGAAAGAAGTTTACTGGAGGTTGTGTAAGTGTAGGTTAGGTATTGAGGATAAATGGAGCTTCCCAGGTCCATCTCAGAGGATCTTTTCAGGAATCCCTAGCTGCCGTATATATTCGATATGCATTAGAATAAGAATCGAAATTTTTGCATGCCTTGCACCACAGCTTTCAAGATCGTTACGAATACCCGTTGTTTTCTATCTATGCACATAAGTTAGAAACGCGCTCTGGGCGCGCTCAGACCACCAAGACTAATTCGACCAATGAGCGAATGAGCCCACTTGCTCTACTTTCGTTAACCCGGAGCACGCATACGCGTGATACAAGTCGAATATAATCCGAAATTTTCATAGAGAAAAAAATGAAAAGCAGTTCTGGTATGGAAAGAGATAATCCGACAGCGAAATGTGGTGGATAACCTGTCGAACTGGTCAGAGTGCAAATAAGTGACGCTATGCTTGTTTACAGGTTTGGTGGAGCGGTGGGCGACACTCGAAGCCCGCGCAGAAGACCTCCAGCGTGTGCGGTCGCTCCGCCGCGAGATGGCCGCGCTGCGGGACGAGCTCAGCTCTCTGGCGGCGAGAGTCGCGGCTCTCGAGAGCGATTTGCAGATGGCGGATAGAGAGCAGCTCGAGGAGCGCATCCAGGATGTCAAGGTAAATCGCCTTTTTATAACTTTTCTGAGGTTTTAGCTAACGAAACAACGTTACGGATGAGATCAATTTCGCTCTCTTTGACGACGAACACAAAGTCAGTGAGGATAATTCAGGCCTCGGAAAATGTGTTTTCTTGGGATGGGAGCATCATTAGAATCGTAGGTCAGGCAAAATGTTTGCATAGTAAAATTTTAGTCAACCTTTACCCCATAAATCTCTATCCCTTTTCATGCACAAGGGCAGTTCTCGACCGTTATTCATAACACCAAAAGTCTTAAGTTCTTCCTCATCTTTGTCTCATGCTAGAATACCGAGTTTCTCTGTGACTAACAAGCTCCTTTTTTGGCTGATTCTGTCTAAAATTGGGATCGTGCTAACATACATGCTTATTCACAGGATATAAAAGGACTTTTTTATTACGAAAACTGCTGATAACCCCGTTGCACGTTACTCATAAGTGCGCATTACCAACAGAGAAACGCAGTAATCGGATCTAACTTATAGAATATTTAGCGTAGAAAATTTTGCTATTGGCGGTTTCCAAGGAAGGACTTCGATTCACATCACGGAATCCCCACTCTACAAACAATCGAAGCATTTCCATGGTCTAAAGTAATTAGAGGACATCATTCACAACTCTGTCAAGTTTCTTACGAAAGAGCGGGCTTGCGTATTACCTCGCGATTGTAGGTTATGACCACCGGATTTCCTGCGCTGTCTCATTGCGGGAAGAGGTTCCTGGAACAGGAAGTTCCAAATAATAAATATGTTGGGCTCTCGCCCAATAGAAGTAACTAGAGAATTTGGATCACGTACGCCGAACACCAATGATTATCGGAGCGGACCGCCGCTCTGCCAAGCGCCGCGGTCAACTCTTCACTTCAATTACAGCTGTTCTGAAAGAGAAGCGCTTCTTTCAACAGTAAATTGAACGTACCGCGATTATTTTATGACAAACTTAAGCAGTAATTATTTTTTTTTCATTGGCGTATTTTCTATCTTCTAAGTTCCCCGTGTCGCCAAGCAGAGCGAGGCACAAGACTCATAACCCAACCTAATGGTTGCCTGATGCCACTTCTTGGTGGCAGTTACTCCCGCCGTGAAGTGGCATCAAGCTTTGCGACACCGAAGCGAAGCGTTATCGAAGCGAGGCACAAGCCATCTACGCGGAAATGAGCGATTAAACGAGGTTGGATTACAATAGGTACTCAATGCGACCTTAAAGACTAAAGTTGCACTATCTCTCAATTTGAATCTTAGAAATTCAATGTTTTATAGTTGGATTTGTGACCACCAGTTAGCGCCACGCACACGCACTGTAATTTTTTAAGGTAGCATTTTCAACCTTTTGGTTTAAATTTGGTGCTACCCTCCGTCGTCAAGCCGAGCGGAGAGATAGCGGAACGAGGCAAAAGGCATCCAACCTAGCCCAA